>Ga0078972_1010273_pt1 | contig 17630 bp, 11 predicted proteins | sample YelNatPaOPGAMG01_FD_67568 | JGI IMG/M metagenome (GOLD analysis project Ga0078972, IMG submission 67568) | Hot spring thermophilic microbial communities from Obsidian Pool, Yellowstone National Park, USA - OP-RAMG-01 (SPADES assembly) (version 2) | ecosystem: Environmental > Aquatic > Thermal... | reverse complement strand
CGCTCCTGCTTTTCCTGATGATGTGTATAAATGTCATCTTCCGCAAACAATGGACGGAAAGGGAGAGGCTTACCTTCCCTATAATCCTCCTGCCATTAGCTATGACGGACGAGAATTTCACCCTCTTCAAGCAGAGATTGATGTGGATAGGCTTTGCCATCGCCGCTTTGGTCGATATCATAAACAACATCAACGCCAATTTCCCCGCCATCCCTCGCATACCTATAAGGGATTACAACCTAAGACAATACATCACGAATCCCCCTTGGAATGCCATAGGTTGGACTCCCCTCACCCTGTTCCCCTGCATCATAGGGCTCGGCTTCCTCCTACCCGTTGACCTCTCTTTCTCCTGCTGGTTCTTCTACTGGTATTGGAAATTCCAAAGGATAATCAGCGTCACCTTTAATTTGACTGTTGACAGACCGGATATGCCTTATATAAACGACCAGTCGTCGGGAGCCTATATAGGGGTAACATTCTTCGTTATATGGGTAGCGAGGCATTATTTGAAGGAGGTTTTCAAGAAGGCGCTAGGGATGAAATCGGAATTGGACGACTCCGATGAGCCTATGTCCTACAGAACCGCGATAATCGGCATTCTAATCGGCTTCCCCTTGGCTTCCTATCTTTTCGTGAGAGCAGGTATGAGCTGGGGTATCTCTCTTATAGCTCTGGGAATCTACTTCATTCTCTCAATAGCTGTGGCAAGGATAAGGGCGGAGCTCGGCTCGCCCGTCCACGACCTTCACTTCGCCGGTCCCGACCAGATGATTACGAGAATATGGGGAGTGGAGAACATCTCGCCGAGAAACTTGACTGTTCTCAATCTCTTCTGGGGATTCAATAGGGCATATCGTTCCCACCCAATGCCGCACCAGATTGAGGGATTTAAGATAGCGGAGAGGCTGGATATAAATCCGAGGAAATTTATGTGGGTTATGCTTTTGGCGAGCTTCATAGGTTCTCTCGTTGCCTTCTGGGCGTTGTTAGACTTATGTTATAGGATTGGGATTACATCTGCAAAGATGCGAGTATGGTTCGGCTGGGAGCCCTACAATAGGCTTTCCTCCTGGATAGAGACTCCCGCGAAGAGAGACGACCTTTGCGGTATCTTCACAGGAGTGGGTTTCGCCGTTTGCCTCCTCCTCATATTTATGAAGACGACCTTCTTCTGGTGGCCATTCCATCCCATTGGCTATGCAATTTCCTCCTCTTGGAGTATGAATTTGATGTGGCTCCCCATTTTCATCGCTTGGCTAGCCAAATTCGTCATCTTAAAAGCAACGGGTTTAAGGGGATACCGCACCGCTCTCCCTTTCTTCTTCGGCTTAGTTCTAGGCGAGTTCACGGTGGGCAGTTTGGCTAATATCTTGGGGATTCTGCTTGGCTGGCAAATCTACCATTTCTGGGGATAAGGATTTCAATTTAGGCTTTTAGCTACGGGCTTTCCATCCGCCTTGCTATGACTATGAAGCCTGTGTGAGCCACCATTCTCAATTCCGGTCTCGCTATTCTTTCCTCAATAACCCAAGGGCGAACAAGCGATTCCACAATCCTGAATTGAGAAAAACCGCCGATTTCCTTTAGAGACAAGACCAGGCGATGCACTTGTAATATAGTGGGAAGAAAAGAGACGAAAAAACCTCCTGCTCGCAACGCCTCCTTCGCTGGCTTTAGAGCTATCCAAGGCTCGGGCAAGTCTAATATCACCTTATCCACATTTTCCTCCTCTATTCCCTCCGATATGTCCTTTATTTTCAAAACAAAATTTTTAACTCCCCATCTCTCTAAATTCTTCCTCGCTATCTCGGCGAAATCCTCCCTTATCTCATAGGTGTAAACCATTCCCTGATTCGCTTGCCGGCAGAGGAAAAGGGTGAGGGCTCCCGAGCCCGTTCCCGCCTCCACTATTCTATCCGATGGCTTGATATCGGCGTAAGCGGCTATGAGGGCACAATCCTTGGCATACATAACTTGAGCTCCACGCGGCATCTCCAGAACATATTCTTCCAATGTGGGACGAAAGACGAGCAATTTATTCCCCAAAGAAGAAAGTATCTCCCTACCTTCTCCTTTTCCCAGTATATCGTTATGGGCTACCACTCCGCCATGATAATGAAACAATCCCCCTTCTTTAAGGGTTAGAAGATAGCGTCGCCCTCTGCTATCGTAGAGGACTGCTAATTCGTTTTCCTTAAATTCATCCATTATGCCCCGAACTTCTCCTGAACAGAGAGGAGATTAGTCAATATGTTCATTATATCAAATCCTCTTATTCGCCCCAATCCCCCACGAGCGCAAAAACGCTCTCCGAAACAATCAACATCATCTGTTCTCACTCCATCCCCCCAAATCACAATGGGGACGGGGTCCCCGGAATGGTCCTTAACGCTGACAGGCGTTGAATGGTCAGCCGTGAGGACTATTATCACTTCCTCTGGGGAGATTTGGGATAGGATGGTGGCGAGCATCTTATCTATTTTCTCCACCGCTTCAACCTTTTTGTATGGCTCGCCATCGTGCCCTGCCACATCAGGAGCCTTGACATTGCAGAGAACAAAATCGTGGTCGTTTAAAGCGGAGATTACAGCTTTCGCTATCGCTTGTTCATCGGTGTCTAAGGAGCCGGTTGCTCCTTCAACATCAATGACATCCATCTTCAAATACCGCCCAACTCCCTTTAGCAAGCCCACTTCAACAATGCAGGCGCCGGTTAATCCGTATCTTTCTTGGAAAGGAGGTATATGAGGGGCTGTTCCCGCTCCCCTCGGGAGGACAATATTTGCGGGCGGAAGCCCCTGCTTTTTCCTCTCAAGATTTATTGGATGATTCCTTAATATTTCAAAGGAGCGTCTAACGAATTCGTTCACTATTTTAGCGGTCTTTTGAGAGGCGACATCATCGGGTTCCAATGCCTCAACCGTATGCACTTTCTCGCCCTCCTTATGAGGGTCAGCATCCGATACCTTATGCCCCAACCCTTCCCCTCTCAAAACAAGGCCCGCCCTATGTTCAACGGATTCCTTGAAGAAAACCTTCACTCCCTCTATCTCCATACCATCAAGCGCCTGAGCAAGCAGGTGGGTGCCCTCTCTTATCCTTCCCGCCCTTCTATCTATCACGACGAAGGTATCCTCATCAACTGTTGCGAAATTACAACGGAAGCAGATGTCTCCCTTTTCCACATCCAGCCCGATTCCCGCCGCTTCAAAAGCTCCCCTTCCCGTGTAGTATTTATAGGGGTCATAGCCGAGCAATGCGAGGTGAGCGGTATCCGAGCCCGCCCTGATTCCGGGAGCAATTGGGTCCATTATGCCGCATTCTCCTTCTTTTGCTAACTTGGACATAAAAGGCTTACGCGCGATTTCCAACGGCGTGAATCCGCCCAACTCTTTCACCGGTCTGTCTCCCATACCGTCTCCAACTACGAGAAGAGCTTTCTTTGCCAAATTGGACGCCTCCTTTCTTTATCCAATTTATCATAATAAATAAAGTTTACCAACTTTTCTCCCTACTGTCCAAAATTATCGTGACCGGTCCGTTGTTTATAAGATGAATCAACATCTTCTTCCCAAAAATTCCCGTTTTCGTGGGGATGAAGCTTCTGAAAAGGGAAGAAGCGAGGGAAAAGAGACGCTCAGCTTCCTCCGGCGGGGCAGCCATTGTGAAATCGGGTCGCCTTCCCCTTCTCGTTGAGGCGAGGAGGGTGAATTGGGAAACAAGCAACACCTCCCCTCCGATATCCCTGACGGAGAAGTTCATTTTCCCGCTTTTATCCTCAAATATGCGAAGATTTGCTATTTTCTCCACTATATACTCCGCATCCTTCTCGTTATCTCCCCTCTCTACTCCTAAAAGAACCAAAAGCCCCTTCCCAATGGAGGAAACCAACTCCCCTTCAACGAAAACACTGGCGGAATCTACCCTTTGAATCACCGCTCTCATTTGCTCTTCGCTTTCCTCACTATCCCTATGCGATATACATCCAGGACATCGCTCAATTTATTCACCTTCTCCAAAACCCTGTTCAGCTGGTTTACATCGTAAACATCTATAAGGGCGTTTATGATAGCGGTTTTATCGCCTTTACTCCTGCCCTTCAAGGAGCTTATATTTACCCCTTCACTGCTTATTATGGAGGTAATATCCGAAATTAGACCAATTCTATCAATTGCTTCAATTTGAATCGCAACCGGTATCGCCTTTTCCGACCTTTGCCATCGCAGTTTGACCAATCTCTCCCTTTCCGAAGCGGGTAGATTTTCTATATTGGGACAATCGGCTCTATGAACCATTATCCCCCTTCCCCTCGTGATGAATCCTACAACCTCCTCACCTGGCAAGGGATAACAGCACCGCGCCCTTCTCAGCAGTATCCCATCCACTCCTACCTCGGGAAGGCTAACGCTTACTTGTGGTCTCTCAGATGTAATAGTAGGAGGAGGGGGAGGATACTTTTTCTTTATTTTCTCTATAACCTGGGAAACGGAGGAGGAACCATAGCCTAAAGAAGCCAAAAGGTCGTTGGGAGAGGCAAAACCAAGGCGAGGGGATATCTCCTCCAATTCCTTTTCCCAAGGAAAATCAGGAGGCAGATAACCGAGCTCCGAGATTTGATTTAAAAGGAGCTCTTTCCCTTTCTCTATCAATTCTTCTTTATGTCTTTGTCGGAAGTATCTTTTTATACAGCTTTTCGCGTGGGGAGTTTTAACAAATCTCAACCACTCCAGGGAAGGATGAGCAGAGGCTCTTGTGAGGATTTCCACCTTATCTCCCGTTTGGAGGATGTAATCCAAGGGGACGATTTTTCCATTTACTTTTGCGCCCACGCATTTGTTCCCGATTTCCGAGTGGATGAGATAGGCGAAATCAACGGGAGTTGAGCCAGCAGGGAGGTCAAAGACATCGCCTTTTGGTGAGAAGACAAAGACCCTGTCGGAAAAAAGGTCCTCAACAACGGAGCGGAAGAACTCCGTGGGGTCGCCATAATCGGCTTGCCACTTGAAAATTTGGTTTCTAAGTTGACGAATCCGCTCCAAAAAATATTTGTCATCCTTGACATCTTCCTTATAATGCCAATGGGCAGCCAAACCAAACTCCGCTTCCCTATGCATATCCCAGGTCCTTATCTGCACCTCCAAAGGTTTTCCCCTCGGACCTATCACCTTGGTATGTAAAGAACGATAACCATTTGGTTTGGGTGAGGCAATGAAATCCGTGAACATCCCCGGAATGGGCGTCCAGGTCTCATGGACTATGCTTAACGCAATGTAGCATTGCTCCTTCGTATAGACTATCACCCTTAAAGCAACCAAATCGTAGACTTCCTCCAAAGAGATATTGTCCCTCTGTAATTTCTTATAAATGCTCCAAAGATGCTTCGCTCTCCCGTAGACTGTAGCCTCAATCCCTTCTTTCTTCAATTTTTCCCTTAATATCCTAGCCGCCTCCTCTACCTCCGCTTCCCTATCCGTCCTAATCTTCTCCAAGTCTCTCTTAAGCTCCTCAAATTCCCTTGGGTAAAGATATTGGAAAGCCAAGTCCTCAAGCCGCCACTTGAATTCCCAAATCCCTAACCTGTTCGCAAGGGGAGCGAATACTTCCATCGTTTCTCTTGCTACTTTTTTCCTCCTGTCCTCCGGCAGAGCATAAAGGGTTTGCATATTATGCAATCTATCCGCAAGCTTGATGAATATCACCCTTATATCTTTCGCCATCGCTAAGAGCAGTTTCCTGATATTTTCCCCTTGCGTCCTTTCCTCTCTTAAATATTCCTTCTCTGTGTGAGAGAGCTTCGTCACCCCTTCCACCAATTCAGCTACATCCTCGCCAAAATTTGATTTTATAAAGGGAAGGTCTATATTCTTCCCATCTTCAAGGACATCGTGAAGAAGCCCACCTATGATGACCTCCTCATCCATCCCTAAATCGGCAAGTATTGAAGCCACATTTAGAGGATGGAAAATATAAGGCTCTCCTGATTCCCTTTTTTCGCCCAGATGGGCAAAATAGGCGGTCTCAGCAGCGAGATGGATGCGTCCCTCGTCCACCTTACCGCGCTTCTGTCTCATTTTAGCGATTAATTGCCTGACCAAAGAAAGTATTTGTTCAGTCATAGAGGAATTCCTCTTCCCAAAGGAAAAGTTGGGATAGATAGGGCGCCCTTTCTTCCTTCACCACGCTTACCCCTTCCCTTGTCCATCCCTTCAATATCAAGAGCGGCAGCGCGAGTTGCCTATCGTAATCAAGAGAAAAGATTATGGAACCCTCCTCGGGAATACCCTCAATAAGCTTGGTTGGACTGAGGCAATTGAGCTCCCTCCCTCCTTGCCTAACCAAGAGGGAGACAAACCTACCATTTGGGAAGGGACTCAAGATTTTTATCTCCACATTCTCGCTTAAGAAGAGGGGCTGAGGGTTGTCTATACCATAGGGAGCAAAAAGAGAGACCTCCTTTGCTAATCTTTCCGTTATCTCGCTGAACTGAAGGACACACTCCACCTCCTGCTTCCCGCAAAGGTCTTCATAACTGAGTGATTTTCTCGCTATCTCGTTTATTTTCTCTTTGAATTCCTCAAACTTATTCGCTTCCATTTCCAACCCAACGGCTGCATTATGACCTCCAAAATTTCTGAGGAGATGCGATACCTCCTCCAAAGATTTGTAGAGGTTAAACGCAGGGATGCTTCTGCCCGAACCCTTTATCATATCGCCATATTGAGACAAGACGAAGACCGGCCTCTGATACATCTCCACCAATCTTGAGGCGATTAATCCTAAAAGCCCTCTATTCCAATTATTCCCCTTTATAACTATAACGAAATCCCTATCCAGCTCCAGCTTCTCCAAATCATCCTCTATCTCCCTTAATATCTCTATCTCGAGCAAACGCCTCTGCCTATTCAACTCCTCAATCTCCTGACAAATAGCCTCCCTCTGTTCCTCTTTGTTTACGACAAGCAATTCTAGCGCTTTCAGCGGGCTTTTTATCCTTCCAGGAGCGTTAAGTCGGGGAGCCAAGATGAAGCTCGCCTTCTGGGAATCAACATATCCGTTTAAACGCGCTGCTTTCTTCAAAGTAGCCAAACCATCCGAAGGCTCTCTACCCAGCTTCTCCAAGCCGAATTTCACCAAAACTCTATTCTCCCCTAATAGGGAAGAAAGGTCAGCTATAGTCCCCAACGCAACGAGGTCCAGCTTGTCGTAAACGAGCTTCTCGTCCCGTGAGAAAGACTTACACAATGCCTGCCCTAATTTGAAGGCAACGCCAACCCCCGCTAATTCTTTATAGGGATAGGTAAGGGAAGCCTTGGGGTTTATTATCGCTAAAGCGGAAGGCTTCCCTCCCATCTCATGATGGTCGGTTATAATCACATCTATTCCGCTATCATTTAATCTCTCCACTTGGTTAAAAGATGAACTCCCACAATCAACAGTTAAAAAGACGCCCACCTTTAACTCCACAGCTTTTCTCACCGCATAATTTGATATCCCGTGCCCTTCTTTATGCCTGTCTGGAATATGGCAGAAGACCTTCCCCCCAAGTTTAGTGAGCGTCTTTGCAAGGAAAGCTGTAGCACAAATGCCATCAACATCGAAGTCACCTTGGATAAAGATTGGCTCTTTCTTCTTTATTGCTTCTTTTATTCGGAAAACAGCCAGCTCCATTCCCTCAAGAAGAAAAGGGTCATTGAGATTGTGAAGAGAGGGAAAGAGAAACTGTCTGCCTTCCTCTTCCTTCTCAATTTTCCTATTTAGAAGAAGGGAAGCAGTTATTGGCAGAATGGATAATCTCCTCGCTAAATCCTTTGCTTTTTCCTCCCCTTTATTTCCCTTTATCAAAATTCCCCTATCCATTTTTCTCATCAGGCTCCATATGGATTACAACCGTAGCGGAGGGAAACAATCCCTTTATGTCTTCTTCCAAATGTTCCGATAGATTGTGGGCGTCCTCAAGGGAAACATCCTTGGGAAATTGGATATGCATATCCATCTGCAACTCGTTGCCAGCTTTCCTTATCCTCAATTTATGGAAGCCTGTTAGCTGGGGATAGTGTTCCATAATCAATTTCTCCACTCTTTCCTCCACTCCCGGCGGAACTTTGTCAACTACTTGGTTAATACTGTCCCTTAAAATTTTTATAGATGTCCTGAGGAAGAAGAAGCCAATAATTATAGCGATAATAGGGTCAATAATATAGATATGAGTGAGGCGGATAAGGAAAAGACCAGTGATAATTCCGAAAGCATTATAGAAGTCTAATTTGTAGTGTTGGGCAGCGGATAAGAGGGAGAGGGAGTCAGCTTTTTTGCCCAATTTCGTAAGGTAGAGAGACACGAGAAATTTTATTATGGAGTTGAGAAGCATCACAGCGATTCCCAACTCCGCCATTTTTACGACTTCCCTGTGGATTATCCTTTTGGCTCCCTCAATTAATATAATCATCGCAAAGGCGAAGATAACGGTTCCCTCAACCAATGAACCGAGGGTATCGTATTTCCCGTGACCGAAATGGTGGTCCTCATCGGGAGGGCGAACGACTTGCCTAAGGGAGAGAAGTGTTGTGAAAGAAGATAAGCTCTCCGTGAAGGACTCCATAGCGTCGGATAAAACGCTAAGAGAATAGATGAGGAGACCAACTACCGCCTTCAAGACAAAGAGGAAAAGGTTTACAGCAAGCGCAACTCCCGCTGCCCGCGGTAATTCCTTTCTCTCCGAGAGCATAACTTATCTTCTCTTTTTCTTTTTCTTCTTTTTAACTCCCTTGCTTACATTCCCAACGCTTTTAGGAGTAGGAACATAAACAGGCGTTGGGGTAAGAGTGGAAGCGCGACCGACCTCCGAGGCGGTAGCAACAGCGGGAATGGGAAGGGCTTCCGCCCTCTCCCTTCTTTCCCTTCTCGTCCATAGGTAAACTATTGGTGCGGCGTTGAAGATACTGGAGTAAGTCCCCGTTATTGTTCCTATGATTAAAGCACCGATGAAATGCCTTATCGTTACCCCGCCGAAGAAGAAGAGAGCGAATAATACGAGGAGAACCGTTAAGGAAGTATTGATTGACCTTGCCAGGGTCTGATTAATGCTGGCATCAACAATCTCACCGAAGGTCTCTCCCCTCCTTCTGAGACGCCAGTTCTCCCTAATTCTATCAAAAATCACTATAGTATCGTGAACGGAGAAACCAATCATCGTTAGCACGGCGGTGACGAAGAGGGAGTCTATTTCCACGCCGAAGAGCTTGCCCAAAATGGCGAAGGAGCCGAACATAACCGACACATCGTGAAGAGTAGCGATGACGGCAGCCGCTCCATATTTCAATTCATTGAAACGGAAAGACAAATAGAAAAGAATCAATACAGAGGCAATGATAACCCCCAACAAAGCCTTTTGCGTTAATTCTCTACTTATCGTCGGACCGATGCTATCTACACTGAGTTCCTCAAATTTCCCGAATCTTTCCGCCAAAACGCTCTCTACTTTTTTCCTTGCCTCAAGCGAGGATTCTTTCATACGAATATACAATTCCTTATTATCCTTGCTTGTTTGGACAAAGGCATCGGAGAAGCCCGCTTTAGCAATAAGATTCCTCACATCGGGAAGGGAAATCGGCTTCTCAAATCTCAAGGTGATAATCGTTCCCCCCGTGAAATCTATGCCCTTTTTCAGTCCCCGGATGGGAGGAGCATAAAATATCAAGCCGGGGATAATGATAGATAGGCTGATGGCAAACCAAAGCTTCCAATGCTTTACGAATCTGAAGTTTATTCCTCTTGTCCAGGAAAAAACTCCATACAAGCGAGGATTACGAGCGAAGGGGAAAAGGCTTTCAACGACAATCAGCAAGGTTCTGCTGACGGTTATCGCTGTGAACATAGAGAGAATCGTTCCTATTCCCAGTGTAAGAGCAAAGCCCTTAATTGGTCCCGTGCCGATTGCATAAAGAACAATGGCGGAGATAATAGTCGTCGTATTGCAATCAAATATCGCCGTGAAGGCGCGATGGAACCCGGCATCTATAGCCGCCCTCAGCGTTTTCCCCGCCCTTAGCTCCTCCTTTAGCCTCTCAAATATCAGGATGTTAGCGTCCACCGCCATACCGATGGTTATGATTAGGGCGGCGATGCCTGGGAGGGTAAGCGTTACGGGTATAGCCTTGAATATGGCGAGCATAAAGAGGGTATAAAGGAGGAGGGCAATATCGGCGATTAGACCGGGAAGGAGGTAATAGCCGAGCATAAAGAGCATAACAAGGGCAAGCCCCCAAATTCCCGCCCGCAGGCTTTTCTCAAGGGAATCCTGCCCAAGGGTAGGACCTACTTTCTCAACGGAGGCGATTTCCAAAGGAACGGGAAGAGCACCAGCGTTTATCAAGTCTGCGAGCTGCTGCGCTTCCCTAAGGTCGCGGAAACCTCCTTCAATCTGGACTCCCTCCGTGTAGATATGAGTTTTGATTTTTGGCGCGCTTATTATCTTGTTGTCTAAAACGATAGCCAAGAAATCACCCACATGACCAGCTGTGAAAGCGGCGAATTTCTTTTGCCCCTCAGGGTTAAGAGAAAAGGTAACTATTGGCTGGTTTGTAGGACCAGGCTCCGCTCTCGCCCTCCTTTTGGGGTTTAAGTCGTTTCCCGTGAGTATAACGGGAGCATTCTCCAGAACCTTTGATTGGGGGACCTCCTTCCCCTCAATGTCATAGAAAACAATCTCCTCTCTCCCATCGGGTTTATGGGTAACCTCCATTCTGTAAGGAGCGGCAGGGTTATTATCGCTTTGGACATCCTTTAGATAGCGAAACTCCACCATAGCGGTGGATTTCAGCATTTGGAGGGCTTCTTCTTCCCTTTGAATAGCGGGAAGCTCAACGACTATTTGGTTTGTTCCCTTGGCTTGAATTAAGGGCTCGGAAACTCCTAAAGCATCAACACGCCTTCTTATGATATCCATAAGCGCTGCCTGATGCTCTTTTGTTATCCGGGGGATATCCTTCGTTGGTTTGGCTTCCAGAACAAGCCTTATACCACCGGCAAGGTCAAGACCCCGTTTAAAGGGCTTCTTGTAGATGACATAGCCGGAAGCGGCGACCAAAACTAATATCAAGATGAGCAAATGCTTTGTCTTCATATTTTTCCTCCTTGTAAATGGATTATAAACCCTCTATCCTACTATGTCAAATTAGTGTATAATCTCAGAAATAAGTTTTTCCAAAAACGGAGGTGAAAGATATGCTGAAGACGAATGTAGAGAAGCTCATTGAAACATCCGTGCGCGGAGAGGTTATCCAGCCTCGTGTTTGGGTTCCTCAAATAAGCCACAGAGGGGAGCCCTTTTATCTCCCCTCAACGGGAGGAATAACTTATAATGTGAAGATTGGTGATAGCGCTTTTGGTTGGGTGGGCGACCACATAGAGCCAGGAGTTACCATAAGGGCAAAGGACGAAGGGGAAAACTCGGCGTTAAATATCCTCGCTTGTATCGGGAATGTTGCAAAGGTTGTGAGTGGAGATGCGAAAGGGGAAAGCGGCTTCGTCACGGGAAAGCACGGCGGGGCTGAGCATGTCCTCGTTTACTTCCCCTCTTCCGTTTTGGAGAAGCTCAATATCGGGGACCAAATATTGGTAATGGCAAAAGGGCAAGGCTTGAAAATCATCGGCTGGGAGGATATTTTCGTTTGCAATATAGACCCCGGTCTTTTGGAGAAGCTCAACATTGAAGAAAAGGATGGGAAATTGGTTGTCCCCGTAGTGGCTGAGGTTCCCGCCCATTTGATGGGTTCTGGCATAGGCTCAACACAGGTAGTGAGAGGCGATTATGACATTATGACCGCTGATGCTAAGGAGCTTGAAGCCTATGGACTGCAGAACCTCCGGTTAGGCGATTTCGTTCTCCTGCGGGATTGCGATAACACTTATGGGAGGGGGTTTCTCAGAGGAGCAGTTTCCATCGGGGTTGTCATCCACAGCGATTGCCTATGGACGGGACATGGTCCGGGGGTTACGGTGATAATGTCCAGCAAGGAAGGAAAGATAGAAGGGAGAATAGATAAAAACGCTAATTTAGCGAATTACTTAAATATTATTTGAAATAGCGCTTTAAGCCGATAACCTTCCCGATGATTCTAAATCTTTTTTCCTTCGGGTTCACGATGATGGGAGGATAGGCGGGATTTAAGCTTTCAAGAACGATTTGTGCATCCTGCTTAATTACTTTTTTCACTGTTGTCTCAAACCCGCCTTCCGTTTCAAGAGAGACAACAGCGATGGAGCCGCTTTCCACATCATCCTGTTGTCTGACGATTATGAAATCCCCATGCATAATTAGAGGAGACATACTATCTCCAACCGCGCGCAGGGAGAAAGTTGCTCCAGAATATTCCTCTTCGTGGATTAGGATATAGCCAAGCAGTTCTTCCAGCGCCTCATAGGGCTTTCCGCAGGGGACCTCTGCGATTACTTTAAGCAGCCTTACTCCTGAGGGCAGGGGTGGAATAGATGCTGTCTCCCTTGAGGCATAGCCAAGGCGTAGCAGGAGGGGTGTAGGGTCAACGCCGAGTTGGTTAGCGATGTTCTCTAAAAGGGGGACGATTTCAATCCCTAAGGCAGAGGCAATCGCTTCAAGGGTAGCACGGCGGGGAAAAGTAAGTCCTCTTTCAACTCGGGATAGAACGCTTTCCGAGATACCACAAAGGGAAGATAGTTCCCTTAGACGCATACCTTTCGCTTCCCTAAGGGAACGCAATTGTGCTCCCAGTATCCTTTTAAATCTCCCAGTCAAATCTCTCATCTTCATCTTCTGCAGGGAAGGTGGGTCTATAAGCCAGGTTCTGTTCCAGCCTTTCGGCTGGCGACGACCATTTATCTTGGCGACCTACCCGAGGAGTCAGCGAGCAGCTTCCCTCTCCTCCTATTTGGTCTTGCTCCGGACGGGGTTTGCCTGGCCGGAAGGTCGCCCTTCCGCCGGTGGGCTCTTACCCCACCATTGCACCCTTGCCCCTGCTCCCCAAGGGGAGCGGTGGGCGGTATGTTTCTGTGGCACTTTCCATAGCTTTCGCTATCTGGAGTTGCCTCCAGCGTCCTGCTCTACGGAGCCTGGACTTTCCTCGCCTTGCGGCGCGGTCGTCCAACCCACCTTCCCTATTTATATATTATAACTTTTAATGCCCCTTATTTCAAAAACCCTATTCTTCTTCCTCCTCTTCCTCTATATCTTCTATATCCTCAAATTCTTCCTCCTCTTCTTCCTCCTCCTCCCAGTCCACTTCAAACTCCCCTATTGTCGCCCTTATCTTCTCCATTAACTCCTCCAGCTCCGTATCGCTCAATATGTTCTCCGCCACCAGCTCTTCATACAACACATCCTCAACCACATCAAGGGCGTGTTCCACTCCCTCGGCAAAACCTTCATCGTAGAGGTCTCTGTCTTCTTTCTCCATAAATATTTTTGCACCTCCTGATTGTTTTAATTTGTATTGTGATTATAATAATTATGTTTTTCCTTAATAAGTCAAGTTTTTACATTTAGAATTAATAATGATTATGAAAATATTAAATAGCAAATTTTTTGTTTTGTGTATCCTATTTGCTTCTTTTACTCTTGCCTTCCAGGAAAGGAGGACGCCATTAATGCAACTCCTCGCAAGGTTCAATAATCCACCTATGGATGCCAAAATTCTCAAAATCGTTCACAGCCTCCCCGACACCCCAGAAGCCCAAGATGCCCTCTTCTCTACCCTTTTATCTCAAGGCTTCGGTGGGATAGTTTGTAATGTCTCCTTCACCGATTACCTTGAGAGCGAGGAGAAGTGGGCTTCCTTCGTTCGGGGCGTTAAAAGGGCTAAGGAGTTGGGAATGGCGCTTTGGCTTTATGATGAAAAGGGTTATCCCTCAGGCACCGCTGGTGGATTGACCTTAAAGGACCATCCGGAATGGGAAGCGAGGGGTCTGCTTTGCGCCGAGGGGGAAACATCGGAAGAAAGCATCGTTCTTGAGGCGCCGCCGGGAAAGCTTATAGGTGCGTGGGCTTTCCCCAAAAGAAAAGATGGAATCGACCTTAAAGGAAGGATAGACCTGACTGATAAAGTAAAGGATGGGAAACTCTCCTGGAAACCGGAGAAAGGGAATTGGCATATTATGATTATCAGCGAGAATCGCCTATATGAAAACACCCATGCGGCCATCAACTTAGGCGGTAGGCTTCCCTATATCAATCTGCTTATGCCCGAGCCCACCAGAAGATTTATTGGATTAACCCACGAAAGATACACGAAGCATCTCGGAGATGATTTGGGGAAATATTTCATCGCCACATTCACCGATGAGCCCTCTCTTATGAGCTACTTCTTCCTTCCTTCTGATTACCGTCCCTTGCCCTGGGCGCCAAACTTTTCCTCGGAATTCAAGAGAAGGAAAGGATACGAGATTAAACCACTTCTCCCGCTTCTTTTCGCCGATGGGGAAGGGGCAGGCAAAGTGAGATATGACTTTTGGCAGACTGTTGGCGAATTGGTGGCGGAGAATTACTTCGGACAGATTAGGGACTGGTGTAGGAAACACAACCTCGCCTCAGGTGGTCATCTTTTGATGGAGGAAAGCCTTACCGCCCACATCTCACTCTACGGGAATTTCTTCCTCTGCCTCAAGCACCTTGACGCCCCGAGCATAGATTGCTTGACGAGCATACCAAATGAGGTCCCCTGGCGCATCGCTCGCTACATAGGAAGTGTTAGGGATTTAAATAACAATACATATACGATGTGTGAAACTTCCGATTTCATCCAGCGATATCGCCCAGAGGGAGACAAACGCCCAATAAGATTAGTTACTGAAGAGGAGATAAGAGGAACCTGCAATCGTCTAATTCACGGCGGCGTCAATACTATCACGAGCTATTATTCGTTCCAAGGTTTATCAAACGAACAACTACAGAGATTGAATCTTTGGGTTGGGCGATGTGCGGGGATGATGAGAGGAGGTCATCAGGTGAGCGATATAGCGGTGCTATATCCCGTAGAGAGCCTGTGGGTTCATTTTCGCCCCGCGAAACGAGGAGCAACCGATTCCCCAATAGCGCAGAGAATAGAGGAGATATTCAATCAGGTCTCAGATATCCTTTATAACTCTAATAGGGATTTCCTTTATATTGATACACCAACCTTACTAAAAGCCAAACTGCAAAACGGCTCCCTAATCTATAATGACCTCAGCTGGAGGGTTGTAATCCTTCCCGGCGTTGACACATTGCCCTTAGATGCCTGGAACAAAATAGTGAGCTTTTGGAAAGAAGGCGGAGTTATTATAGCGCTTGGGGCTCTACCCACCAACAGCGAGAGGGAAATTCCCTCTTATTATGTAAAGAAAATCGCAAACACATTGTTCTCCGATGGAGAGAAAATAAGTATAAAAAGGAACGAAAAGGGAGGAGTAGCAATATATTTGCCAATCGGTTCCACCTCTCTCCTTCCCGTTATTTTGGATAAAGTAATTGAGAGGGACGGGAGAATTAAAGAGGAAACCTCTCCTCTTCGCATAACTCATAGAAGAATTGAGGGGTGGGATGTTTATTTTGTCATTAACGATAGCGATAAACCCAGCAGAAATTCGCTATCGTTTCCCGGTAAAGGGGAAGGCAAATTATTAGACCCTATGGATGGAAGCATCAAACCCATTCCCAAGGGAGAATGGATAGAGGTGGAATTCGCTCCCTACGACGCAAAGTTTTTCATTTTCCCCGAAGTGGAAAAGCCAAGAAGGCTTATCCCCGAGGAAAAAGTTGAGACTCTGCTCAGCCTCCGCGCTCTTCAACCATCGGCACAAGTGGTGGGAAAGGGGGAATTCGTCCAAGGCGGTTTTGAAAGGGGAAAAATAAACGGGAAAGATGGTTTCAAAACTCGGGCAAGGTTGTCTAAAAGCAATGTAGATTGTTACCTATTCCTATCCTTTATATTCTCCGAAGAAGTGGATATCAGCGAAGCAAGCCATTTGTATTTCCAAATCTCCATCCCTGCGGGGCAGAAATCTCCTGCCCATATTTTTATTTTCCTCAGGGATAAAGAAGGCAATGAATCAATAGCAAATACGGGCGTTCTGCTTTCAGACAATGGAGAAAGAGACCTATATGTCCCCTTAACCAGCTTCGCGCCCTGGGGTAAAGATAAACCAGCCGATTTGAAAAAAATCTCCACGATAAGCATAGGATGGGGAGGTTATTACGGGGAGGAAGGAGAAGAGCTGGTATTTTCTACAACGCCTCCCCAAATCCTTCTAAAACCTTAATCCCTACTTTTTAACCACTGGCAAAAGGATATGCGAGGGATAATTAGGACCGAAATAAATCGTATTATGGGCTATTCTTGCTTCCCCCTCTTTATGGACAAATTTGCCGATGTTGGGATTCGCTTCCCAGCCGGGATAGCTGCTGGAGGTTATATGCAAGCGGATGCGATGTCCCTTATTTATTATTATGCTCGTAGACCAAAGGTCTATTTCAAAGCGATAAACCTTTCCTGATTGAAGCCATTTAGGCTGACTGAAGGACTCCCTAAGACATGCTCTGATTATCCCTTCGCAGATGTTATAGGAGCGTCCATCAGGATAAACATCGCATAATCTCGCCACGAAATCGGTATCAGGGCAATCGCTTGATGCCCAGATTATCGCTCGCACCATTCCAGTTATCTCAAGAGGCTGGGATAGAGGCTCGCTCGTGAAGACCAAAACATCGGAGCGCCCCTCTATCTTCCTTTGGTCCATAGGACCTGCGGGAATGGTCAATTGATATCCACCTATCGTTGGCACGGGGTTCTTTGGGTCGTAAGTATAACTCAATTTGCCTTCAGATTTGGGCTTATTCCAAGAGAGCTTTTTATCGGGATGAAGGTAAAGAGGCGTGAATTTTGCCTTAACTGGTGGCCATGAATTAGCGGTTCGCCACTCGTTTCCCGGTGCCTTAGGGTCGCTTACATCCCCCATAACATAATAGACAACCGCTGGCTCCCTATCCACGCCGTTATCTATGCCCTTCAAATAGTGGTCAAACCATTTCCAAGCATCTTGAAAGGTTGTGGGAGGGTTTTTCGCCTTAGGGAAAGTGAGCTCTCCCGCTTTTTCCTGGAAAACTCCATGCGTCCAAGGACCAATTATGAGCTTCTGCTTTCCTCTCGCCTGCGGACCTCCCTTTGTTTGATAACCAAGAAAGGCGTTTATCATCCCTTGGGCAAATATATCATACCAACCCCCGATATGAACGGCGGGGGAATTTACATTTTGATACTTGTCGCTTATGTCCATAGACTTCCAATAGCTATCGTAAAGGGGATGTTTCAAGACAATATCCAGGGCTAGAGGACTAAATTTAGTTATCCTGACCCAATCGCCGAAAAGCGCCTTTCGGAACTCGCCTCCCGTGAATACCGCATCATGATAGAGGCTGGGAGCGCCAACGGTTATATGTTGAGCAACGATATTCTTCGCTCCCGTTCCCGCCAAAAGAAGCTGTGTTATCCCCAAAGCTGAGCCTCCCCAAGTGCCTATCTTCCCATTGCACCATTCCTGCTTCGTAATCCACTGAACTGTGTCATAGCCATCTTTAGCATCGCTCTCAAAGGGAAGATTTGCCCCTTCCGAGGCATATC
>Ga0078972_1010272_pt1 | contig 17632 bp, 16 predicted proteins | sample YelNatPaOPGAMG01_FD_67568 | JGI IMG/M metagenome (GOLD analysis project Ga0078972, IMG submission 67568) | Hot spring thermophilic microbial communities from Obsidian Pool, Yellowstone National Park, USA - OP-RAMG-01 (SPADES assembly) (version 2) | ecosystem: Environmental > Aquatic > Thermal... | reverse complement strand
AGGTGGGCGAATGTTGTCGCCGGCGCGGGGTCGGTCAGGTCGTCTGCCGGTACGTAAATGCATTCGACTGCGGTGATGGAACCGTTCTTGGTCGAGCAGATTCGTTCCTGCAATTCGCCCATATCGGTACCCAGCGTAGGCTGATAACCGACTGCCGACGGCATTCGACCGAGAAGCGCTGACACCTCGGAACCTGCCTGGGTGAAACGGAAGATGTTGTCGATGAAGAGCATCACGTCCAGTCCCTGCTCGTCGCGAAAATATTCTGCAACAGTCAGGGCGGTCAGGGCGACCCTGGCCCGGGCGCCGGGCGGTTCATTCATCTGCCCATAAATGAGGGCTGCACGATCGATAACGCGTTCTCCCTCCGGCTTCTTCTGCCCAGGCAGCACCCCGCCCATTTCGAGGTAAAGGTCGTTGCCTTCTCTTGAGCGCTCGCCAACGCCTGCAAACACGGATGTTCCACCAAATTGCTTGGCGATGTTATTGATGATCTCCATCATGAAGACCGTTTTGCCCACGCCTGCGCCGCCGAAAAAGCCGATCTTGCCGCCTCTCATGAACGGGGCGATGAGATCTACCACCTTAATACCTGTTTCTTGGATGGATATCTGGGTGACTTGCTCTTCGAAGGAAGGAGCCGGCTTGTGTATGGGTCTGGTTTCCTCGGTCACTATGGGGCCGCCTTCGTCCACGGGGCGACCAACCACGTTCATGATCCTGCCGAGGACTCCCTTACCCACAGGCACCTTTATGGGCGCGCCTGTGTCTTTCACCTTCATTCCGCGCACGAGCCCGTCCGTACTATCCATGGCGATAGTCCTCACCGTATTGTCGCCAAGATGTTGGGCGACTTCAACGACAAGGTTGTCAGGCTGGTCGCTGATGGCTGGATTTGTTATGAGCAGGCAGTTGTATATTGCCGGCAAACAGTGTTCTGGGAACTCCACGTCAACGACGGGACCGATTACTTGTACAATTTTTCCCTCATTCATATTAGGATGTCCTCCTGAAACCATTTTCGAATGGTCTTATATACCTCACTTGGCGCGATGGGATTTACCCTTTGAGCGCTTCCGCGCCGCCGACTATTTCCATCAGTTCCGTTGTGATGCTCTCTTGCCGCATACGGTTCGCCTTTAGAGTGAGTTTGTAGATCATCTCTTCCGCGTTGGATGTGGCCGCTTCCATGGCTGTCATACGAGCCCCGTGTTCGCTCGCCACCGAATCCAAGAGGCCCGTATAGACCTGAACCTGAACGTATCGAGGCAGGATTGCTCTGAGCAACTCTTCTTCCGATGGCTCATACAGGTATTCTCTTCTCCTTTTTCCCGCTTCTTCAGGCGCGATGGGGAGGAGTTTCCTGAGAGTAGCGACCTGGGTGACGGCAGTCTTGAAGCTGTTGTAGAGCAGGTACACCTCCTGATACTCTCCGGAGACGAATTTCTCGGTCGCTACGTCCACCACCTGCCCCGCCAGCTCAAAGCTCACTTTGTTCATAACGTTGACGAATTTCTCAACGATTGCCACTTGCCGTCTGCGGAAGTAATCATTTCCCTTCCTGCCGACGTTAATGAGATCCACTTCTATGCCCTTGCCTCGCATCTCCCGAATGAATGCTTCGGCCCGGCGGTTGAGGTTGACGTTGAACGCGCCGCAAAGTCCCCTGTCCGCGGTGATTTGAATGAGGAGAACCTTTTTGGGCGGCAAAACCGTGAGCATAGGATGCACGCCGGGATTTGTCCGTGCGGCCAAGGACTGAAGCACCTCTCTCATTTTGTCGGCAAAAGGACGAGCCGCTTTGATGGCCTCTTCGGCGCGCCGCAACTTTGCTGCGGCCACCATCTTCATGGCATTTGTTATCTTCTGCGTGTTTTTAACGCTTGCAATGCGTTTACGTATGTCGCGGAGGCTTGCCATTTTGACCTCTGTGTTTTCGATTTATGCGAGATTTGATGTATCGCCAGGATCGCTGGTGGAGAAAGCCCCCTATACTATTGACAGCGCCGGCGGATTGAACACACCCTTGAACTCCTGCAATATGCCTTTCATTTTTGCTTCTAGCTCGGCAGAAATGACCTTCTTCTCTTTGATTTCCTGGAGCACCTCGGGGTGGCTGGATTCAAGATAGCTCAAATATTGTCTTTCGTATTCGGCAAGGGCCCTGACATCGTATTCATCCACAAAACCGTTAGTCGCGGCGAAGATGATGGCGACTTGTTTTTCCACGGGCATTGGCTCGTACTGAGGCTGCTTCAATATTTCCACCAGTCGCGTGCCTCGGGCGAGCTGAGCCTGGGTCACTTTATCGAGGTCGGAGCCAAACTGTGCAAAGGCTTCCAACTCCCTGAATTGAGCCAAATCCAATCGCAGTGAGCCTGCGACCTGTTTCATGGCCTTCACCTGGGCGTTGCCGCCGACTCGCGACACGCTCAAACCGACGTTCACCGCCGGTCGGACGCCTGAATAGAAGAGGTCAGTGGAGAGGAAAATCTGTCCATCAGTGATGGAGATGACGTTCGTGGGGATGTATGCGGACACGTCGCCCGCCTGGGTCTCGATAATAGGCAGGGCCGTCAAGCTGCCGCCGCCGTGCGCGTCGCCCAACTTAGCTGCACGCTCAAGAAGCCTTGAGTGGAGATAAAAGACATCTCCAGGGAAGGCCTCACGGCCGGGGGGACGGCGGAGCAATAAAGACAATTGCCTATACGCAACGGCCTGTTTGCTCAGGTCATCATAAATTATGAGCGCGTGCTGGGCGTTGTCTCTGTAGTACTCGCCCATGGTAACGCCGGAATACGGGGCGATGTATTGCATCGGCGCAGGGTCTGACGCGGTCGCTGAAATAACGGTGGTGTATTCCATGGCGCCAAATCGTTCGAGTGTCGCTACCACTTGGGCCACCGTGGACCTCTTTTGCCCAACTGCGACGTAGATGCACATCACGTCGCCGTCTTTTTGGTTGATGATGGTATCTACTGCGATGGCGGTTTTGCCTGTCTGTCGGTCGCCGATGATGAGCTCCCGTTGGCCGCGGCCAATGGGAATCATCGAATCAATGGCCTTGATGCCTGTTTGGAGAGGCTCCTTCACCGGCTGCCTTTTGATGATTCCTGGGGCGACCACTTCCACCACTCGATACTCAGAGGCGTCAATGGGGCCTTTTCCATCAATAGGTTGGCCGATGGCGTTCACGACGCGGCCAAGAAGGGCCTTGCCCACCGGCACCTGCACGATGCGATTGGTCCTCTTGACCGTATCGCCTTCTTTGATGTGAACGTCCTCGCCAAGGATGGCGGCGCCGACATTGTCGGCCTCGAGGTTCAGCACCATGCCCATGATGTTGCCGGGAAACTCCAAAAGCTCCCCTGCCATGGCGTTTTGAAGGCCATGGAGTCGAGCGATTCCATCGCCGACGCTGATGACCGTGCCGGTCTCGCTGACTTCGACCTTCTTGTCATAATCCTGGATCTGCTGTTTGATAATCTGGCTAATTTCTTCGGCTCTGATCTGCATTGTCCCTATCCCTTCAAGCTTTCCTTTAGCTGATTGAGCTGTGTGCGAATTGTACCATCGAACACCATGTCGCCGACCTTTGCGACAAGCCCACCAATGAGCGACGGATCGACTTTCTTGCTCACTATGACCTGCTTATTGCTTATTTTCGAGAGCGTCTCAGTCACCCGGCGTAGGGTGTCATCGCTCAGGGGCTCGGCGCTGGTGACCTCTCCCCGCGTTATCCCCTTAATTTCATCAACCTTTTCCCTGTAGGCTTTTTCAATACCCGCCAATTGGTCGATGCGCTTGCGGTCGATCAAGACGTTGACAAAGTTCGTCACCATGGGGTCAGTGCCAATCTTCTTGAGCACTTCTCCTGCTATTCGTTTCTTGTCCTCTTTGGTAAAGACCGGATTGAGCAAGACCTCCCTCAGGTCGTGCGACTGCTCAACCAGCGCGCACAGATTTGCGAGGTCTTGGCCGTAACGATCGAGCGCGTTTTTTTCCTCGCCGACCTCTACCAAAGCCTTTGCATAACGTTTTGCCAAAGTGGTATCTATCACTTCATACCCCCGACCTTTACGAGATAATCCTCGACAATTCGTTTCCGGTCATCTTCATTGATTCGCTCGCGTATAAGGGCTTCTGCAAGTTGTACCGCTAATTCCACTGCCTCGTTCTTCAACGCAATCTTTGCGTTGCGGAGTTCTTGCTCAGCAGCCACTTTTGCCGACTCGACCATGGCGTTGGCCATTCGCTCCGCATTGGCGAGGACCTTTTCTTTCTCCGTTTCTGCAGATTTTCGGAGTTCCGCCCGCATTTTTTCGAGTTCAGCTTCCATGCCGGCGAGTTTGACTTTGTATTCTTCGATAGTGCGTTCGGCCCTGTTTCGCTGTTCCCTGGCCTCGTCAAGTTCCCTGGCTATTCGAGTACGACGTTCAGAGAAGAAGGTTGCCAGGGGTTTTTTGAGGACATAGACAAGGAGGATTATGAGGGCCAATGTGTTGATGACGCGCCACAATAGCATCCAGGCGTCCCACTGACTGGCGCCTTCCGCGTGTCCCGCCGCATACGCCGCTGGCGCAATGACGCCCGCCAGGACACAGACCAAAACCAGTATGAATTTCTTGCTGTTCATCAGACAGCCCTCCCAAGGATTTTTTCCGAAATGGACTTGGCAAGGGGGGTCATGTCTTCCTTGAGCGTTTTCCTGACCTCCGAGGCCTCGCTCTGTATCGACGCCCTCATTTCATCCACAATAGCGGATGCACGGGCTCGAGCCTGGTCGAGAAGGTCTGCTTCCACCTTTTTTGCGTCAGCCATGAGGTCAGCCTTCTCCTGAGCCGCCGTCTGTCTCGCACGCGCCAGTTCTTCTTGATGTTTCCGCTCTTGATCCTCCACCTTCTTTTCCAGCAGCAACGCTTCGTCCAAGTCTTTTTTGATTTTGGATTCGCGCTCTTGTATTTTCGCTTTGATGGGTTTGTATAAAATCGCGTTGAGAATAATCAGAAGAACCAGAAAATTGACGATTTGAACGAACAGGGTGACGTTTACATTAATCACTGGCCTACTCTCCCGATTCAAAAAATATGTGGTGATGCCCGTGTGCGTCCCCTGTCAGGGGCCCAGGGCTTCTCACTCGCAACTACGTTTGTTTACAAGGATATTGTTCAGAATCCAAACTTAGAATGAGTGTGTAAATTAACACCCGTCATGTTGAGTGTCAACATTTTTTCGTCCCAGAATTACGTTTGTGGGAGGCTAGCGAGTCTCTTTGTGGAGGGGGGCTTTTTCTTCCTCCTGATCGGGAGCGGCTATTTCCTCATAAGGCGGCGGCCAGGCCTGCGCGGATATCGCCTCAATGGATTCTTCTTCCACAACGACGTCCTCGTCCCTGGGCTCAAGAGAGGGAATCTCGGCCTGCACCGAGGACATGCTGCACATTCCTTCAAATATCACTCCCTCTTCGACTACCAGGCTGGGGGTTCGAATGTTGCCATATACCCGGGCTGGAGGATACAATTCGATGCGTTCTGTTGCAGTCAAATCACCATGGACTTCTCCGGCGATTTTGAGCACGCTTGCGTGCACCTGGGCATGCACTACGGAAGCGCTCCCTATGACGAGCGTCCCCCTGCTGATAATTTCGCCGTGAAAGGTTCCGTCCAGGTGGACAACCCCTGAAAAGGACAGTTTTCCTTCAAATTCCGTCTGGGATCCAAGAAATCCGGTCACCACGTCTGTCTTGGGTTTTCTGAAACGGAGCATGCGTCCTCCTGTATGCAAGGGCATTCTCTGACTGCCGCATCGAAAGCCGACCGGACTCTGCATACCATAGAGTGGCAGGTGGTTCAAGGCATTATTCCAAAAATTGCCATACTTTTCGTAATTTTCTTCACACTAATAAATAAATCGCCGCATGCTTACATTCACCAAAATTGAAATGGCGAGAAACGAGGATAGGAGAGACGAACCCCCGTAGCTCAAGAAACTAAGGGGCACTCCAACGACCGGGAGCAACCCTGTCACCATGCCGACGTTAATTGTGACATGCCAGAAAATCAAGGCCACGCAGCCAAACGCGATTAACGCGCCGAAATTGTCACGGGCTCTCCCGGATATTGCCAGACCACGCAGCAATACCCCGCTGAAAAGCAGAAGAACCACCAGACACCCCACAAAACCCCATTCCTCCGCCAGCACCGCGAACACAAAATCGGTATGTTTGACTGGAAGAAACATAAGCTGGTTTTGGGTGCCCTGGAGAAAACCTTTGCCAAACAGACCTCCTGAGCCTATCGCGATTTGCGACTGAATGATGTGATACCCGGCCCCTACGGGATCATATTCGGGATTCAAAAAAGTGAGAATGCGCTTTTTTTGGTAGTCCAGCAGGAGATGCTCGCCGAGAAAATATGCAATGGGGGCAAGCGTCACTGTAGTCCCAATGAGCCAAAGAAGCGTTCTTTTTTCGACCCCGATAAACGCGACCATGGACACGGCCACGAGGACCGTCACCGCGGCAGTGCCTAAATCCGGCTGGATGAGCACGAGCGCGACCGGCAAAAGGGTCAATACGAAGGGGTTGATCAGGTCGCGAAACGTCAACCCCCCGCGCCCTACTTTGTCATGGAAATAACTGGCCAACACCACTATGATGGCTAGTTTGGCAAATTCTGAGGGTTGCAGACGCATCAGCCCCAAGTCTATCCACCTTCGCGAACCTGACGTCGCTCGCCCGAAAGACCACACGAAAACAAGCATCAACAGAACAAACACATAAAACCAGATGCCCCATTGCTCGAAAAGCTTGTAGTCAAAGAAGAGCAGGCACGCGGCGATGACGATGCCAAAACTGATCCACGTGAGTTGACGTATCACCAAGGCTTTGCCGAGGCTTCCCATGGGTGCCGTGGCGCTGTAAATCAGCGCCGCGCCTATCGCGCTAAGCATCAAACTCAGCGCGACAAGCTGCCATTCGTAGAGCACCGATGGGGCGTGGCTTGAATAGAGAGGGGATGAGCCCGTTTCCATGACCTTTTTCCTCGTGATAGGCGTTCTGTTGCGGTTTGGGTAGCCCGTCCAATATACTTGCGATCATCGAACCATTGGCGTCGCCGCAGGGATGCGCAGCGAAGTTGACGTTTGTGTACGGCCTCTTGCTGCGCTGTTTTGGACCAGTCAACGAGACTGCACTCTAGTCTTTGGGCTCCCCTGGGTCTTTTATGCCGTAATATCTGCAAAGAATTTTGCGCGCTATGGGCGCTGCTGTCGCGCCGCCGCCGCCGCCATGCTCGACCACCACAACTAACGCGATTTTTTTGGGTCTGTCATCCACGAGCGCCACGAAGATCGCATGGGTGCGCTCATGGTAAGGGATTTGATCCGGGGACAAGGTTTGATCACGGGTGCTGATCACCTGAGTTGTCCCTGTCTTACCTTTCACGTTCAGGCCGGGGATAAACGCCTTTCTGCCGGTTCCTCGCCTGTCCTGCACCGCATGCATCATAGCAGCCCGGATCATTTCACGATGGTCGTCGCTCAGGGGCAAGAGCCACCGCGCCACGGGGGAATGTTCATATATGACTTCGCCGTCAGAAGACCTTATTTTGTCAACAATCGCGGGCCTCATGACCTTTCCGCCATTGGCGAAGGCCGCGACCATGACTGCGAGTTGGAGCGGCGTGGCGAGCAAGAAGCCCTGACCTATGGCAATGGATACTGTTTCGCCATCTTTGATGGGTTCACCATACGTGCGCATTTTCCAGCTATTTGTGGGAACAAGTCCTGGCAATTCTTGGGGCAGAGAGACTCCCGATGGCTTGCCGAGGCCGAACAAGGCAGCCCATTTGGCCATGCGGTCAGCCCCGAGACGACGCCCCACTTCATAAAAATACACATCACACGATTCCACGAGCGCGTTGTGGAGGTTCATGTTGCCGTGCCCATGCCGGTTCCAGCACCGGAACACAATCCCCCCTACGTCGAGCTCCCCAGTGCAGAGAAATTTTCTCTCAGGGCTGATAATTCTTTCAGAGAGAGCCGCGGCAGCGGTTACTATCTTGAATGCGCTGCCAGGAGAGTACAGCCCCCGTATGGCTCTGTTTTCCAAGGGATGCAAGGGATCGTTGTTGAGGTTCTTCCAATCTTTCTCGCTGATGGAAGGGGAAAACACATTGAGGTCGAAGCCTGGTTTACTCACGATAGCAAGTATGCGGCCGGTTTCGGGATCGACGGCCACTACAGAGCCTGCTCTATGCAGGAAAATGCTTTCTACATATTTCTGAAAGGATGAATCCACCGTCAAGTAAATATCTGCGCCTCGGCGGGGTGGATTCCGCACAACTTCGGTGAGTTGCCTGCCCTTGGCGTCTATCTCTATGCGTTCCCACCCTTCCTCCCCCTTTAAGTAGTGTTCATATTCTTTTTCCAGTCCGGATTTTCCGACATAGTCCCCGATGCGGTAACCCGCTTTGGCTGACTTGATCAATTCGTCGGGATTCACTTCGCCGACTGCGCCGATCACATGACACAGCGTATCACCAAGTGGATACAACCGATAGGGCTTCACTTCCACCACCGCGCCTCTCAGGTCTGCGGTGAGAGATTGAAGCAAAGACGCTTGCTCAAGACTGAGATTTTTTTTTAGAGGGTACGTCGTAAAGCGAGGAAGCGATTTGCTTCTTTCCACCAGCGCGCGCATCTTTTCCTGGGGAATCCCCGTTGCAACGGAACATCGTTGAATCAATTCGCATGGATTATCAAGCTCTTGTGCAACCACGGAGAATTGGAAGCCCGGTCTGTTTTCAGCGAGCACCTTTCCGTTGCAGTCCAAGATGCTTCCCCGAGGCGCGGGCAGGCGGATGAGTCGCACCATGTTTTTCCGAGACTTTTCATCATAGGACTCTCCCCGCAGCACCTGGAGTCTCCACAGGTTGACGCACAGAAGCGCCATGGCCGCTATTATTATCGCGCCGGCAATCTTGACGCGATTCGAGAACACGTTGCCGACGATTCTCAGGCCCGGCATTTCTTTCATCGATGGAATCCTGACAGTCGAGATCGTTCCACCCAGAGCCGATCCAGTAATGGCATGAACATGGCCGCCAGCAAGCCCGTAAAAACCGCCTTTGCCAAAACAGACAGCGCCAGGGCCATTCCCACACCAAATGGCCCGGCCATGTAGCGACTCGCGAGGACCGAAATGCCTTCCAAAATACACATGACAAATGTGACAACAAAGCGAGCGCCGTGGGTTTCGAGGTCGGTCGTCGCGTCGAGGTATCGGCACGCAAGAAAGAAAACGCAGTAGAGGAATGCGAACAGGCCTGTAGGCGCGCCTGAAAGGGAGTCTGTCAACAGACCTGCGGAAAAGGAAAAAAGAATGCCCTCGTTGAAACCGAATCTCGTCGCCGCCCAAATGACAATGATAAGGACGATGTCGGGCTTGACCACGGGACTAGAGACGAAGATGAGAGTTGTCGTCTGAAAAAACAACGCTGACGCCGCCATCAACAGCCCGAACAGATAAGCCTTCAAGGCCTTTCCTCCGTCCAAGACTGAACATCGAAGCCGCCTCGGGTGGACAATATGACAAGTACTTGATCCAATGCAGCGAAATCGACGCTTGGCGTCACGAGGGCCTCGAGAAACAAGCCCTGTTCACCCATTCGGATGGCATGGATTCTTCCTATTGGAAGCCCTGATGGAAACACGCCATCCAGACCGGACGTAATGACTTCGTCTCCTTCTTGCGCCTGCGCTCGGGGGCTCAAATACCGCAGCGCGCATCCGCCTTCCAGGGCGCCTCTGAGTACACCCCTATCCCGCGTTCGAGCGACGCGACAGTCCACTGCGAGCGCCGAATCGGTAATTAACACGACCTGGGCCATATTGGCGGCGCTGCGCGATATCCGACCCACCAGACCTTCCGTGGCCGTGACGGGCATGCCGGCAAACACTCCGTCGTCGGTACCCTTATCGATGAAAAAGGTCCTGAACCAGCCCGACGCGTCTTCTCCGATGATTTGGGCAACCACGGACGGGTGCTCGAGACGGGTTTTGATATCCAGCAGTTTCCTGACGCGAATGTTTTCGGCCTCGCGAGCAGCAAGCTCGGCCTTTTCTCGTCTGAGCCGGCTCAATTCTTCCTTGAGCGCTCGGTTTTCCTGTTGGACTCCCACGAGATATACATAGTTGTTCCACAAGCTGGCGAGCTTGTTCTTGACGCCGGAGACCCCTTGTTCCAAGGGTCGGAATACTCGATACACCACGGCTTCAGCGGCCCCTATCTCTGATTTCTTCCCATACGAAAAAATGAGCGCCAGACAAAGGCCCAGCAAGACAACTACAAGTGCAACATCGCGAATGGAGCGAGGCATTATTCAGCGCTTTCGGTCCCGCACTGCACGCGGCGGCTAATCCTTGATGAGTATGTCTTTCAACTCGCTAAAATGTTCAAACACTGCGCCGGAGCCCACCACAACTGTGGAGAGAGGATCATCCGCCACGATAACAGGTAGGCTCGTCTCTCTCCGAATGACCTCATCGAGATTTTTGAGGAGCGAGCCTCCTCCGGTCAGCACGATACCATTGTCAACGATGTCCGCAGCCAGTTCAGGCGGCGAGAGCTCCAAGGCGGTTCGGATGGTTTCTACAATGGCCCTGACGGGCGCGGAGATGGCTTCTGTGACTTCATGCGATCTGAGTGCGATAACCTTTGGGACGCCGGCGATGAGGTCTCTGCCCTTTACTTCGATTACAGATTCCTCGCTTTCGTAGCACGCACTCCCTATCAGCATCTTTATCATTTCGGCGGTTCGCTCGCCAATGAGAAGGCTGTATTTCTGTTTCACGTATCTCATAATGGCTAAATCAATCTTGTCTCCAGCCACCCTCAAGGATTTTGAGTACACAATGTCTGACATGGAAATCACGGCAACCTCGGTGGTGCCGCCCCCTATGTCCACTATCATATTGCTCGTCGGCTCCGAGATGGGGAGGTTTGCGCCGAGCGCTGCGGCTATGGGTTCTTCCACGAGATACACCTTGCGAGCGCCAGCGCTTTCCGCGGCCTCCCTGACCGCCCTCATCTCGACCTGCGTCACCCCCGAGGGGACGCATATCACGATGCGGGGCTTGACGAGAAATCGCCGGCGATGAATCTTGTAAATGAAGTGTTTGAGCATCGCTTCGGTGACTTCGAAATCTGCGATCACCCCGTCTTTCATAGGACGCATGGCCTTGATGTTATCCGGCGTACGGCCGAGCATCTTTTTTGCGTCCGAGCCAACCGCAACGATACGCGGTCCGCGGCGTAAGTCGGTTTTTACCGCGACCACTGACGGCTCTGACAAAACGACCCCTTGCCCCCGTACATAAACAAGGGTGTTTGCCGTACCCAGGTCGATGGCCATGTCGTTGGAGAAAAAACCTGAAATCGCATCCAGGAACATATATGTGAACCTTTGGCAGCGAGGCGCCTTACAAGGATGGCTATTGAGGCACTTTATCAGAAGCCCCACAGCGGGGCAAGGGCGTTTGCGTCACGGCGAATCCGGTTTGCCAGAGCTGTACATATAGCCAACCCCAGCGACGGTTTGGATCAGGCGCGGTTGACTTGCGTCGTCTTCGATTTTTTGTCTCAAATGCTGGATATGCACGTCGATGGCTCGACTATCTTGGTAGATGCGTCCCTCGGGCCACACCCCCTGGCGGATCTCTTTTCTCGTCAAAGCTCGCTCTGCATGTTTTACAAGAAACACAAGCAGCTCGAACTCCTTTCTCGTGAGTTCCACTTCCTTTCCTGATTTGAACGCCTTTTTCTTCGCAGTATCGATTGTAAGTGCGCCAGTTCGTATGACTGCTGGTTCCGCTTCGACTCGACCTGTCCTCCTCAGACAAGCTCTAATCCTGGCAGCCAGCTCCAGGTAATCGAATGGTTTCACCATGTAGTCGTCGGCGCCGCACTCGAGGCCGAGGACTTTGTCAGTCACCCTGTCACGGGCGGTGAGCATGATGATGGGCACTTGAGAATGATTCCGAATAGATCGGCACACATGAAGCCCATCTGTGTCGGGCAGAGAAAGGTCCAGAATAATCAGTGACAGCCCTGTGTTTTTGGCCGCTTCAAGCGCCTCTCGTCCCGTGGCCGCGATGATGACATGGTAGCCGTCCAGTTCAAGATTGTCCTTCAATATGGTGCAAATGTCCGGGTCGTCATCAACCAGAAGTATGTGATCGCCGTTCATGTGGATCTCCAATAGGGATGGAAAAGACGAAAGTGCTCCCCGCGCCGGGTGAGCTTTCTACCCATATCCTTCCCCCATGAGCTTCGACAATGCCCTTGCAAATGGCCAGACCTATGCCTGCCGATCCTTTGTGCAGAGGAGCATCCCCGTCCTCCGGGATTTGAAAGAACTTCTGGAAAATTGCCTCATGGTATCGAGGGTCAATCCCAGGGCCTTGATCTGAGATCGACACTGAGACGCAGCCGTCCGTTACTTGCGTAGCCACCAGAATTTCACCGCCGTCGGGAGAAAAGCGTACTGCATTTGAGAGTATGTTCGTCAACACCTGATATATTCTTTCGTGGTCAAAGGGGAATCGGACCTCCTGTTTCCCCTCGGCGCGCAGGATGAGGCTCCTCGCCGCTGCTTCGACCTGTTGAGAACAGATGGCGTCTTTCACGACGTCATTCAAGGAGCCTTCCTTTATCTTCAAGTCGAATTGCCCCGCTTCGATGCGAGAGTAGTCGAGGAAATCAAGCACGGATTTCATCAGGTGCTCCGTATTCCTCTTGATTATATCCAGGTAAAGCGGTTCGCAGGCGCCCCCCTTCCGATACATGAGGTCCGCGGCGCCTTTGATGCTGGTAAGCGGCGTGCGCAGCTCATGAGATATACTGGAAAAAAACTCCGATTTGGCTTTGTTCAGTCGTTGAAGTTCTTTGTTCGCGGCTTTGAGCCTTTTGTTTGTCTCGGTGAGGTCTTTGGTTGCCTCAGCAATTTTTTGTTCGAGATCATGGTGATAGTTTTGCATTTTCTCGTTGAGAGTGGTGCACAGATCCGAAATCTCCTTCAATTCGTCGCCGCCCCGTCTTTGGATGTCGCCGATTTCGCATGTCGTCAAGTTACTCATGGCCTTGCGTATTTCCGCGATGCGCTTGAATACCAAAAATCGAGAAGAAAAGAAGAGGAGCGCCAGCAGCGCGGCGCCCATGAGCCCTCCGACGGCCAGAAGTATGGCCTGGTTGCGAGCAGCAGAATCAATGGCCTTGTCCATGGGTATGAACACGCTCAGACACCCTCCTACATCCCCTGAGGAATAGCCTTGCTGGGCGTGGCATTTCTGGCAGCTCTCGTTCACATACAAGGGGGCGGCGTACCGGAGCACTGTTTGCCCTCGCACCTTTTCCGTTCTGAAAAGCTCTTTCGTTCTGCCGTCGCGAAATTGCTCCAAGGCTTCGGCCTCGAAATCATCAGGCGCGTTTTCCGGATTGAGTTGGGTGGAATTGGCGATACGAAATGAATAGAGACCATCTCGGGATGCAAGCTCAGACAGTTGCTTGGTCAGCACCGAGGGGGGAATTTTGACGTATTTGGTTCCATGAGTATCTACTATCTCTTCACTGTCTGCGGCATTTTGCACACGTTCCTCTTCTTGTTCGCGCACTAACACCGGGCTCTTATTGGACACCCACTGCCTCGTCAGCACGATCTGCTTGTGTAAAATCACAGCCTGTTTTTCCAGTTGTTCACGGATAAGTCGCTCCTGATGATGAGCAAACCAGAGGAATATAGACACGAAAATGATGGTAACCGCGGCCCCAGTGATCAGAAAAAATTTCAGAGAAAGTTTTTGGGCAAAGACTGAAAACGCGGATTTGAACATGGCATGCACCTGCGCATGTATGTGAAAGGGTGTTTTCTCCCATGATGCAGGCAAAATGTGGATTTTGCAAGCCGCAACTGAGCGCGTGTGAGTGAGCGCGCTCGTCTCGAGTACGGCAGGGACAAAAGCCAAACAACCGGCGCCAATGTGCCGCATCGCGACGCGACCCAGCGCAGCCCTCTGGCAAAGGATGGGCGCTCCCTTGCGGCCGCCGTCGGTCGCGTTCGGCGCGTAAAATTTTACCGTTTCTTTACAGAATTTTACAGCACATTTACTTGATTTTGTGCGAGGGTGGCTCCATGGGGCAATAGGCGCTCTTCCTTCACAACATTGTGGTCAAACGATTGATCAGCTCCTCGTCAATGGAGTTGGCGCTGAAATGAACGGGAAAGATTCATGTATCAATATGGGAGTTGGAACATGGCGAGACTAGTATTCGTGGCGGCGCTGATGTGGTTCGTGTGCCAGGGACCGGCTTTTGCTGCGGTGAAAGTTGATCCCAAACTCTATGGGGCGCCCGAAGGCCAAGTGTGTATCAAGTGTCATGAACTGAAGACCCCTGGACTTTACAAACTGTGGCGGTCCGGGCGCATGGGACAGGCAGGCGTCAACTGCTACGACTGCCACCGGGCTGAGAAACAGACAGACAAAACCCCGCAAGACCCGGATGGATTTGACCACAGGGGGTTTTGGATTGCGACCATTGTTTCTCCCAAAGACTGCTCCCGGTGTCACAAGGAGCAGTTTGACCAACAGCAGGGTTCCCACCATGCCAAAGCGGCCGATATTCTCAATTCTTCGGACAATTATTTGGGCTCCGTGGTCGGGGGACCGGCAGCAGTGTCCACCGGCTGCCGCCAGTGCCATGGCTCGAATGTCAAGGTGCTCGCCAATGGCAAGTTGGACCCTTCCACCTGGCCAAACACGGGCATAGGGCGAATCAATCCCGACGGCAGCAAAGGAAGCTGCGCCGCATGCCATACCAGGCACCGCTTTTCCCGCGAACAAGCGAGAAGGCCGGATGCCTGCGGAAAGTGCCATCTTGGTCCTGACCATCCTCAAAAAGAGGTTTACGAGGAATCAAAGCATGGCATCCTTTACCAAGCGTTTAGAGACAAGATGAACATGGACAAGGTGGAATGGGTGGTAGGCGTAGATTATCAGGACACTGCCACGTGCGCCACTTGTCATATCAGCGCAACTCCGAACCAACCAGCGACCCATGAGGTTGGCGCAAGAATCTCGTGGACATTGCGGCCAGCTATCTCGAAAAAGCTTTCCCAATGGAAGGAGCGGCGTGAGCGTATGCAAGACGTGTGCAAACAATGCCACGGGGACCTCATGATCAACTCCTTTTACATACAATTTGACGACCTCGTCGCCCTTTACAATGACAAATTCGCCACGCCAGCGACAAACGTGCGTCAAAAGCTCATAGCGCTTGGGAAACTGACCAAGGCCGACTTCGACGACAAGCTCGATTGGACATACTACGAACTATGGCATCATGAGGGCAGACGGGCGCGCCATGGCGCGGCCATGATGGGTCCTGACTATGCCTGGTGGCACGGGCTGTACGAAGTGGCGCAACATTTCTACCTGAAGTTCCTGCCAGAGGTCGAACGGCTCATGGGCGGGAAGGACCAGGCGGCGCCTATCCTCAACGAGCTAGTGTTTAAGGACCCGCTGCATCGTTGGTACAAGGAGGGCATGAGCAAAGAGGAGCTGCAGAAGATAGAGTCGTATTACCAACAGAGATATGGCGGAAAAGAAGCGAAGTAACCAGGGCCTGTTTCTTGTCACACACGAGGGCCGGTTGATGAAGTCACAAAAATGGAGTTTGGTGTTATTCCCTATCGTCCTCGGTATTTTGGGCATGGCTCTAGAAGTCTGCTGCCAGGTGACCGACGCGCAGCTTCGAGAGGACTTAGAAGCGGCCCAGGACATCCAGGCGCCTACTTCGGACAAGGAATTTCCGGTGCCCCTGCGCCCTTTGCCTAAAACCATTACGCCGTGCAGGGCGTGCCACGGACCGGAAAAGGATTTTCCAGTCAACTTCAAGAGGCGTGAAGACTTGCTGGTTCACACGAACATACGGCTGAATCACGGAGGAATACGCCTCTGGTGCCTGGATTGCCATCATCCTGATGATAGGAATTACCTGTTGCCCCTTAGCGACGGGAAGAAGATTGCCTTCGAACAGTCGTACCTCCTGTGCGGCAAATGCCACGGCACCATTTACCGAGATTGGCGGTACGGCATTCACGGGAAACGAACTGGCTTCTGGAATGGCGCGAAGAACTATTATCTGTGCGTCTCGTGCCACGACCCGCATAACCCCAGATTCAAACCTTTGGTTCCTATGCCTGCCCCGAAGAAGCCGTGGACTCCTCCGGATGTGCAAGCCAAGCAGTAAAGGTGCTGGAATGTCTGACGACAGCATATCACACGTGAAGCCAGATCCAGAAAAAGCAGCGGAACGCTTCGACGCAGCGCAGGATGGCCATCCGGAAAGCCGTCTTATGGATCGGAGAGCATTTCTGGTCGGCGCAGCCAGCGTCCTTGGTATGCTGGCAGTGAGCGCCTGCTCGTGGGAGGAGTTTGTACAGAACAACTTCCAGAGGATGACCAAAGAAGAAATCGAACGCACGATCGAGCGGCTGCGAAAGGAATACAAGGCCAAATACGGGAAAGACTTCGTCGTGGGTGTGGAAGGCCCGCTGGATCATACCCTGTTCGGTTACGCGCTCGACATTCAGCGGTGCATCGGCTGCCGCAGATGCGTGTATGCCTGCGTAGAAGAGAACAATCAGTCCAGGGACCCCGAGATACAATACATCAGGGTGCTGCGATTCAAGGACGGCGACATGGATCTCGAGCACTCGACGATCTACTACGATCCGGACGAGGTTCCACAGGAAGGGTACTACTACATGCCTGTGCAGTGCCAGCACTGCGCCAACGCGCCCTGCACGAAGGTGTGCCCAGTCAAGGCTACCTGGATAGAACCGGATGGCATTGTAGTAGTCGATTACAACTGGTGCATAGGATGCAGATACTGCATGGCTGCATGTCCTTACATGGGGCGATGGTTCAATTTTGCCGATCCTGTGATCCCTCCTGACAAGATCAACACCGTCACGCATTATCTTGGCAATAGACCGAGGATGAGAAATGTCGTGGAAAAGTGTACGTTTTGCATCCAGAGAGTACGGGTGGGCAAATACCCAGCCTGCGTAGAAGTATGTCCGGTTGGCGCCCGAAAATTCGGCAACCTTTTGGACCCTGACAGCGAAATCAGCAGAATCATTCGCACCAAGAGGGTATTCCGCTTGAAGTCTGACCTCAATACGCAGCCGAAATTCTATTATTTCTTTGCCACCTGATGGACGAGGGGCGAGATGAAACATTTTGTAACGCAGGCCATTAAAAGAATCGTCATAGGTTCGCCGCTCTATTATGCATGGCTGGTACTCCTGATGGTATTGGCTGGGCTTGGCATTGCCGCCTATGTCAAGCAACTGCAGACGGGCCTTATCGTCACAGGCATGACGAGCTACGTGTCGTGGGGCTTTTACCTCGGGAATTTTACGTTCCTCGTGGGCGTTGCCGCAGCAGCAGTGCTCCTTATCATTCCTGCCTATCTCTACGATTTCGGCCCAATCAAAGAGATCGTTATCGTGGGAGAGGTCCTCGCAGTCACGGCTTTGCTCATGTGCATGATGTTCGTGACCGCAGATTT
>Ga0078972_1010270_pt1 | contig 17637 bp, 9 predicted proteins | sample YelNatPaOPGAMG01_FD_67568 | JGI IMG/M metagenome (GOLD analysis project Ga0078972, IMG submission 67568) | Hot spring thermophilic microbial communities from Obsidian Pool, Yellowstone National Park, USA - OP-RAMG-01 (SPADES assembly) (version 2) | ecosystem: Environmental > Aquatic > Thermal... | reverse complement strand
CGAGGACGCCAAGGTCACTATAACCATTTTTTCCCATCCAGAGGGGAAAATGGTGGCGGGAGCGAACGCCTTCGAGCCCGGCCCCCATCAGAAGACCATCTACCTCAGCCCCGGGACCTACAACATGGAGATCCTTCCCACGAAATGCACCGTCGAGGTGAAGGTCCAAGACTAATAGTAATATGGGGTCACATCTTCGCTTTTCGGTCGCGCGGTTTGCGGCCGGCAGATCCATGATCACGTCCTCGATCTCCGGTGTCGGCTTAAACCTTTCTTATCGAATGACCAGGATACTTCAAGGACTTTCGTCCACCTCGATCTTCACGATGCGGTCGAGGCGAAAGGTCTTGTTGGTCCCGTCCAGGTGGCAGACGGCCTCGAGGTAGAAGCATTCGACTATCCAGGGTCACACCTTCGATTTCCGGTCTCGACCCAAAACCGGAAGGGGTGTAATTCGGTAATGATTATCGCGCATAGACTCTGAGGCTGATAGCCAGGCCGCCCGTAAGGGCACGTGGATAGGGAGTAGGCTTGTCACTGGCTACATCTCCCACCGCTATCTTTGGAGTATCGAGGAGCGGCAGAGATCAATATGCCCGAAGAGTGAAAATCCATGCTGAGTTATAATATTCTATGAAACTTATCCCCCGTTAAAACAAGTTTTACATAAAACAGGGTAATGGGGCATTCCTTATGGGCATGGCCTGAAAACAGGAGAGTGCATCATGGAAAAAGCCGATCTTCTGGAGATGATGAAACAGCTCTCCTCGAGGGAGCTAAAAGAGCTTTGCAAGGAGCATGGTCTCAAGGGTTTCTCCGGGCTGAAGCACGATGCGTTGGCGAAGTTCGCATGCGAGAATCTCCCCCTGCCTGAGGAGGAGCTCAAACAAACGGTGTGCTGCCTGCTGGAAGACAAGCTACTGTGCAAAGTGCGGGATGCCGGAGATTACTTCTTAACAAAGAGGGTGGAGATAAATTACGTTGACGAGGAACTGGCCAAAGGATCGGTGGGCGGCTACTCGGTGACCATAAATAACCTAGGTTCAGAGAATTTCAGCTACATCTGCGACGAAAAGTGCCAGGATTTCCTATATCAGGTGCGCAAGGGACGTTACCCATACTGCAAGCATTATCCCGCCCTGGTCGCTGAACTGGTTCTCAAAGGATTCCTCGATCCCGCAAAAACCAGGATAAACTTCATCGAAGGGCGGGTGCTGAAGGAACTTCTATCATTGGTGGAACAGCGTAGGAGGGAAGAGGAGATAGCGCTGGAAGTCTCCGGGCGTACCATAGAGGAAGACCTTCTTATGCTTCAGGAGGACTACCTGGAGATATCTCGCCAGAACCAGTCGCTTGCTCGCAGTAAATATCACGACACCGCGGAAAACGTCTTCGAGATGATGACCGACCGGGCTTTCCAGCTCCTGGACTTCGACAACATCCGTCGACGCAAGACCCAGGGGTGGGATCTCATCCTCATTGCCGGTCGTGCCACCCCGCCCTACATCGCGGTGGCCGAATGCAAGACGGCGGCGGGGGGCGTATACAGCCACGTGGTCAAGGACGAGGACTACCTGGTGCGCCTGCGCTCCTACTGCATCGAGATGGTTAAAAACAAGCTTGTGGGCGCTTACCGGGACTACGTAAAGTACTGCCTGGTGGTGGCCCCTGCCTTCGACCCCCGAGTGGAGGAACTGGCCCCCAAGTTCAGGCGGCTGGCCGAAGGGATAAGGCTCAGCTTCTGGCCCGCCGAGGTGATTTTGGACTTGGTGGTGCGCTACCGGGAAAACCCCATTATTCTGCAAACCGTCCTCGAGGACTGCTTCGCCAAGGAGCGCATCATCACGAGAGAGGATATAGACGAGGCCTTCAGGAGGTCGGATGCGGAGATCGATGCCCTGACTGAGCGGGCGCGTAGGAAACTCCGTCAGCGTTTCGAGCAATTCTCCCAGATCGCTGCGGACACTTGCTTCATTAAGCTGGATACCATGATTATGCAATCCATGATCAACGACGTCATCGAAATCCTGGAGCCGGAACTTCTGGTAAAGGGAAAGATCGGGGCCTTGGGGGTGGAGACCATCTACCTGAAACATGACTACTGGGCGATATGGGACCGGATAACGCGGGGATTACAGGAGGAATACACGCAGCTACTCCGTGAGGAGTCCTTTTTCCAGACCAAGAGAACCGAGTTCAAGGATGAGATACTGAAATTCCTGGGGATATAGATGGTTATGAATCCGAGGCCGTGATTTAATTCTCCTGCCGCCCCAAACGGACAGAGCCACCGAGAGCGAGGGAAATGGATGATCCCCTTCCCCCCTTTCTTCAGGCCGATCCCCGCGAGTTGGTCACCGAACTCGAGTCTTAGCCATTCAAGTATAAAGGTTTAAACCGCCATCAGCCTTGGTTCGCCCGCAGGAAAAAGGTGCTTGATCGCTTTGGTTGATGTCCAGGACTACGGGGACAAATTCTTATGCCTCCCATGTCAAAACTTCAAGGCCAGCTTTTTCTTTTCAGGCCGGCTCGAATATCTTCCCCAGGAGTTCCACAAGAAGGCTCTTGCCCTCAGCCGTCTCTAAACCCTCGGCGGAGGGCCGAAGGGGCAACGCCCCCACCCCGTCGAAATCTGAAAGCTCTTCCAGGGAATCAGCCCTTCCCAGGGTACGGTGGTAAAAGCGGAATCTACTGCCGGGGTAGAGGATGAACGCCGCCTTCACTCCCCGGATGGCGTCGCGGTAACAATGCATCTTGTTTATATCCCCGTACTTGAAGAACTGGCTGGATTTCTCCTTATCATTCTCAAGAAACCCTTTTTCGGCCTGCGCGACTTCCTCATCGTTCCCCGCGAGGACCTCGTCTCCCAGCTGCACGTAGATATCCTCTACCTTGAACTTGGCGTCGAAGATGTAAGTGCCTCTGGGGGTCTCCAGCGATATGTCCGGCCGGTAAGGCAGAGAGTAGGAACCGTCATCTCTGCCATACCGATAGGTCTTGTTGTAGAAGAGGGCCGCTCCGTTTGTGAATCTCACGCACATGCCATGAGCTAATCTGGCCTCCATCTCCGTGCTGGCAACGTGCGCGCTCACCGGTTCCCCCAAGACCTCCCTCAAGCAGCGCAGGCAAGCGAAGTAGGTCCAGTACTCGTAGAGTGTGGCGATGTCCTTGTTCTCGATTATCTTCACCAGGTCGTCGGCGGCGACGGGGTAAGCGCTACCCAGGTTCATCCTGTTGAAGCAGTCGAAGAGCTCGCGGTATCCCGCTCGCTTCTGCAGCGTCTGAGAGTTGTAGGGCAGGTATCTCATCTCGCCGATCTCGGTGAAGAAGCGGCGGCTCAGAAGCCTCCTCAGCATCTCCACCATCCTGCGCGAGTCGCCGACCAGATCGTAATCCAGGGCAGACCCCGCATCGACCATCCCCTCGAAACGGCGGCGGAAAAGATCGGCGATGTCAAGGCAAACGCTTATGAAGTACTTGACGAAACGGTTTTCCGGGTTATCCAAGGTCAATTCCTTGAAGACACATTGCATATGGGTGGGGAAAAACCTCTCTCCCGCTGTATCCTTCAGCCGCTGGGCTATCTCGTATTGGGCCAGGTGCGGTGCACTCCTGACGGGCATCAAGTCGCGCGGCCTCCCAGCCAACTGGTTTACCGCGGCAGGCCTGATCCTCCTGGCCCGGTGCAGCTCCCGCCTCTCCTGCACTTGCGCCATTACCCTGTGGGGATAGGCGATGATCCTCTCCACCATGGATTCCAGGGAGGGGTCGGCCCTCAAAAGGACATGCCTCAGGTACATGAAGGCGTGGTATAAAACGGCCTCCCCTCCGGGAGCGATGCGTTCGAAAGGAAGGAAAGATGGGGTGTTGAAGGCGAAGGGGAGCGCTGCGCATTCCTCGTTTATCTGTTCGAGCATGGCGTCGAACTTCTCCGGGGTGATCTTGGGGCTGGTGACCTTCAACAATCGGCCACCAACCCATGACCATCCCACGAAGTTCTGGAAATTGAGCTCGTAGACCCCAGGCTTTATGCGGACGGCCGCCGGGTGTTTCAACTCCTCCTTTTCCTCGAGATCGATCACGTAAGGGCAGTTCTCGGTCAGGCGGTAATAAGGGCCTCGCGGGTCGTCATAGCGCGGCTCGAGTTCCTGCCCGCTACCTTTTTTGGTTATCTTCATCCCTCACTCCACGAAACTCACGAAGCCGCGGGTGCGCAAGGCCGACCACATGCGGTGGACTTTGGCGGCGGTGCGGGGAAAGCGGGGAGGCTTTCCGTCCGGCAGGTAGAGGGGCGGGTCGCCCGCCCGGAAGTCCTCGAAATGCCTGGCCGGGTCCTCGGGGGAGGGGAGGCCGAAGCAGAAGAAGAGGAGTTCGGCCAGGGGCTCCTCCAGCTCGGCGCGGTTGCCGTGCAGCTTGGGAAGGATTTTCTGGAGGAGGCAGAAGTCGAAGGCCGTGTCCGTGACGGAGGCGTCGTCCCCCACGAACTCGCGGGCGTAGGAGAGGTAAAGGGAGATCTCGTTTATGACCCGGTAGCCGAAGTGGAGGCGGTAGGGGGAAAGGAGTCCCTCCAGCCGGGCCAGGAGCTCCTTGGTCTCCGTGGAGAGGATCTCGGCGTGGCGCCTCTCCGCCTTCTCCTGGGGAAGCAGGGCGAAGCCGGGCTGGAGCGAAAAGGCGTCCTCCGCAGGGTGGTCCTTCAGTCCCAGGTAAGAGGAGGCGTCCACGTGGTCGAACTCCAGGGTGAAGGCGCGGTCCAGCACCTTGGGGGAGAACATGTAGGTGGTCTCGTCCACGTTGACGGTGCCGGTTATGAAGAGGTTGGGGGGCAGCTCCAGCCGGGAGGGGATGAGGTACTCCCGCTCCCCGTCGGAGAAGGGGAGGTCTTCCGGCTGGTCGTGCAGGAGGACGGGTTCCCCGCTCTCCAGGCAGGAGAGGAAGTCGGAGAAGTAGTGCTCCACCTTGGCCAGGTTCATCTCGTCCAGTACGAGGAAGTAGGGGTTTTGGGTATCCTCCCTGGCCCGCAGGATCAGCTTCAGGAGCTCGGTGGGCTCGTAGCGCTGGGTGATGAGGTTGTAGAAGCCCAAGAGCCCCTGGTTGTCCGTCCAGTCGGGACGCACCGGGACCAGGAGGTAGCGGCCTTCGTCGCCCTTCGAGTAGTATTTGGCCACCTCCAGGGCCAGGCGGGTCTTGCCGGTGCCGGTGAGCCCGGTGAGGATGACCAAGGGCTTGGTCTTGAGGGCCAGCAGGTAGGCGGTGACCAGGGAAGGGGGGAAGTGGAGGCCGGTGGAGGCGAGGTGAGGGTAGATTTTCGCATCTGGAGGCTCAACGTTACTCGCAATTTTCCAGTATCCGAACCCGTTCCTTAAAGCCGATCTCTCGGAAGGTCCTATTGCCCTGCCTTCTTTGTAAGTCACGAAACGGGCTACCGGGAGAGGCGGATCATAGACATCGATATGGTTGACCAACAACCATGTTTTGGGTACCTCGCTCCTTCTATCTCCAAAAGACGTCCTTTCCTTTTCTTCCGGCAAGGTGTATTCAGGAAAGGGCGAGACCATGCCTCCGCTCCCCTTTGACGTCCTGTAATCGACCACCGAGAAGCCAACGACTATCCCGCCGGCATGGTAGACAAGGCAGCGAAAGAAGCCCTGCCTCGAGAGTATCTCGTTTATCTTCTCCAGGAAATCGTCGCTGATGGGATAGCTCCACCAGCTGGCCACCATGCCTTTTTGCGCCACCATGGCCTTGTAGCCCTCGAGCCAATACAGGCTCCTCGCCGCTCCCACGAGGCGGAACACATCCTCTTCCTCCAGCACGGCATCCAGGATGGGGAGCAACTCCATATACAACCCCAAGATCTCATCGAGGTCTATGGATCCGTCCTCCCGGACAACCGTAGTCTTGCCTATGTACACGTCGCTCCATTCCTGTGGGGGTATGCCGGCAGCGAACCTGTGCAAGGCCTCGCTGTCCACTTCTTCTTGCCTTCCGGTATCGAGGTCGACCGCCACGAGCTTCCCGTCGATAGCCTTGAAAATGCGCCGTTGCTGATCGAAGAGCATCTCGGCATCATTTGCGGACAAGACGTGCACGAGAAGCTCGAAGAATCTCTGGTCGCCCGTGAGGTGCAAGAAGTTGTTCCACGACCAACGCTCATCCATCACGTGATTCGGTTCATCACCTTCTTGATAGCCCTTCTCGAGGTAAAGCCCGTACCATACGGCTCTTTCCTCTGGTCGCAGGGTCACGAACAGTTTCGCATGAGCGAAATTTTCCCTGTGGTCATAATCGTAGATATAGACATCATGCCTTCTGTAGATGGATTCCCTGTGAAAACCCCTCCCAGTTTTTTCCTCGAGTAGTCCATGAAGGATTGGGCCCAGCCGACCGCGCCAGGTGGTGCCGTCGGTGGTTTTGGAAAAATCGTTCGGTTGAAACGCGAAGTAGTTCTTTTTAGTAGTGTTTTCCATCTTCCCTCACTCCACGAAACTCACGAAGCCACGGGTACGCAAGGCCTACCACATGCATTGGTCATAAAGACTTCTGCCATATATGGCCATGTCCAAACTCCTCCTTTCAGGAGGAGTTTGGACCGCTTATCCTACTATCTCAAGTGGCCGCTTTTGAGGTACGGATAATTGGCCGCTTTTGGGTGCTGATTAACACTTTCGATTTCTTTTTTTCAATCCTCCCTTGTTGTTGCGCCTTCCAATACAGCTCCTGACGAGCAGTTTTGGATAAACTAGCCCTCTTCCCATTGGAAACCTTTTGCGATCTGGTGCAAGGTCTCCTTTACTTTGGTGTCCAGGGTGGAGCGGGTGAAGCCCTCGTCGGATGAAGCCTCTATCTCCAGCCTGAGTTTGAGGTCGCCGCCCTCGTGTCTCAAAGGATTGATGACTCCGGCTATCACGCTGGATAAATGCTCCGGCGGGATCTCCGCTTTTATCGATACCTTATGGACGCCGGGGGCAGTTGGAGTCCCGCCTTTGCGGCGCAGGGCCTCCTCCCGCGTCAGCAACTCGTCTTCCGTGCTGATGGACTCGGGGGGCTCCTCGTCAAGGTACACGCGTTCCCCGACTTGTACACCCAAGCTGCCCTCTTTAACGAACTCCCCCAGAACCTCGGCCAGATCAGCCGGCGCAAGGTCGGGTATGCGGGCCTTCATCTTCTCCGCGATCTCACCCACCTTCACGGCCTTTCTCTTGCCCAAGGCCTTTTCCACGTCTTCCATGCTGACGAGTCTTTTGCCCTTTCGCCGCTCGGCCTCCTCCGGCCTCAAGACCAGGGCGTCCTCGGGAACATCATCCACCTCTTCCTTGAAGAAGACGTCCTTTCCCACTTGGAGGCCCAGAGTGCCCACTTTTGCTGCCGACCTCACCGAGCTCACCAGGGTCTCGTAACTTTCCGGAAGGGGCAGCCCGGGCGTCTTGAGGAATACCTCGTGAACCTCCGCAAGGGGCTTTTCCACTTCGCCCTTGGCGAAGGTCTTGTCCAGGATGGCCTTCCCGGATATGCCCGGGAGGAGCATCTCCTGATCCCGCAAATACTCCTTAACGCGGAAGGAAAGTGAGGTCCCCCCTCCCACGGGGGTCATCCCCATGTCCATCCAGCGCACCCCTTTGGAAGAGCTCGCCGCCAAGTGCCGGTAAGCGTTGAAGACAAGGTGAGGAAGATCCTCCCTGGCCTCCTTATGCTTTTTCTCCAGCTCCTTGAGCCCGGCGGAGGAGAGGTTTGAGGTGAAAGCCTCGTCCTCCTTCAGTGACTTGAGGGCCAGGTAACGCCTCAAGCGGGCTTCCAGGTTCGCCCACTGTCCACCGTCCATGGCCAGGGCGAAGACGGCGTTGCGGTAAGCGCGAAAGGCCTCCCCCGATCTGGTGAAGAGGGCGGCCACCAACTCCTCGGTGTACTTGTCCGGATAGAGGTGGTCAGGCGAGAGGACGGCCAACCTTATTCTCTTGCCGTCGGGGATGTCGGAGGGTTGGCGGGGCCATACCCTCACGTCGAGCTCGCTCCCCTTGATCCTCTCCAGCTCCTCCTTGAGAGCCTCCCGTACGGCCCCCGCCACCGTCTCCTCGCGGTCGATTATCACCCGGTTGAGGTTGGGCTGGTTGGTGAAGGAGAAGAGGCTGTCCTCGGGGTGGAAATACCACAGCTCGTCCTTTAGTTTGTTCACCGCGTCGCCCACCATGGCCGGGGGAATGCCCTCCCGCACCACGGCCACCCGCAACTGGGGAAGGGTGATGCCCGCTTTTTCCGCACCACTAAAGGAGTAGAGGAAGACGGAGGTGGCGATTCCTCGGGCGATGCCGTAGAGGTGGTACTCGGAGCCCATCTGCTCGTCTATCCTGGCCGCTTTGGCGTCCGGGCCGGCTATGTCCGCGGCGATTATGGAGTCGTACTCGTTCCCTATGTGCTTGATGAACTCCATCCGCAGGCGGGCATTGTCCAGCCGGAGCAGGGAGGAATGGATGAGGGGCGAGGCCTCCTTCCTCTCCCAGAGGTCCTGCACCGCCAGGCCCAAAAGGCGCAGGACCCCCCGGGTACGCTGGAAGGAGGGGAAGGACCCCCAACGCTCGTAGAGGACATCGATGAGCTCGGGGTGGAACGGGTAGGCTTTTTCCATCTTTTCCCGATAGGCCACTTCCCTGGTCTCCTCCGGGGCGTCACCTCCCATCTTCAGGTATAGGTCGAAGTAGGCGGAGACCACCTCCTTGCGCTTGGCCTCCTCTCCCAGGTCCTCGAAGAGGCGGGTGCGGATGACCTCGTATATCTCCCTCCCTTCCACCGGGGTGAAGATGGCCTCCACCCGGCCGGATATCTTCTGCAGCTGCTTGAGCGCCTTTTCGGCCTCCTCGTCGTAGTGCTCCAGGGCGCTGGAGGGGAGGGTTAGCACCAGTGCCACATGGGGGGTCGTGGAGGCCACCTCGGTGAGCTCCTGCAGGAAGGCGAGCACCTGGCCGCGCCTGGTCCCCCGGGCCTCCTCGGCCCTGGCCGCCTTGACCACGTATTCCAGGAGCTCGTCCACGAGGATCAGGGCGGGGCCTGAGTCCCGGAAGACTTCGGCAAGGGCTTCCTTTCCCGGGGCCACCCGCTCCTTATCGTGCTCCTTGATGAGGTTGTACCGGCCCAGTTGTTGGGCGATGGCGCCCCAGGGGGTCTTGCCCTTCAGGGGATCGGCATGAGTCCCCACGAAGCAGGCCACCTTGGTCTCCGCGGGAAGGGCGTCCGCGAGCACCCTCACGTTCTCGAAGGGGGTTATCCTTTCCCGGTTCTTGACCGCGTGGTACAGGGCGAGAAGGGCATGGGTCTTCCCTCCCCCGAAGGGGGTCTGGAGCTGGATCACCCCGTCTCCCTTCCCACCGGCGAGCCTTTCCAGCACGTTCTCCAGCAGGTTCTGCAGCCCCCTGGTCAGGTAGGTCTTGCGGAAGAAGAGCTCCGCGTCCCGGTATTCCTGGGGGGCCTTCCCGGAGACCACGTCTCCCAGGTCGGCGGCGAAGACCGCTTCGTCCAGCTCCCCTTTTACGATATCCGCGTGGGGAGTAGCCACCTGCCACCAGCTCGGAAGCGCCATAAAACCTTCCTCCTTGTCCGGATGCCATACCGGGCTTGTTGCGTAAACAGGTTCGCGGAGCGGGCCAGGCTTAGAAATCGCTCAGCTTTCCCGGCTCTCGCTCTCGTAAACCCTTTCCAGCTCCTCCCTGAGCTCCGGCAGCTCCTCCGTGACCACCTTCCAAACAATCTCGTTGTCCACGGCGAAATATCCGTGGATAAGCCTGTCCCTCATCTTCGCCAAACGGCTCCAGGGAACCGCGCCATGCCTCTCCCTCACCGCTGTCGGGACGTTTTTGGCCGCCTCGCCTATGACCTCCAGCTTCCGCAGCACTGCGCTCACCGTCTTATCGTCAGCCGCGAAATCGTCGAACCCCATTCCTTGAACGAATGCATGGATCCTGTCCACGGCATCGAGCATGTCCTTGATGAAAAGCAGGTAACGTCGCGTCATATCATCACGACCTCTTCGAGTATGGATTCCTTGAGCTCCTCCCGCACCGATTTCTTTCTGACCAGGTCGACCTTCACGCCGAGTAGCTCCGAGAGATGCTCCTCCAGCTCTATGAACTTCAGAAGCCCGGGAACCACCTCGAACTCCACCAGTATGTCTATATCGCTACCCTCTCCTGCCTCCCCCCTGACGTAGGAGCCGAAGATGCCCAGCTCCTTTACGTGATACCTCTCCTTGAGCTCTTCTTTGTGACGCTCCAGGATGGCCTTCAAGGTATCGATATCCTTCATGCCGTTAAACCTCCTCGCACGAAATTTTCCGGGGACGTGGGGGCCGCTGGGGTGCTAATAGACGGGGTGATGCCGACTACCGCATGTAGTTTTTCAGAATTGCGTGAGGTCGCTGGAAATGGACGGGGTCGGCCGGCTTTTTCGCAGCCTGGTTTAACGCTGTTGTGCGAGAGCGTGCCCATCCTTATTCCTCCATTTGGAGCTGCCCCTGCTCCTCTGCACTTACCTTGCTGTAGCTTTCCCGGCCGTAGAGGAGGCCCTGGAGCATCTGTTTCTCCTTGTCGCCCTCGGGCAGGACCTCGGCTATGGCCTGGGCCAGGCGCCAGAAGTCGTCGTTGGCCGCGTGCCCCGTGCGGGAGAGCAGCTCGGAGATGGCCTTGCGCTCGTTCTTCGACCATAAAAGAAGCGCCTGGTGGAGCACGTCCACCATGTTCTCCGGCGCCTGCTTTAAAAAGTTGCTCCCGCGCTCGGCGGCGGAGAGCACACGTATGAACTCCTTCTCTTTCTTCACGAACCCCTTGTTCCAGTGCTCGGTGAGCTCGATGCCCACCGCCTGGGATAGCTTGCGGGCGTCGTCGAAGGGGACCTTGGCGGAGTTGTAGGTCCACCGCCAGAGGAGGTAGAAGCGGGCCTCGGCGTCGATGCCGCCGAGCTGGGGCCTTTCCAGGATGCGGGTGAGGGCGTATTCTCCGACCACCCGGCGCACGTATTCCAAAAGCTCGGCCACGGTGACCTGCTCGCCGGAGAGCTTCTCCACCCTCTCGTACTTGCCGAAAACCTCCACCGCGGGACCGATGGCGGAGATGAAGAAGTCGGAGCCCCCGATGCCCTCCTCCCAGAACTGGTCCAGCTTCTCGCGGATGCGCTTCTCGATGCCCGCCTTGATCTCGTTGAAGTAGGCGGCCTTTCCCTCCTTTCTCTTGCGGCAGACCATGTAGATGGAGGAGGCGAGAGCGGCCGATTCCTTGGCCCTGAGCCTCGCCTGCATCTCGGTGTTAATGGGCCAGGAGGCGGTCATGTAAAGACCTGATTTCAATAGAGCGTTGATGATGGACTCCCAGGCGTCGGTGGACTTATGGGCGAAGACGATACATGCTACTCCGTCGTCCTTCAAAACACGGTAGATCTCCTGGAATGATCTGGTGAGCATCTCCTCGAAGCGCCGCTTCCCCGCCTCGTAGCCGCCCCGCTCGTGGGAATATGCCACGATCTCCTCCGACTTGGGGGTGAGGGGGGTGGAGAACAATTCCGGGTAGAGGTCTCCCACCGTCCGCTTCAACCAGACGTAGAAGAAGTCGGAGAGGTAGGAATAGGGGACGTTATCGTAATAAGGGGGGTCGGTGACCACGGCATCGAAATGGTTGTCGGGGTGAGGAAGGGTGGTGGCGGAGGCTTGGGAAGCAACGTTTTTCTTTATTACTGTGTTTCTAGGGACGCTGCAATTTTCAACTACACGAGTTACCCAATCGAGCATATTTGGCCAACCAACATCGGTGAATGGATTTACCTCGGCGTAATCCCATACCATTCCTAATGCTTGTCTTCCGAATACATGCTCTATTTTTTCACCGACTACGTTATAGACAACCAAGTTCGAGTTCTTGTCAGCTAGTCTATCAAGAATTATCGACATATAAATTGCTAGTTCATTGAAATACTTAGTATCTTGATTTCCATATGCAATTCTGTTTTGCATGACTCCCAGCTTTCTAAGAATGTTAGCAAAAATAATTAATGATAGTTTTTGGCGGGGGTTGAAGAGGTCGCCCCACTTGGTCATGCCCCACCCACGGATAGAAAAAGCTCTTTCGGCACCAGGACCACCGCCTCTTGGAGTTGGTTCATCCGGGACGGGGTCGATGCCCCATTCCTCCATGAGCTGGCGGCGTTTGGCCTCCAGGGCCTTCTCGGCCTGACGGAACACCTCCATGTCTTTTTCCGTGGCCACCCGGTAAATTTTTCCGGAACGTCCGGGCTTATGCAGGACCACCGCCACCATGCGCTCGCCCATCCTCCCCTCCTGGGCCTCCCTGCGCAGGGCCTTGGCGTCGATGCCGCTCGAGCAGGCCGGGCAGACCACGTTGGCGCGGGAGACGGTCCCCTCGGAAGGGTCGAAATCGATTCCCTTGCCCTCCACCACCTGGAACTCTACGGCGGGGGGCTTCCTCTTTCGGTTCACCAGCATGCGCAGGGCCACTTTCTTGTTGTCCTTCTTGGCCAGCCAGGTCTGGCGCATGAGGGGTATCTCGGCTCCGCATCCCGGGTTCTGGCACCTGACCGTGCGGGCCCAGAGGTACCCAACGGGAACGCTACCGTCGGGGTCGGGCGGGTAGAACTGGGCGAGCTCCTTTCTGGCCTCTTCCAGCACCCACTCCCCCCATTTCCTCACGTCTTCTGCCAGCGGGTTGACCTCTGCCTCCCCTTCCAGGTTGTCCGCCTTGACCTTGACGGGCCTGCCGTACTTCTGGGGATATTCCAGGGTGGCCTTTTCGATGAGCACGGCCACGGGGTTGAGGTCGGAGGCGTAGGTCTCGCAGCCCAGGCGCAGGGCCTCCAGGGGGATGGCGCCACCTCCGGCGAAGGGGTCGAGGACCTTGGGGGGGACACCGCCGTTGGCCTCGAGGATGTCCTTCCTGGCCCTCTCGATGAGCTCCCGGTTGTTGGAGTTCTCCCACCTGCAGAGCTCGGCGATGAACTTCTTGCGCTCCTCCCTCTCCCTCTCGCTCTTGGGCTCGGGGGTCAGGGCCGCGTAAATGGTGGCGCGGGAAGCCGCCAGGGGGCGCCTGGCCCACCAGATGTGCAGGGTGGAGATGTGGCCATGCCGGATGTTCTTCTCCCGCGCCGACTCGGCGCTCACTTCCTTCACTGGAAAGTCGACCTCGATGAAGGCTCTTTTACCCATGCCGCCTCTCCTCCGCACCCTTCTAAACCCCAAATGCTCGGGCCCGGAAAACTTGCCCTACCGGGCGCCGACGTTATTTGTCCTTATCCGCAACTCAATCCCACCTTTAACGCTATAAATGAGCGGAAATCACCGTCGCGTGGATCATCCCGGGTAAAGGTCCGGGTGGTTTTCCCCAAGCAAACCAAGACCCTATTCTGAAAAAAACCGCCTCCCGGATGAGCTCTTCGACTTCACCCTTGCCGACCGCGCCCGCGCGGTCGTAGTCCACGTTATGCCTTTTTATCCGGCAACGGTCGAAATAGCGAGCGACATCCCTGAAATCCTCCACCAAGCCTGCCCGTTCCAACCGTTTGAGCTCCCTCTGTATAGAGATAAGGGGTTTTCTGGTGAAGCTCTCCAGCTGGCGCTGGTAGAATTCCTCCTCGGGATGCAGGAAGAAGATCTCGAGTAGGGCCACCATGGTGGGCGAGGAAAAGAGCGCCTCGGTGGGATGGCCTTTCTCTTCTGTCGAACGACTAATATTTTTAGTCATTTGACTAATTCCTTTAGTCAACTGCCTGCTTTCTTAGGCCTATCACTCCGACCCCTTTGTCCCAAAAGTTTCGTCCGGAAGGACTTGCAGTACATTCAAACCGCTGCCCGGAAATTGGGTTTGAAACCCCCTTCCTCTTGCCCATGATCCGTGAAAAGATCCTTGCTTCCCTTAATACTACAATATCTGAATGCCGGTCACCTCCATGAATATTCCTGGAGATGCTTCCCGTTTTCACCTCGCCCGCTCCGCCGCGCTTTTCCAGTCCTTGACCACGTAGCGAATGATCCTGACCTCCTCCTCCGGCGAGAGGTTCTGGGCGGGGTTTCCGATGATATAAAGATCCGGCGAGGCAGTCGCGGCATTGGCCACCACGTACAGCCAGTATTCCTTGCCCAGGCGGTGGGCCATGAACCACTCGTTGGGGGTGAGGGCCACGGCGCCCTCTCCGGCCCTGGCCTTGACCTCGATGTAGCGGTAATTGCCATCCCCCTCGTGGGATTTTATGTCGAAACCAAGGTTGAGGGCGGATACGTCCACCGGCGAGCGCCCGTGGCTCTTTTCGAATTCCATGGCCACGCGCATACCCACCAGCTCCACCTCCGGGTCGGGCTTTTCTCCCCCCTCGCGCCCGGGCAGGGGGATTATACGGGCCACCCCGAGGATGTCCGGCTCTTGGGGAAGGAGGTGGGTCTCGGCCTCGATGGAGCGGAGGAGGCGGTTTTTCTTCTCCATGAGTTCCTCCTTTCTCCCCTGCTCCTGCTGGATGGTCACCTCGGGCATGGGCTCGCCCCTGCTCTGGCGGGTGTAGTAATCGGCCAGCTTCTCCTCGGATTCGCCGATGAGCTCGTCCAGGGAACGCAGGCCGTATTTCTTCTTTATCTCCGCGTCGCGATGCCGGGCCTCGAGGAGCTCTGCGCGGTAGGGCTCCAGGGCCCGGGAGATGACGAAGGTCACCACATCCGCCCGGTCCGCTCCCGTCCTTTCCTCCGTCCAGGCGCCCGGTGGGGCTTTGGCCACCTCCTCCGCCTTGAGGTCCCAGAGGATGGCAGGGTTTACCAAGCTCTTCTCCCCGGAGGGATCCTCGTACACCGAGAAGAGCCTGCGTCCCGCCGTCCTTCCGAAGCCGTCCCTTATCTCCGCCTGCAGGAACCAGAGGAGGCCGTCCCGCATGCCGTCGGGGTCGTAGAGGACGGCCCCCGAGGCGGCGTCCCGGGAGCAGAGCTCCAGGATACGGTCGATGACCGCCTCCATCAGGGGGTGTCCCATGGAGATAAACACCGCTTCCTTTTCAAAGGCTTCGTCCTTGTCGAAAGAGACCCGGTTGTACTCGCTTTGCACTACCCCGTGCCTGAGCTTGAAGGAATGGGGCCGGTTGCGCACCTCGAAGGGGATCCTGGATATGCGCCACAGGCCGTCCGGCCGCCGCTCCATGGATATACCCAGGGATTTCGCGGCGCGCTGGAAGAATCTTTCAACGTACTCGGGGACCAACTTGTTCTCCTTGGCCCGACGCTCCTCGCCCAGGATGCGGGAGAGGTCCAAGTGCCGGGTGGCCAGGCTCTCCATGGTGGCTTCCCGGACGCGTTCCAGGGTCTCCAGGTCCGTCTCCGGCTCGAAATCCTTTAAGATGTCCTCCATGGTGCGGGTCTGGGATATGGCATCCAGGATAAGGTCCTTGAGGTTCCCGCGGGGGACCATATCCCCGATGACGTCGAAAACCCGGTCGGAGCCCAGGTGCTCGCGCATGCGCTCCAGCTTATCGAAAAGGGCCTTGAGGACCCTGCCCTCGTAGGTGTCCACGGCCACCATGTTGTAGATGTGCACCTCGTGCCGCTGCCCGTAACGGTGTACCCGGCCCATGCGCTGCTCCAGGCGGTTGGGGTTCCAGGGGATGTCGTAGTTGATGCACAGGTGGCAGAACTGCAGGTTGATGCCCTCCCCGGCGGCCTCCGTGGCCACCATCACCTGGGCCTTCTCGCGGAACTCCGCCTCGGCCTGGATGCGGCGGTCGAGGTTCATGCCCCCGTGGATGGTGGTCACCGAAAAACCCCAGGAGCGGAGCTTCTCCTCCAGGTATGAGAGGGTGTCCCGCGACTCGGTGAAGATGAGGAGCTTCTCCCCGTTCCTGGAGATGTCCTCCGCCTCGATGACCTTGCGCAGCTCCTGGAGCTTGGTCTCGCTCTCGCTTCTCTCCGTCCTGCGGGCCACGGAGATGAGGCGGTCGAGCTGCTCTATCTCCGCCTTCAACTCTTGCAGGGTGTCGGCGGAGGTAAGTTTTTCCAGAAGCTCCTCCTCGAGCTCCCAGCGTTCCTCTTCAGGAAGGTCCTCGACATCCTCCTCGGAATAGTCGCGACCTTTCTGGATGAGCTCGCCCTTGTCCAGCAGTTCCTGGAGGCGGTCGCGCCGCCTCTCCAGGGAGCGGCGGATGGCCCGCACGCTGGAGGCCAGTCGCCTCTGCAGGATTACCAGGGCGAAAGCCACGTTGCGCTTTTCCTTCTGGAGGGCCCGGTTGTAGTGGTACCGCACGTAGCGGGTCACCTCGTCGTAGAGCTCGAACTCCTCGGGGTTTTCCCCGACTCGGTACTTGACGGTGTACACGTGACGGGGTGGGAAAAGGGGCTGGTTGTGGATGTTCTTCAGGTCCTCCTTCAGGCGGCGCAAGAAGAGGGGGTTGTCCTTTTCCCGTATGGATTGGGCAAGCATCTCCGTGGAGGCGAAGAACCCGGGCTCCAGGAGGTCTAAAAAGAGGCGGAAGTTCTCCGGGTCGCCACGGTGGGGAGTGGCGGTGAGGAAGAGGAGGTAGCGGGTGTTCCTGGAGAGGAGCTCCCCCAGGCGGTAGCGCCTGGTCTTGTCCGTCTTCTCCCCGTAACGGTAGGCGGCCATCTTGTGGGCCTCATCCACGATGACCAGGTCCCAGGGCACGCCCTGGAGGGTGTACATGACCTCGTCGCGCTTGCAGAAGTCCATGGAGGCTAGGGCCTGATTCTCCTCCATCCACACGTTGCGTCCCCAGGAGGCGTCCAGGATGGGGCGGTCCACCACCCGGAAGGTCTCGGAGAACTTCTCCTTGAGCTCCCTAACCCACTGGTCCTTGAGGTGGCCGGGGACGATTACGAGCACCCGATCAACCAGACCCCGGTACTTGAGCTCCTTCAGGAGCAGCCCGGCCATGATGGTCTTTCCCGCCCCCGGGTCGTCGGCCAGGAGGAAGCGGATGTTAGGGTTTTTAAGGATGTAATGATAGACGGCCTCTATCTGATGGGGCAGGGGATCAACCATGGATACGTTCACCGCGTAAAGGGGGTCGAACTGGTAGGCGTTCCTTATGCGCAGCGCTTCCATGTAAAGGAAGAAGGCCTCCGGGTTCCCCTCGAAACCGAGGGCCTGCTGGCTTACTATATTGAGCTTGGTTAGCTCGGCCAAGGGGATGATGGGCTTGTGGACGGAATGGGTGGAGAGCCCCTCGCCGACGATGTTTATCTGGCCGTCGCCCAGGTCCTTTACGGCTATGATGCGGACCTTTTCGTCGAAGAAGGGACCCTCGATGACTGTGCCCTCGCGGAGCTGCTCCAGCTCGGCCATGACCACCCCTTGACTTCAACCGGATGCGCGTAGATAAATCGGGAATTCACGCGCTTCGGTTCAAACCCTCCTTAACACTTAATCTATTCTTGATCATGCTTTAATTATATATTTAAACCAATGCTTGTTTTGCTTTTTAATTAATAGGGTCACAGCAACCGTGGAATAAGGTCATCATCCGCGCGTAACCTCCGGCTTGATGGTGGGAGGGCTGTCCGTCGGGTCCTCCTGTTGGCCCCCTGGCTTGACCGAGGGCGGGTTTTGGGGATTGCCGCTCGTCGGATCCTCATGTTGGCCGTCCAACGGGGCCGCGAGCGCGCTTCCG
>Ga0078972_1010269_pt1 | contig 17638 bp, 17 predicted proteins | sample YelNatPaOPGAMG01_FD_67568 | JGI IMG/M metagenome (GOLD analysis project Ga0078972, IMG submission 67568) | Hot spring thermophilic microbial communities from Obsidian Pool, Yellowstone National Park, USA - OP-RAMG-01 (SPADES assembly) (version 2) | ecosystem: Environmental > Aquatic > Thermal... | reverse complement strand
AGATAGAGCGCAGGAGGGGGCAGCCAGACCCCCAGATGATGGTGGACGAGGGTGAGCTTGACGCGCATCTCAGGGATGGATGGGAGTACGTCGCAACTCTCCCGAGCGGGAAGATACTGATTCGAAAGCAGGGTAAAGGCTCGGCGTGACGCCGATGATGGTCAGCCCCAATATCAAGACCTCAGAAAGGTTCGCTAGCAAGCGCCTTCCTGAGATCGGAGTCAAACGGAAGCCCTTGGGTACGGGGACCAAGACGTGTGAGGGCCGGTCCTGATCTGATCTCAAGTTTCCATCGTTGGCACCCATCAATTCTTCAAACAAGGTCGGGCCGTCGACGCATTTGTACATCGTAAGAAGAACTGCGACATCGTTGCCATCAGGAGATGACAGACCTCCTTTGTCTCTCAAAGCTCTGACAGCCATCAAGGTGAAGAGGGGCTCGAGCGCGAAACCCCCCACGGCCCCGACGACTACGGCTCCAGCCAGCGCTCCCATCCATTCTAGCATCGAACGTCTTGATGCATTATCCATTTTTCGTAATCGAGAAAAAGGATATCGAGGTTAATAGACGTTGATGAACCAAAAGAATAAACTAATAATATTAGCAGTTACGCGGTTGATTCTTGACAAGTAAGTCTGGGAAGCAATTTTGATTCGCACACTTAATGCTCTTTGACCGTTCATCCTCACTCGATGAACTCACCGAAGGTAAGCGACACAGACTACATCAACTTCCTTCTCACCTCACTATCGAAGTTCACGTGCACGGAGGCTGCGAGGACGTGACCGACGGGAGTAGAGCGCCGTCACACGACTCCTTCAACAGGCTCCTGCTGAGGACGCCCCAAGACACTGGGGCGTTATGGAGCGAGGCGGAGCCGATGGTGAACAAGAACGCAGGTGAGCTGGTCCTGGACGACACGACGCTGGATAAGCCATACTTTCAGAAGATCGCGCTCGTTACCAATCACTGGAGCGGAAAGCACCATCGGGTCGTGAGGGGGATCAACCTCATCACCCCGCTGTGGGCAGACGTAGAGAAGCCCGTGTCGACAGACCTCCGCGTGCATGACAAACCCTTCCGAGGGAAGAACGAGAACGAACATTTCATGGACATGCTCCTCGAAGCCAGGAGGAGAGACATCAATCCCGATTACGTGATCTTCGATAGCTGGTACGCGAGTCTGGACAACCTTGAGCTGATCGGAACGATCGACTCGCGCTGGCTCGCCAGGCTAAGAGAGAACAGGCTGGTCAGCACGGATGGATGTCAGTACAGAGCGGCGAGCGAGATCGAGATTCCCGAGCAGGGGATGACGGCGGACCTGAAGGGCTACGGAGCTGCGAAGCCCTTCAGGACGATAAGGAAGGATGGCGAGGTCAGATACTGGGCCATGGACGGCCTGTCCATGGACGCCAAGAAGAGGGACGAGCTTGAGTCGATGGGATGGGGGATCGAGGTCTACCATCGGGGCATCAAGCAGCGCTGCGGGATAGATAGAGAAGGCCCACGCGAAGGGAGGATGCCCAGAGGGCGCACATCCTCCTCAGCCTGTAGATGACCCTGTACTCCCTTCCCCTGCCGTGGGCATATCTGTTCCAACCTATGGTTTGAGGTGCTCTTTTAAGCCGGGCCGGCCTTCACAGGAGATGAAGTTCAAGGAGTGCTGGTACCTTCTGAACGCCGTCCCCGGGCTCTTCAGGAAACTCGGGTGCGACAAGTCGTGGAATACCCGCAAGCGGGACGGATATGGACACTCCTTCATAGCAACGTCCCGGCGCCATCAGGTCTGTCATGCCAGATACAGCATCGAATACGCATTCACCGATAAGTGGGTCCACTTTGCTCACCCGCCCGTTAGGCCTGAGCGGGACGGGAGGATCAGGATCGAAGCCCCGAAGATCTGCGCAAGGTGCGTGAGGGATGGAGAGCTGGAGCGGGACCACATAATCCCCCTGCACAGGGGGGTAGAGACGAAGCCAGCAACCTCCAGTGTCTCCGCACCAAGTGTCACGACTTCAAGCCCTCCGACATCAACTAGGGCTGAGACCCAAGGCGTGGAGGCTCTCTTTGGCGCTTTCGTGTTCCCAACGGGCCCACGATCAAGACGTCACCAGCCCAACAAACGCTGAGCACCTCCGATTGAGCTCCTTGACGTGAGGGTGTGGGCTCGTGGAAGGGAAGCCAGTCAGCCAGACAAAGGCTTCCCTGCCTCGGCGCAACTCCGGAAATCCGAAACCCTTTTTCGTAACTCCGGCGCAAGTACCGGAAGGTGGAAGGTGGGCGGGGAAACGGACGACACAATCGACCGGCTCAAGTCTCTTGGCCTTGACACGGCTCAGGCGCGTCTCTACGTTTCAACCTTGAAATTCGGTCCGGCGTCTGTGAAGGACCTCGCCGCCCGTTCAGGAATGCATGTGGCGACGACGTACCGGAAGATGAAAGAACTCCTACAATTAGACTTGGTCGAGGAGCGGCTTGGATCTCCCAACTTGTACACGGCTAGGGACCCCAGCGAGGCGCTGGGCAGGCTCCTCGAAAGGGCGGAGGCCAACTTGAAGCTAAAATGCTATCAGGCGAACGAAGCGGAGACCAGCCTCCTCGAAATGGCCGGCCGTAAGCCTGCCGGGGCGGAGGGGGCCTCCTCGCCCAAGGTCTCATACAGGCTCGTCATGGGTCGTGACGCGCTTTACAGGATATCTCGCAGGATGAAGGAGGAGGCGACCAAGGAGATCCTGCTGATCGTGCCGGCCAAGGGAATCAGGCGCCTGGTCAGGGAGGGCTACCTCGACGAAATCATCAACGGTGTAAGGAGGGGCGTCGCCATTCGGATGGTGACCGAGATCACCGATGCGAACATGCTGGAAGGCACGGAGCTCGCTGACCTGATCGAGCTCAGGCACTACCCACGCATCTCCTTCCGGCTGGGGATCTACGATAGGGCCAAGTGCCACATCGGAGCGGCCTATGACGACGACCCGTCATCCGACGGGTCGAATGACATCTACCTCATCATTGAAGACGCGGCCCTGGCGAAATCCATGGTGCCCCTGTTCGAGGGGATCTGGGAGAAATCCGTTCCGGCCGCCTCCGTCCTGAAACGACTTAAGGCCGCTCGGCCTTCGGCACGGACTTATTAACTCTGCCTACTTTAGGACCCTTTCCAGAAGCCTCAGCCAGTTCCCGCCCAATACCTTAATGGTGCTTTCCACCGAAAGCCCTCGTGAGAGGAGGCTCTCCGTTATCTTTATGGTGTCTTCGACCCCCCTGAACCCGGAGACGTACTTCTGCTCGAAGGATGGTGTGGCATGAGGCTTCATCAACCCTCCAGAGTGGGCCGCCCAGCTGGCATAGAACTCCTTGGTGAAGAACGGAGAAACATCCAGCCCGAGGCCCACGTTGTCGATGCTCGTAACGTCCGCCATGTACATCAGCAAAGCGATAAAATCATCCAGAGTGGGCCAAGTGCCCATCTTCGTCCTCTGTTCGCAGAACGGGCTCCATATCATTTGCCCGACGACGCCGCCCTTAGCCGCCAAGGCCTTGAGCAGCTCGTCGCTCTTCGCCCTGGCGCCCATCTCCACGAGTGCGGAGGGGGTGGCATGTGTGAAGGCGACGGGGTCCCTTGAGGCCTCCATGATGTCCTTGGCGGTCTGGGTTCCGCAATGTGAGATGTCGATCAGGATGCCCAGCCTGTTCAGCTCCTTCACCGCCTGGTAGCCCAAATCCGTGAGGCCTGAATCCTTCTTTACGAAGCAGCCTGTGCCGAAGTAGTTCTGCACGCTGTAGGCAAGCTGGACTATGCGGACACCCAGCCTGTGGAAGACCTCCAGCAGGTCGAGGTCCTTCTCGAACGGGATGCCGTCCTGGATCCCGATGATGAGGGCAACCTTGCCGTCCTGCTTCGCCCTTACGATGTCGTTTGCCGAGGTAGCTATGGCTACCCCCTCCACCTGGCCGACCATCTTGTGTAGCTTGCTAAGCCTCGCCATGGTTGTATTGAAGTCATCGTGGGCGACAGCGAAGTGGACTCCGGAGATGCCAGCCTCCCTGAGCACCTTGAAGTAGCTCGGGTCGATGGCTGGGTTGGTCACCTCCATCATGTCTATGATCGTCGCTCGCCTGTGAGTCATCTGAACTAGATGGGATATGCTCATCTTCTCTCACCTATATCCAGATCCATTCGGTGTTGTTGACCCAGCCGACAGGTATGACGAGGGACTGCAGATGTCTCTTGAAGATTGCGCCCAGCTCTATGGCTCTCTCTTCGACTTCGGAGACCTTTACGCTCTTGCAGTCGAACCCTAAGACTCTCTTAGTCATCTCGTTGAACTCGTCCGTGAAGACGACGGTTCCATCTGGCCGGATTTCTTCAACCCCCTCCAACCTATTGCCCTCCATGTTTATCCGGATGGCCTGGTCCATGGTAAGGCCTTCGGGCAGAAGCACTTGTACCCCTTTCGAATTCACACGAACAGGGTAGCCGCCCGGCAGGCCATTCGGGCCTGGAGCATGCATGATCTCGTTTGTATCGTAAAGCAGGGCCTTAATCATACGGGTGCCGGACTCCGCGCCAAACAGGCCCGAGCCTTCACGACCGTATATGAGGGAAGGCACTTCAGGCCACGGTTCGTCTAGGCCAACCCTCTCCGTGACGTCCACACCCCTTACGTAGAGCTTTACGAAACGTGGAAGACCCTTGAAACTCTTCGTCCGCCTGAAGTCCACCGCAACGCGGTGGGCGAAGACGGCGTTGACGTCGACGTCGCGTACGGGCTCGCCCAGCCTTCTGGCGGCGGATGACCGCACCTGGGAGATTACATTGCCTATGTTACCTATGCCCGCCGTGGGGGTCATCCCCAAGTTGTGAAGCACTACGTTGACTACATCAGGAAAGGAAGCCTGCACATAGGGTATCTTTCCGATCAGCCCCGCCTGCTTCATGGCAAGAGAAAGCCTGTAGGGTAGGAGGAACATGAGATGATATATCCAAGCCATGTGCTCGTCCAGCGCGCTTTTCATCTGGGAGGGCAGCTGGTACAACATATACCAAGAGAAGGTGCAGGCGCTCTGGTAGACTAGGTCGGGTGAGTACCTGTCCAGAAGCTTCGCCATTCCGTCCACGTCGCGCAGGTCCATTCTTACGAATTCTAGGTCGGGGTAAAGGCCGCCCGTATGACCCAGCTCGCGGGCAAGGTTGACTCCTCGCGCCCCGTAGTCTTCGTTTATGTCCCCGGCGATGATCTTGATACCCGGCAGGCTCGCCAACTTGACGACTGTGAAAAGGCCCAACGCACCCATTCCGCACACCATGACGGTCGGCTTGTGAACCATGACAATCCCGTACATATGAGACTTGAAATTGTTATAAACATAGCGTGGCTGAGTAATTTTAAGTACATAAGCCTGTTTCATAATAGCAGGGGCTGAGCCCTAGGCTGGCCAGGGGACAGTGATCGGTTAATTCGCTTGCGACCTGCAACCGACGCCCCCTGGCACCCCTGCTTGCGTAGGTTTTCAGCTGGGCACTTGTCGTGCGTTGGCGGCTGGTCTCGACATTCGATACTGATGCCTGTAGGACGGCTGTTCCTAGAATTTCGCCCGGCGGAGGAAAAGAGGTAAGATGACTCTTCTGGGGGTCGGCTTTGCGCTTGCGTCCGCCGTGGCTCTGGCGCTGAGCAACGTCGTGGTCAGGAAGGCTCTGGTGAAGATGAATTCCAGGGTCTGCGCCGCCATCACCGTGGCGACGGCCGTCCCCCTGTTGGGAGGGGCCATCCTTATCCAGGGAGAGCTTTCCGAGGCAACCTCCCTCGACCTCAGGAGCATCGTGATGCTGGGAGTGTCAGGCCTTTTCACTTTCGTCTTAGGCCGTGTCCTGTTCTATGGAGCCATACAGACGATCGGGACAAACCGGGCGAATTCCTTCATAGCAACCTCTCCCGTCTTCGCCATCGTCTTGGGCTTTGTGTTCTTGGAAGAGGAGGTCAGCCTGGCAGAGTGGGCCGCCGTACTCATAGTGATGTCAGGCATCGTGCTGGTTTCGGAGTCAGGGTCCGGAGCGGTGCTGAATGAAGGAAGGAGGCTCAGGCGGGGCTCGGCGTTGGCGCTTACGGCTGCGGCGCTGGCAGGGGTCGCCCAATTCTTGGTCAGGGGAGCGGTCGCAGGGACGGGCCTACCGCTCTGGTCGCTGTTGATTTCGTACGCCTCCTCGATGTTTGTCCTCCTGCCGGTCTCCGTGACGGCGGACCTCGGGAAGCTGAAATCGGCGCTGGGAGGCGACAAGGAGAGCGCCCTCCTCCTTGCGACGTCGGCGGGTGCCCTGTCGGCGATGGGGCACGCGTTCAGGTACACCGCCCTAGAGTCATCGCCGCTATACGTTGTGTCATCTGTGGGGGCGGTGGAGCCGCTGCTCGTCATACTGCTCTCGTTTGCGTTAATAAGAAGCTTGGAGCACTTCAACGTCAGGCTGTTGACGGGCTCCGGCCTCGTCGTCTTGGGCATCTTGGCGATTTCGTTGGGCCAATGATTGGGGATGAAGGCCGTGCAAGCGTGTTAGTAACAGGTCTTACGAATCCGTCGCTCGAGCCTCACTTTCTCAACGATGAGCGCGTCGATAAGCTGATGTAGAGAGATCCTCTGCTCCAGGACCTTGTGGGCCAGCTCTTCGCCGAGCTCGCCCATGACCTGCAGGTTGTCGATGGCCGAATCGAGCACAAAGAGCGACGAACGGCAGGATACTATCGCCTTCTTCAGCTGGACGAGGCAGGCCTCGGCGTTGGTGAAGGAAGCTCCGGCCTGAAGAGAGACCAAGGCCGAATCCTCGATGGAGCAGCCTGCCTTTATCTTCTTGACGGCCGCCCTGACGTCCCTGAAAGAAAGGCCTTCTCTGACTATTATCTCGCTCAGCTTCTCCTGCTGGTCGCGGTCCTTCAGCCAGAGAAGCTCTGTCGCTTCGGACGCGCTCAGTTGGCGCCTACTAATCTTCTCTCTCACCGAAGGCGGGAGGTCGAGGAGAAGGACCCTGTGCGAGACATACTCTTCGCTCTTCCCAATCCTCCTCGCCAGCTCGGAAACGCCTCCCCATCCGTAGCTGCTAATGTAGCGTCTGAAGGCCTCGGCCTCCTCCAGCGGGTCGAGGGAGCTCCTCTGCACGTTCTCGGTTATCGCCATTTCAAAGGCCGACTTGTCTGACGCCTCGACTAACAGGGCGGGTATGCTCTTCCAGCCGAGGTTCCTGCAGGCCTGCAGCCTACGGTGGCCACAGATCACTTGGAACTTGTCTCCGGATCTCCTGACTACTATGGGCTGGATGAGCCCCTTCTCGCGGATGGAATGCTCCAGCTCCGAGACGTCCGACAGGTCCGCCCTCAGGTTCAAGAACGAAACCTCCAAGCGATCCAAGTTCAGGAGCAAGGGTTCGATTTGCCTGGTCCTGACTGTCTTCGCAGTCTCATTGCTCACCTGAATCGAGAAAGCTAATAAGAGCAGGCATAATAAATGTATCGAAATTCGATAAGTTGTAGCCCAACTCAGTTGAACACATACTCTGCCGTGAAGGGCCCGTCCCCCCTAGAGCCTGAGGGACGTGAACCTGTTGTAAAGCATGACCTTCAGTGATGCCCCCACATTCTGTGAGACGAACCTCCTAACCCTCAGCCACCCCCGAGGACCACTTTGAGAGACGACAAGACCACCTCCATCAGCCATCACCTTCCGTAGTCCTTCATCTCCTTCCACCTGTCGTAGCCCACCCTCAGGAACGCCAAGAAGGAGACGTACGATTCAGGGAATCGATACGGCCTCCCCTCCTTCCGCTCGTTCATCGACTCCACCCCCTCCTTCCACGTGGACACGAATCCGAAATTCACCAGGGAGCTCCCCCTCTCTATCAGAGCTTCGTTGTAGTCGTGCCAGCTCATACCAAGAGGCGAATCCGTCCCGGAAGGGCGTCAGGGTGTATACGCAGGAAGGCCAATACCCCCTAACACTTTGGCAAAGACCGTTAGGCTACAACATACAAATTCGAAACATCTTACTACTCTAAGGTCCGCCCATCTGCCTTTCGCACAGGTCCCTTACTTCTTCCAACGTAAGCCGTCTCCTCTTCAATATGGACTCCTCTTTGATCGCCAGAAGCAGATCACCAGCCTTTTCCTCTGGCAGGGTCAGGCCGAGCTCGCCGAGGGCGTACTGCACGTTGGCCATCCCGCTCTTCTTTCCAAAGAAGATCTCGGGCGGCCTCCTTCCCACCAACTTCCAATCGTACGGAAAGACTATCTTCGGGTCGACCCTCATGGTCTGCAGCCACCATGAGACCAGCAGGCCCGATTCGACCGCGAAGGCTTCATCCCCTACGATGGGATAGTTGGGCGGCATCTTGATCTTAGTCAGTTCTTCCACGGCCCTGGCAAGGGGTGACAGTTTGGCGAGGTCCATCTTGACGTTGACGCCATACAAGGCCTTCAGTGCCAGCGCTGTCGGGGCGAGGTCCGCGTTCCCCGATCCCTCTCCGATGCCGTTGACCGTCGCGTGAACCACTTCTGCCCCGGCCGCGACCGCCGCCAATGTGTTCGCCACGGCCAAGCCGAAGGTGTTGTGGCAGTGAATCTCAACCGGGGTATCCCTTAACCTCTGCTTGACCCTCTTCACATAATAACCGATGGCGTCGGGCGTGCATACGCCGAAGGTGTCCACCACGGCTAGGGCGTCCATATGTCCCTCGCTTGCGACCTTGTCTATGACTTTGAACCACCATCCCATGTCTGCCCTCGTACCGTCCACCGTGAAGAACGAAACCTTCAAGCCATGCTCGGCGGCATACCTTGTGGCTTCAGCTGGGAGCGCAAGCGCCTTCTCGAGCGGCCAGTTGTACGCTTGCTCGATCAGGTGCTGGCTGGAAGGGAGCTCGATCTCTATCCCGTCTACGTCACACTGGAGGGCGAGATCAACGTCGGGCTTCATGCACCTGCAGAGGCAGTAGACCTCCGACTGCAGGCCTATGTGAGCGATTTCCTTTATCGCCTTCCTGTCCTCCCCAGAAACCGCGGGCATCCCCGCCTCTATCCTATCCACCCTGGCCTCGTCCAACAGGCGAGCCATGCGCACCTTGTCCTCCTTCGTGAACACAATTCCCGCCTGTTGTTCCCCGTCCCTTAAGGTGACATCGTGTATCTCCACGGCTGTGGGCAGGGCGTACGCTTTCCTTATCTCATCCGCATAGTTGAAGTGGCTTACCCACCAGGCATCCGTCCTCCAAGGTTGGCTCAAAGCGTCTCCTCTCGTCATAGACGAGCAAGGCGACACTTATGAGTTTGCCCCGAACCTCTCCTTCTTCGCTTCAAGCATTGGAATGCCCGGAGTAGCTCGAGACTCCCGTGAGCTCTTCCATTCTGTGGCTCGGGCGCGCTAAGGCTATTCCTTCTTCGGGTAGATCGAATGGAGGCAGTCGATCGCTTCGTCTATCGTGAGCAATGGGTAGACTTCGTAATTGCAGTACGGGAACCTCGGGAAGCTCATCATGAGTTTGTCCAGCTCGACGTGAGATTCGACATCTACTATGTTTACGCCTCCTGGGGTTCCGATGAACGAGTGGTGGAGGATCTTCCCCTCATCAGACAACTTCTTGAGATAATAGTAGTGCTCGGTTATCACCCTTTCCCTTTCCTTCGGGTCGGAAGGAAGCCTGGGGACCACCGCCCTTTCTATGACTAGGAACTTCATGCCACCCAAGACGGTCGCGCTGCACGCATTTAAGGCTGCGGTAATTCGTGTAATGGCTACGCATGGCTTGGTTCGCCCCGCGAACCGAGCTCACGCCGCAGACGAGCCTTCCACCGATGGTTGGCCTGCGGCTCAGGCTTAAGACTTGGAAGTCTCGTCCCTGTTGGGGCAAAGTGCCTCAGGCATAGTCTGTCCGTCTAACCTGTTCCGCGCTTGCCCCCTTCCAAGGCTGCGATGATGTTGCGGACCACCTCTTCGTACAACTTAGGCATCGCCAGCCCTATCAGTTGGTTTACAAACGGTGCCATGACGCCGCCCGCTTCGAGTGTCATTTCGAAGGATACAGCCGTGCCGCCCTCTTCCTTCGAGAAGGTGGCCCTTCCAGAACCACGCACGTTCTCGTTAATGCCCTCCAGCCCGAAGCTGGCTCCAAGGTCGTTGAACTCGTTCAGCGTGGCCTTAAGCTCCACCGTCCTAGTCGCCATCGGTAGCTCTATCTTAACCCTCCAGTACGACGCTCCACCGCCAAGGTCCTTGAACTCCTGCAATCCAGGAAAACACTGCGCTAGGTTCCTGAGGTCCTTGAAGAAGGAGACGACGTCGGTGAGGCTTGCCTTAGCGACGAAAGATCTCCTTATGCCCGGCATGGTCCTCATCTCCCTCTACAGGCCCGACATGTCCCTTGCCGCGATGTATCCAAGGGTCATCCCGCGGCTATTTCCCAGGCCGCTGTTGTAACCCCCAGAGGTGTCGACGGTGGCCGCCGAGTTGCCTGCCGCGTACAATCCGGGTATGGGATTTCCGTGAACGTCGAGGACCCGCGCCCTGCCATCTATCTTCAGCCCTATCGCGTTTACTCCGACGCTTCCGATCTCCAGTTTGACCCCGTAGAACGGAGGATCCCGTATGGGCGCCAAGTTCGGGTTGGGCTTGTTGCTGGGGTCCCCTCCTTTCACTATCTCCCCTCTGTGGAAATCCTCGTCCACCCCCTTCTCCGCGAACGTGTTGAAACGAGAGACGGTCCTGGCCAACTCCTCCCGGTCTATCCCCAAACGGTCAGCCAGCTCAGCCAGGGTGTCACAGGTCACGCCCATTCCCTCCGGCAATGGCATCCCGGGTGCGAGCGTAGCAAGCGTATACCTTTCGCGAGTCCTATGGTCGAACACAAGGTAGCAGGGCCAGTTCGGCCAGGAGCTCGTAGCGGAGTCGAACGCCCTGACCTTCGAGACTACATTGTAGTAGAAGGATTCGTTCACGAACCGTCTTCCGGACTTGTTCACTATTATGTATCCAGGCGCACCCGCCTCAAGAAGAAGCCTGTACAACGGCCTACCGAAGTGCTCCTCTCCTGGAACCCTGACGCTCAACAGGGTGGGCAGAGCATACGGTGGCACGCCAGTGACGGCCGCCCCGAGCTCACACGCTAGCTTGAGGTTGTCGCCTTCCACAAACGGAGGAGCAGTGCTGCCCCATTCGGGAAGCCCTTCAAACCGCATGAAGAGGTCCCTGTCCCAGTCGTATCCCCCGGTGGCTATCAGCACCCCTCTCCTCGATTCGAAGGTGATCGTCTCCCCGTCCTTCTCAGCGACAACTCCCACCACTCGGCCAGCTCTGGATATCAGCCTCCTGGCAGGCGTGGACAGATGGATCGGTACCTTCCTTTCGAGCAGCGCCCTGAGGAGGTTGCAGACAAGGCCTGGACCGAATGTCATGATCCCATTCTTCAGCCTATCACCTAGGAGGGTGAAGTCCCAGTTCCTGAAGCCAACCTGCCCGCCCATAGACAGCATCTCGCCGTGAGTAATGCCGACGGGGACGTGTGGAGACACCACGAGCTTATCGCTGTATTCTCCTAACTTGTCGATCGCTATGGGCGGAGCCTCAAGGTATCTTCCCTCGGGCTTCCCGGCTCTTGGATAGTAGTAATCCGGATACCCCCTGACGATCTGCCACTTTATCCCGGCTCTTTCCTCCAAGTACCTGACGGCTTCGGGGGCCCCCTTCAGCCAAGAGACAAGCAGTTCTTCGTCGGGCGGTACGGGGGAGAGGAACCGGGCGTAGGCCATCGCTTCTTCCAGCGAGTCGCTCAACCCAGCCTCCTTCATCAGGTGGTTGTTCGGCACCCACAGCCCCCCGCCTGAATATGCAGTGACGCCTCCCACCTTAGGGGCCTTCTCCAAGACGACGACGCTCAGGCCAGCGTCGTGCGCGACTACCGCACAGGTGAGCCCCGCCACACCGGATCCAAGCACGACTACGTCATAGCAGGCGCCTTCCAATCACGTCACCCCAGGTTCAGCGCTGTCTTGCCCCGAACTCGATTTAAGACTTTCCAACCGAACGTCCACCTCGTCGTGAAAAGCCCACCTCCACATCATTTCTCCTTCCGAGGGAGGATACCTTTAAATCGAGCACGTGGTTGTGGACGAAACAAGCAAATTGTACGGCGACATCATAGCACATCTGATGTTCGTGAACCTAGCGATCACATTCGTCGTGGCTGCCATCTGGCACTTCAAGTCTGAGAAGCAGATGGAGGAGGAGCAGTGACCATGACGTCACCGGACTTTGGTTACTGGCTCACAGGGACTCTCGTTGTCTACATCGCTGTATGTATCTATCTGGGATACCTTGGGATGAAGCGGACGAAGACCGTGAAGGATTTCGCGCTCGCCGGCCAGGCCGCCTCCCCCCTGATCTTGGGCTTGGCATTATACGCGACCTGGCACTCCATATCCGCGTACATGGGCTCACCAGGCCTGGCGTACAACTTCGGATGGCCATCCATGTGGCAACCGTGGGCGATCATCCTCATCCAGCCCATCCTCCTGATCCTCCTAGCCGGTCGCATCAGGACATATGCGAAGAAGCTTAACGTCCTGTCGGCCATCGACCTCATAGGCGAGAGGTTTCAGTCCCATCTCCTCAGGGTCGTGTTCGCCTTGGTGACCGTTGTGACGATGACCATGTATTGTGTCTCCCAGTACAAGGGCGCCGGCCTCATCTTTTCGAACGTCTTCGGAACGGAGTTCTGGGTAGGCGTGGTCATAGCGGCCGCGGTGGTGATGTTCTACATGTCCACGGGGGGCGCTTGGGCGGACATCTACACGGACGCCTTCCAGGGAGTACTGATGATCCTCATAGTCCTCATCATGGTCCCGGTTTCAGTCATCGCTGCCGGAGGATACGCAACGGCTTCGGCCAACCTTGCGGCGATCAAACCAGAGCTCGCCGGCATCTTCTACCCTGGGACGCTGTACGATAGCTGGGCTCCGATAACGATATCCCTCTATTTCACGGTCCTATTCTTCGGAAATCCTCTGTTCCCGAACAGGGTGATGGCTCTTAAGGACAAGAAGCATGTCGCGAGGTTCATCGTACTGTTCGCGATCGGGAACTTCCTTGGGGCATGGTTCCAGCAAGTCGGTGCTCTCGGCAGGTCCATGGGCGTGGCGGTGAGCACAGCGGACTTCATAACGCCTCAATTGATGATCAACCTGCTACCCGTACCTCTCGCGGCCATCCTGATAGTGGGCATCTTGGCGGCGATGATGTCCTCTGTGGACGGCTACGCCAACGCCGCTGCCGTCTCGGCAGGGAACGACGTCTACAGAAGGATCTGGACACAAGTGCTGCACAGGCCGGACGATGCTAAGATCGACAGGAGGGCCGTCTTGATCATGAGGATAGTGACCATTGTAGTCCTGGTTGTGCCCATCTATTGGGTCGTGGTCGCCCCACCTCCGTTCCTTTCACTGTTCATCTACTATGCGGGCGGCTTTCTGGTCAGCAGCGTCTGCGCGCCCTTCCTGGTCGGGCTCCTGTGGAAGGGAGCTACGAAGCTTGGCGCGTATGCCGCCGTGATCTGTGGCCTGGCTGGCTTCGAGCTACTGGACATATTCATGAATAAGATGACGGTCTGGGCGAAGGGCGTAAGCGGCGCCGCTATCTCGTTCGCCGCCATACTTCTCGTTTCGTACATTGAAAACAAGTTCTTCGGCGGGAGGACGCTTCCGCGCGAAGCCCTGAAGAAGCTAGAAGGCGAATGACGGGGGGCCGAGCTTTCCGTCAAGCTAGACATGTGATTCGGTTTTTTTTCTTTTTGCAACCAGGGTAAGGACTGCAACTGCTAGGCCGGACATATCTCCGTTCGCACGCTTGCGGTCCTCGTAAACGATGGAAAGCGCCTTCGCCACTCGCAAGATGCCCTTTATGTCCTAGTCAAAATGATCTATCGTGCGTCGAACGGCACGGGGCGCTCCGGCTCTCCATGACAATAACTATTTATCGCAAGGAATTCGCGTCGACATTGGAAAGTGTTATGTCTGAATTCAAGCATTTGTTCGAGCCTATCACCGTGGGCCCCGTCACAATAAGGAACAGGGTATACGAGACACCGCATGGGACTTACATGTCCGACCGTATACCGGGGGAGTTCGGCTTCGGGCTTCCATCGAAGGCGCAGGCGGCCTATTATGCGGAGAGGGCGAAGGGAGGAATCGGATTGATAATCGAGGAGCCCGTTGTGATTCACAGGTCGGGGGAGGTCCCTTCTCCGGTGATCTGTGGTGCGGACCCGAGGACTGTGCCCGGATTCAGAAACATAACTGACTCCGTTCATAGGTTTGGAGCGAAGATCTTCATCCAGCTTGTGCACCACGGCCATCACGGAAACCCCGTCTACACGTTCCAGCCTGCCCTGGCACCGTCTCAAGTCCAGGCGGTCGGCGCGTACACCATCCCAAAGGAGATGGAGAAGGAGGAAATCGAGGAGCTCGTGGAAGGCTTCGGCGTCACTGCGAAGAACATGAAGGATGCGGGTTACGATGGGGTGGAGATCCATTCGACCCACGGCTATCTTGTGGAGCAGTTCCTTTCGCCTTTCTACAACCACAGGACCGACGAGTACGGTGGCTCACTGGAAAACAGGATGAGGTTCCTGTTGGAGGCAATCGACCGCATACGAAGCTACGTGGGCCGAGACATAGCCGTCGGGGTCAGGCTCAACTCCGACGAGATGCTGGCAGGCGGGCTCTCCCAGGAGGACTTCCAGGAGATCGCCAAGAGGCTCGACGCGCTTCAACGGGGCAGAAGTGCTGCTCGGCGGAAACAGCCGATGATTAACGGGTGTCCAGGTTAACGATATCTATACTTTGGCAAAAAGGCGTCTTTCTTACTATTTTCAACGTTTCGTACACCGCTCTCCCGTTCACAAATCGAATGAGAAGAAATGGATGGGAACGAAAACCTAGCTGGAATAGGGGCCTAGGTATGGGCTCGTCCCTATGTTCAAAATATTGGCGAATTGGCTGACCAGGGCAGGGGGCCTTGGTACGGGCTCGTCCCTACGTTCAGAAGAGTGCCGGGGCAGGTGGAGGGAAATCCTAGCAGGTAGAGTGCATGGTACGAACCAGACGCTATGTTGTAGTTAACGATGACCGTGTGAGGGTCCGGATTTTGCATTGAAATGATGGTCACCTGGAGATCAGACGTTTCCTGTATCGTGTTGTTGTTTGTATTGATGACCCAAACCGGGACTGGGGCTGCGAAGATCGAACTGAACTTCCAACTCGTCGGGTTGTTGTATTGTGACGAGTACGTGATCTGGAGGTGACCAACGGAGTCAGGGGGAAGCACATACTCAGTCATGCCGATTGGGTGTGCCACTGCGATGAATCCTGAAGCGTTGGTATAGGAGACATTAGCTAAGAGGGCCGGGCAGGAAATCAAACCGGTGTCGTGATTGGCGAAGAAGGCGTACACCCCTGCCAACCCCCCGATGAGCAGGGAGATTACCAACAACGCCACCGTGGTTTTCCTTTGCATGTCTTTTACTTCGATTTGGGGTGTATAAGCCAATTTCCCTGATTTGTCTGGGAAATATTTATATGAAATGTTGGGTAAAAAGCGTACTACTTGAGACGGTTAATCGCGGTCCTACTGCTTCTCGCTGCGTTCGGCAGCTTCGAGACCGTCATAGCTCTGCTTTCTGCAGAGTTTTTCGGCGGGGCGTCGCAGCAGGCCCCCTTGGGACCGTTCGCATTTCTCTGGGTCTATGCGCCCCCTCTTTCGATCATAACTTGGGCAGCAGTTGTTGTTACGGCTGTATATGGCAGGTCAGGACGGAGCATCTTTGCCCGAAAGGGATTCGAGGATGATGTGTACAGACTGATGGTCAAGATGCGAGGGAGCGGCTCCCGCCTTACCCTCCTTAAGAGCATAGAGGAGCCCAAGCACAGGCTCGAACTCGCGGAAATCACCGGCATCGACTGGAAGGAGGTTGACAGGCAGTTGAAGGTTCTAGAGAATTATGGCCTAGCCAGGGTGGCAGCCCAGTCTGGCTCGGTCAAGCTGTATCAGATAACGGAACAGGGAAGGCTCTTGTTGAAGCTAATCGACGACCTGTCACATACAGATTCTGTGCAGTACCCAACCGCCAGCCAATAAAAAAGGTAAAGGGGCCTCTATTTAGAGGATTCTGGGTTCCGGCGTTTGTTCATCATGTCTGTGTGAAGGCGCTTGAGCCTGATACGGAGCTAACATTGATGCTCGTGTTTCCGCCGTTAACCATGGTCCACTCGATGTTCTGAAGGAGTGGGGACCCGGTTGCAGCGAGCGCAGCATTCTTGAACAGGTGAAGCCACTGATTAGAGGAAACCACTGGAACTTCGTAACGTTTTGTGTAGGGTAAAAAAAGAGATAGACGTTGGGAGGAGAACATCCGCAACCATTCACTCTGCTTCCGCTTTAGGTCTGCGGCCAGAGACCCCCACGGAGCGGAACGAAACGGAGATGGGGCGCCCGTACCGTATGATGCAAGCCTTGCTCCTCCTTCAAGTGAAAATCTAACCTACACCGGTGTAGGTTAGATTCGTGGTTACCACCGTCGGGGAGGGGGAAAGCGACGGCCCAGAAGCTTATTCACTTAATGAAGAGAAGAAGGTCAAAGCCCAGCCCCTCTGGCCGGCCAGCTGACCCTCCTCTAGGATGGGGTAGAGTCGTTCCACGAAGTCCAGGAAGGAATGTGGTTAACTCGTAGGCGCTGTAATGGGGGGTGTAGAGGCGAGCCCGGTTAAACAGGCATCCCCCCAAGGCCCCCAAGGCATTGCCCAAAATATTGAACATATCTTTCCGCTCTCGCTCTGCTTCGGCCCTCTCGACCAGATGCCTTCGTTCTAATTTCAAGGCCTTTCCCACAGCTTCGGGATCATCAGCCCTCCCGAAGTAGGCCTCAACCTTCTTCCCCCTGCCGTCGTAATGGAAGTAGTACAGATACTTGGTTCCCTTGACCGTCTTTGTCGTCGTCGGCATGATGGATCATTTAGTGCTATGTGTCGGGAAGTCATTTCTGAAACTTTGACTCTAGGTCGCTTAGTTTATTCTTAAGCTCATTTATCCTCTGGCTGTAATCGTAGAGTATCAACACAACTGCAATCACAAAGAAGAAGTTGAAGACTGAACCGGCAAAGCCTGCTACGAATCCAAGGAACACCGCGAGCAAAGCAATAGCTACAGAGTCCCATATGTTTGATTTTTGCATATTCGACTTTTTTTTCCTGCTCGTATAAATCTCTTTAGGATAGTCTATGGGCGCTGTCAAGTTAAGAGGTTTGAGCAGGACGTCTAACCCGTCTTCCTCGACCGGATAGTAGGGACGGAGCCCCTCCTCACGCGGAACCTTCCCTCGAGGAAGGAGAACCTGCGTAGGCACTCAAAACATCAGGTGAATCCTCAGCTTCCACCTTCCGTCCTGGCCAGCCGCCGGAGCATCTCCACGGCCTCCTCCTTCTTGCGGTAGGCTTCGTCGTTCAGGGCCCGGATCAGGGAGTTGACGATCTGACGATAGGGCTCCACCGCCTTAGAGACGACGTAATCGATCATCTCGTGGTCGAGGGTGTCGATCGCTTCGCCCAGATC
>Ga0078972_1010267_pt1 | contig 17641 bp, 14 predicted proteins | sample YelNatPaOPGAMG01_FD_67568 | JGI IMG/M metagenome (GOLD analysis project Ga0078972, IMG submission 67568) | Hot spring thermophilic microbial communities from Obsidian Pool, Yellowstone National Park, USA - OP-RAMG-01 (SPADES assembly) (version 2) | ecosystem: Environmental > Aquatic > Thermal... | reverse complement strand
GAGAGAGAGAGGAATCACTAACCTGGTATCAAGGGTTTCTAGTAAATTTGATTGGACGTCTAACAGATAAGGATAGGCCTTGCTTGAGTTCGGATTGGAGTTTCTATAAACCATAAATTGCGACATCAAAAGGCCCTAAATTCATCACTGAAAAGACCAACTTCATTGATCACTTTATTATAAATATTTATCGAATCCCTATTCCCTTTGAGCCATCGATCCCGCTTTTTTTGCCTAACAATTTCCGCCAACGCGGTTTCAAGAATTGCAGAGATATAATATATACGCATATAAGAGAGACGTAAAGAGCACAAGATTGTGTGCGTCAGTCATGTTCTGGGGGGTTGGGCCCTCTATGCCTGTGCGCTATGACCTTGAAACTTCCTCCTTTACATGGCTGCTCAAAATTCCTCTTGACAGATCCCGAAACTCGTTCCATACTTCCATTAAAATTGCATGCAACAAAATGGGCGGCGGATAGAAGTGCCGGTCGGTAAAGTTGTCGGCTTATACACTGCAGGTGCTGTAAAGCTAAGGCGCCACCAGATAATGGTCCCGTTAGGTAGATATGCCGACGTAGACGCCGTCGGATCACCATGACGCGTATAGGAGTGTATAGATGGGTACGATGGATCATCCAGCGGCCCTGGTTACCGGGGCCAGTAGGGGGCTGGGAAGGGGGATCGCCCTGGAATTATCGCAAGCGGGGTTTTCCGTAGGGATCAACTACGCGGGAAACTTGAAAGCAGCGGAGGAAACTCGGGAGGCCTGCCGGCAGATCGCTCCCTCCAAGACCCAGCGGTTCGAGATCTTTCAGGCAGACATCGGAAAACGGGAAGACCGGGAACGACTTGTCAGGGAAGTTTGGAACGCCTTTGGGCAGATAGACGCCCTGGTGAACAACGCGGGGATGGCTCCGCGGGTGAGGGCCGATATCTTGGAAGCATCGGAAGAATCCTTCGAGGAACTCATCCGGGTGAACCTGCAGGGACCGTACTTCCTCACGCAGCGGATAGCCCGCAGATGGGTAGAGGAAAAGCCCACCCCCCGGATAGCGGGAGGCTTCAAAATCGTTTTCGTCACTTCCATCTCCGCGGACACCGCCTCTATCCAGCGGGGAGAATACTGTATCTCCAAGGCGGGCCTTGCCATGGCAGTGAAACTGTGGGCTTCACGGCTTGCGGAGGTGGGAATCCAGGTGTACGAGATTCGTCCCGGGATCATGGCCACGGACATGACCAGCGCAGTGAAGGGCAAGTACGATGCCCTTATCGAGCAGGGCCTTGTGCCGCAGAAACGGTGGGGCACACCGGAGGATGTAGGAAAGGCGGTACGAAGCCTCCTGGAGGGAGACTTTCCCTTCTCCACGGGTAGCGTGATCCACGTGGACGGGGGCTTCCATGTGTCACGGCTTTAGGAACCGTGCACCGATGACAGCCGCTGCGCATTCCTATCCCTTGAGTCGCGGCTTTAGGAACCGTGCAGAACCCGTCGCGATCCTGTACCTATCCGCACAACTCCCTCCACACCAACCTTCTAGGTATGGCGGGTAAGTGAAAGGAGGTGCTTGCATGATCGATACCTCTCTCAAAACCCTCGGTGAGATAACTGCGGAGAAGCTGGAACAGAAAATCAAGCGAACAGTGCACCAGGCGGGGAACAAGATCCAACTTCTCGCCCGCCGGTGGGACCCGAAGGACGGGGCTCCCGTGTTCACCAAGCAGGGCCGATACACTTCCCAAGGGTGGACCGAGTGGACCCAGGGGTTTCAGTTCGGCATGCCCCTTCTCGTGTACGAGATGGACGGTGATCCCTGGTTCCTGGAGTACGGACGGAACAGCACCCGCAAGTTCATGGCAGTTCACCTGACCCACCGGGGGGTGCACGATCACGGGTTCAACAACATCAGTACCTACGGGAATCTATACCGCTTGGCCCGGACCGGCCGCATACAGGCCGATCCCTGGGAAGTGCGATACTATGCCCTGGCCCTCCAGGTTTCCGGTGCGGTCCAGGCTTCTCGCTGGAAGGACCTTCCGGGAGAGCTGGGGTACATCTACTCCTTCAACGGCCCCCAGTCCCTCTTTGCCGACACCATCCGATCCCTCCGATCCCTCGCTCAGGCCTACCTCCTGGGACAGCTCCTGATGGAAGAGCAGGACGCCCGGATCAACCTCCTCCGCCGACTTCTCCAGCACGGAGAAACCACTGCCCGCTACATCGTGTACCACGGCTCAGGGAGAGACCGGTGGGATGAGCGGGGAAGAACCGCCCATGAGGCAATCTTCAACCCCGTAAACGGATCCTTCCGCAATCCCTCTACCCAGCAGGGATACTCGCCTTTCAGCACCTGGACCCGGGGACTCGCCTGGGTGATTCTCGGGTTTGCCGAGGAACTGGAGTTCCTTCATTCCCTGAGAGAAGGGGAAATATCCTCCCTCAACCTCCCCTACTTTCCCACCAAGGAGGCGGCGATCCAGCGTTTCCTCGAAACGGCTCGCGCCACGGCCGATTTCTACATTCAGCATACGCCGCCGGACGGGATTCCCTACTGGGACACCGGAGCTCCACACCTCCACCACCTGGACCTGAACCGTCCCGCGGATCCGGCGAACCCCTATGAACCGGTAGACTCCTCTGCTGCCGCCATCGCAGCCCAGGGGCTCCTCCGATTGGGCTGGTTCCTCGAAACCGTCCAGGGCACGGGGGAAAGACCACCCGAGGCTGAAACGCTGGCCAAGGCTTTTACGGATGCACCGGATGTTGCCAAAACCTCCGGAAACTCCTTCCTATCTTCCCTTTTCCCGAAACTGAGACCTGGAACACCTAGCGCCCTCCGTACCACAGAAGCTTCCCGTGCCGCGGCCAACCCCTACCTAGCGGCTGGTCTACGGACAGCCCTCACCCTGATGGAGGAACCGTACCTTTCGGTGGATCCCATGCACGAGGGGCTCTTGCTCCATACGGTGTACCACAGGCCCAACGGGTGGGACTATGTGCCGCCCGGATCCCAGGTTCCCCATGGGGAATCCTGCATGTGGGGGGACTACCACCTCCTCGAACTTGCTCTGTATGTGAAGAGTTTACTTTCCACAGACCCATCGGAAGAACCCTACCGGTTCTTCGTGAAAGGAGACACAGTATGATGCAAGACACAAGTCGGCTCGCCATCCACACCATCACCACCAAACCCTGGCCCATCGAAGAAGCGATCGATCGGTACGCGCAGGCAGGAGTGAAGGGTATTTCGGTGTGGAGGGATGCCCTGGATGGCAGGAATGCCGCAAAAATCGGAGAACGGATCCGTTCGGCAGGACTTTCCATCGTGGCTACGGTACGGGGAGGATTCTTTCCCGCTCTCAGTGAAGGGGAAAGGCAGGCCCGGATCGACGACAACAAAGCTTTCATCCGCCTTTCCGCGGAATTGGGTTCCCCCCTCCTCGTGATCGTGCCCGGAGCCCATCCCGGTCAATCCCTCGCGGAATCCCGGCGCCAGATTCGCAAGGGGATCGAGGCGATCCTGAAAGAGGCGGAAACCTCCGGGGTACGCCTCGCCATCGAACCCCTCCATCCCATGTACTCCGACACCCGTTCCGCCATCGTTACCCTGGAACAGGCAAACGACCTGTGCCGGGAATTGGAACATCCCCTTCTGGGAGTCGCCATCGATGTATACCACCTGTGGTGGGACCCGAACCTTCCTCGAGAAATCGAGCGCTCGGGAAAGGGGAACAAGATCTTCGCCTTCCACGTGTGCGACTGGAAGAGTCCCACCACCGATTTCCTCAACGACCGGGGGTTGATGGGGGAAGGCTGTATCGATATCCCCGGAATCAGGCGGGAAGTGGAGAAGAACGGGTTCTCCGGTTTCATCGAGGTGGAGATCTTTTCTACCCGCTACTGGAGCATGGATCAGCAGGAGTTCCTGGGTAAGATCGTAGAAGCTTACCAAAGGCATGTGTAGGGTATTGAATCCCGTCGCTTAGGCGGACGAATCACAGCTCAATTTTGTTTGTGGGAGGAAGTGTTTCATGGAAAAAATCGTGCGCATCTTAATGAATGGAGTCACCGGACGCATGGGGACGAATCAACATCTGGTTCGCTCCATCCTGGCCATCCGGAAACAGGGAGGGGTAAGGCTCCGCAACGGGGACGTACTGATACCGGAACCAATCCTGGTGGGTAGGAACGAAGGCAAGCTCAAAGCCCTCGCTTCCCAGTACGATGTAAAGGAATATACCACGGACCTCGACACAGCCCTATCGGATCCCCGGAACGAAATCTACTTCGACGCCCAGGTCACGGAACTTCGGTACCCGTCGGTGATGAAGGCGATCCGGGCAGGAAAAGCGATCTACTGCGAGAAGCCCACTTCCACCAACACCCGGGAGGCGATGGAATTGTACCGAGCGGCAGAACAGAAGGGGGTGAAGCACGGGGTGGTGCAGGACAAGCTCTGGCTCCCTGGACTGCTGAAGCTGAAATACCTGATCGATACAGGATTCTTCGGCCGAATCCTCTCGGTTCGAGGGGAGTTCGGGTACTGGGTGTTCGACGGATTCCACCAGCCCGCCCAGCGACCTTCCTGGAACTACCGCAAGGAGGACGGCGGCGGGATCATGATCGATATGTTCTGTCACTGGCGGTACGTGATCGACAACCTTTTCGGCGAAATCAAATCCCTCGTAGCCCTGGGCGCCACCCATATCCCCAGGAGGGTGGACGAGAACGGCAAAGAATACGCCTGTACCGCGGACGATTCGGCCTATGGAATCTTCGAGCTTAAGAATGGGATCGTCTGCCAGTTCAACAGTTCCTGGGACGTTCGGGTTCGAAGGGACGACCTCTTAGTTCTCCAGGTTGATGGAACCAAGGGAACCGCCGTGGCGGGCCTGCGGGAGTGCTGGATTCAGGATGAAGCCATGACTCCCAAACCCGTGTGGAATCCGGACATCGACAGCCCCATCGATTACTACGAAAACTGGGCAAAAATTCCCACCCGGGATCCCTACGACAACGCCTTCAAAGTTCAGTGGGAAAAATTCCTCCGGCATTACGCCCAGAACGACCCCTTCCCCTGGAACCTGAAGGAGGGAGCCAAGGGAGTGCAGCTTGCGGAACTGGGCATGGAAAGCTGGAGAACCCGCCGCTGGGTGGACGTGACGGACCTGTAAAGGCACAGAATGTCTGGGTTCGGTCAAACTGTGTTGCTTCAGGTGGTACAGGTAGGGCTAGGGCCTTCCCGTTCGGCCGCAGGAAGGGCTCCCCCGCGCCACCCACAACCTTGGGGGTACTAAGGGTTTCATACGCCATGAAGGGAAGGCTCCTTACAACTTCTCCATGCCCTCCTTACTATACGAGCCGTTGTTTTTATACCCCTGGAAACACGCCTTATTTCCGGTGTACAACCTTCCCTGTGTAGACTAAAAGTCGCCCGGACCCCCACTCAAGGTCTTTATACGCTTTGGGACAAGGAAGGCTAATAGGGTGCGGAAAGATAGGAGCAGTCGGATCCCGCAAACCTTTTTAAAACAGAAAGTTCGCATCCTCGATGCAGTGGCCATTCTCATCAGTATTGCCGTGCTGGGGGCCTTTTCCTATCACTTGTACGCAGAACGAGGTGGAGAGGCGGTCCTCTACATTCAGAACCAATCCAAGGTGTGGATCTATCCCCTTTCGAAAGAACTGGAAGTGGACATTCCCGGTCCTTTAGGACTTACCCATGTTCACATCAAGGACGGAACCGCCTTTGTGGAAAGCTCTCCTTGCCGGGACAAGATCTGTATCCACATGGGAAGAATCTCCCGGAATGGGGAATGGGTAGCCTGCCTTCCCAATAGAGTGTTCCTTCGGGTACAGGGAAAAACGACTCAGCGCGAAACAGGAGCAGAGGTGGATGCCAGTACCTTCTGATACAGAAAGGGGTGCTATTACCGATAAGGAACAACTCCTCGCCCTGTACGGGGCTTTTTGCCTTTTTCTTTCCACCATCGAGTTCCTCATCCCCAAACCCGTACCCTTTTTCAGGTTGGGGCTGGCAAATCTACCCATCCTCCTTGCCCTGCGGAAGGAATCCCCTCGATTTATCCTTTCCCTCGTGGGATTGAAGATCCTTGGGCAAGCCTTGGTGAACGGGACACTGTTCTCGTATATCTTCGTGTTTTCCACAGCGGGGTCCCTGGCCAGCGGAATCACCATGACGATTCTTTCTTTCCTCCCGGCCCGCTTCCTCTCCTTGATTGGAATCAGTGTGATGGGAGCTCTTTCCAGTAACCTCGTGCAGATCCTGCTGGCCCGGTACTTCCTTTTAGGAGAAGGGGCCTGGCTCATTGGCCCCCCTTTCCTCGCCCTTGGCACCGTTACAGGGATTCTTTTGGGGGGTATCTCCCTTTCCCTCTCGGACCTTCTTTCCCCAGTCCTGCACTCCCCCTTATCACGGGAAAATGGCACCCCGGAGCCTATACCGCCTCCGAATCCACCACAGGCCCTAGACCCTGTAACATCCACAAACTTCCCAGAATCTTCCCGTTCTACACAGTCGATGGGATCCGTGAAGGTACGTATCACTAAGTTCCTTTTTTCTAGCCTTTCGCCGGGGATGCTGTTCCTAACGGGTTTAGCGAGTCTACTTCCCTTTCTCTTCACCGAATCCCTCCTGGCCAAGGGACTCCTTACAGGATTCTACTTTCTCTGCGCCGGCCTGAGCGGGAAACGGCTCAAACTCGTCCCAAACCTCGTGGCTTTTCTGGGTATCACTGCCGCAAACCTGGCAACTCCCCTGGGTCAGGTGATCGTCTACCTGGGAACTTTTCCCGTAACCCTCGGCGCCTTAAGGCTAGGAGTTCTCAAGGCCCTAACCCTTTTAGGGATGATCGCCCTGTCCCGTTTCACCTTGCGGACTTACGTGCCCCTTAAAGGCCGCCTGGGGGCGGTGATTTCCCGAATGTTCTTCTACTTCGAACGCATCACTGAGCGGAAAACCAAACTTCGAAGGGCTCACCTCTGGGAAGACATCCGGGCCCTTATCGAGGAAGTACGGGGGGAAGGGCTCTCTCCACGATCGCAGGCGGGCAGTCCGCAGGAGGAGTGCGCGCAAGCAGGCCGCCCTCAGGGATACCGCGCGCAGGCGGGCCACTCCCAAGATGACTGTACGGAGGCGGGCCGCCGCCAATTGGATCCCACTCAGGAGGGCCGCCCCCAGGCTGCCGGACCTACTCCCACAACCCTAAAAGGGTACGCCTTCCTGGTTCTATTCCTTTCCGTGAGCTGGGCCGCGCTGATCTTCTTAAAATAAAAGGATTCCCGGCAACCGGGGCGACGGCCGTACATAGGGCCATGACATAGGGCCGTACATAAAGCCCCTAGAGCCGTACATAGGGCTTGTAAAATAGGGATGGAAGGCAAGGTGCCCGATTCCCCTAATCGGCAATCTGGAACTCGGGGTTCTTGAGTTCGAAGGTTTTCCGAATCCCGCTGGTTAAATAGACTTTTCTGTCCTCCGTGACGAAGATCGCCTCTACTCCTTCGAGGGATTCGGCCAGTTTCAACCCTTCCACCCTTCCCAGGGCAAAGAGGGTGGTGGAGAGTCCGTCCGCCTGGATCGATTCTTTTGTCACCACCGTTACCGAATCGAGTCCGTTCCTGATGGGGTACCCCGTGGTGGTATCCAGAAGATGATGGTACTTCATCCCATCGGGTCCCGTGAAGAACCGCTCGTAGGTACCGGAAGTTACCACCGAAACATCGATCCCTGGAATGATACCCAGGTAGGAACCTCGGGTTGTCTCTGGATTCTGGATTCCGATCCTCCAGGGTCGGCCTTCCGGATGGGCGCCGATCACCAGGATGTTTCCCCCAAAATCGATGATAGCGTGGCGAACGCCTGCTTCCCGCAAAACTCGGGCAGCCTCGTCCGCCGCCCATCCTTTTGCGATGGCCCCCAAATCTAAGGCTGTCCCCCTGGTTTTTATGTACACCGACCGTTTTTCCGGATTCAATTCCACCGAACGGAAATCGATCGTGGAGAGTGCCTCTTTGATCTCGAGAGGTGAAGGAATCCGCGCATGATCCGTACCGATTCCCCAGAGGGAAACCAGCCGGCCGATGGCTATGTCGAAAGCGCCCTTACTGAGGGAAGAAAACCGTAACCCTTCCGATATCACCCGGAAAGTCTCTTCCGAAACGGGAACGGCTTTGACGCCCGCCTGGCGGTTGATTTCGCTCACCTCGCTGGTTTCTAGGTTTACACTCATCCGATTCTCGATTTCACGCACCCGCTGGAATACCGTATCCAGGACTTTCGCATCCCTTGTCCCGTACACCGTCACACCACAGGTAGTACCCAGGAGAAACTCCACCCTAGAGAGGGGTTCTGAGGATCGGGAGCAGGAAAGGAAGCCGCCCATGGCCCCAACCAAGAGTAGAAGGAATACGGAGAGCCTTCCGAAGGCTCCTTGCACCTCAGCCCTGCCTAGATCAAAGATAGATAACAGGCGAAGGGATGCCTGCGAAATCCTCGTTAGTGTCTGCATAGGGGAGATTTGTATCATGTTCAGGAAGACCATACAAGGGAATACTCGGGCTCTTCACATCTTTCTCAATATAGAGTAAAATCAATATTAAAAATATTGATATTTTCCGATAGATTGACCCTTGAGGAGAAACCAATGGCCGAAAAAACAAGGATAGTGGTCCTGGGCGGTGGGTACGGTGGCGTGGCTGCCATGAAGAAACTCTACAAGAAACTGAAGGGGAACCCCAACATCGAGTTCACCCTGATCGACCGAAACCAGTACCACACTCTCATGACAGAACTGCATGAAGTGGCGGGCAGTCGGGTGGATCCCGCTTCGGTGCAGGTAAGTTTCAAGCGCATCTTCAGCGGCACCCGAATCAAAGTCGTCACGGATACGATCCAGAACATCGACTTCGAGAACAAGCGTCTTCTATCCAAGAACGCGAAGTACGACTACGACTATTTGATCATTGCCGCGGGGGGGGACCCGGAGTTCTTCGGAATCGAGGGTATTCAGGACAACTCCTTTACCCTCTGGTCGTTGGAAGATGCCATGCGCATCCGGACACACGTGGAAGAGTGTTTCCGCAAGGCAGCCTGCGAGCCGGATCCTTTCGAAAGGCGGAAACTCCTTACCTTCGTGATCGCTGGGGCGGGGTTCACCGGGGTTGAGTTGGCCGGAGAACTGGCGGAACGGCGCAGGGTCCTCTGCCGGCAGTACCATATCGAGGAACGAGAGGTCCGAATCATCATCGTAGAAGCCCTGGGAAAGATCCTGGCGATGCTTTCCGACAAGCTCCGGGACAAAGCGGAAAAATACCTGAAGAAACTGGGGGTAGACGTGTACCTGAACTCCCCCATTTTCAAGGCAGAACCACAGTGCGTGATCATCGAGGGTGGAAAGAAGATCGAAGCGGCTACCATCATCTGGACCGCCGGTATCCATGGATCGGAACTCACAGCCAAACTGAATCTCACCAAAGGACAGGAAGCGAGGGGGGAATGTTCCTACGCCTCCTGGGAAGAGGGAATCCATGGGATGTCGGGCTGCCGGTTCGAAGAGGATGAGGTGTACCTGGTTGGGAAACGAGGCCGGATCCTGGTGAACGAACTGATGCAATCGGTGGACCACGAGAACGTGTTCCTCGTAGGAGACATTCTCTGGTTCGTGGAAGGGGGCAAAGTGCTTCCTCAGATCGTAGAGACGGCCCTCCAGACTGCCGAGGTGGCCGCGGACAACATTATTGCCTTGGTGGAAGGGAAACCCGAACGGCGCAAGTTCAAATCCAACTACCACGGATTTATGGTTTCCATCGGCAGCAAGCATGCGGTTTCCAACGCAGGGGGGATCGAGCTATCCGGATTCTTCGCGATGGCTTTGAAACACCTGGTGAACCTCCACTACCTATGGGGTCTCGCAGGCCTCAACGCCGTATGGGGCTACCTCACGCACGAGTTCTTCGAAGTGAAGGACGGCCGCTCCTTCGTGGGAAGCCACCTCTCGGCGAAGATCCCCGTGTACTGGGCTGTGCCCCTCAGGTTGTTCCTCGGGGTGAAGTGGTTCCTGGAGGGGGCCAAGAAGGTTGGAGAGGGCTGGCTCAACCCTGGGGAGGGTGGACTTTTCAACGTCGACCCCTCGAAAATCAAGATACCGGGAGTGAAGTTTGGGGATATAACCTCGGCCGCTTCCGCAGCCGGAGGGTGGGCTGGTAAGGCGGCCGAAAAAGCCGCGGAAGCGGTTACCGCCGCTACAGGAGCTGCTGCGGAAGGAGCCAAACAGGCCGCGACAGCCGCTACCCAGGCGGCCACAGACGCAGTGAGTGCGGCTACGGGTGCAGTAGCCGGGGCTGCCCAGGCATGGGGGCAAGCTCTCGTGTCTACCGATTCGTGGCTCTACAAGATCTACGAATGGATCGCTCAAAACATCATCGGGATCCACCCCACGGTGGCATTCTTCATGCAGATAGGTGTAGTGCTGGCCGAGATCGGAATCGGGCTTGCTCTATTCAGCGGAACCTTCACCTTCCTCGCTGCAGCGGCCTCCATCGGGCTGGGCCTCATGTTCATCATCTCCGCCATGGGGAGTTCCGAACTCCTCTGGTATATCTTTGCGGCCCTCGTGATGATGGGAGGCGCGGGTCGAGGATTCGGTTTGGATCATTGGATCATTCCCTGGATCAAAGATTGGTGGAACAAGCGAAAAATCGCCAAGAAAACCTATCTGTATCTAGGCGAACCCCGGGATTGAGGCAACCCCCTATAGAGGAGAAGCGGGACTCATAAGAAGATCTACCCGCTTCTCTTCACGTTCTAAGGAACCATGTTACAGTTTTGGAAAGATTATCCCCCTATTCAGAAGGATCTACAGCGGGTGCAGGATGTCATGCGATCTTCCCTAAAGGGGAAAGACCCTTTACTGACCCGTACGATCGATACTCTCCTTTCACGCAACGGGAAGATGCTCAGGCCCGGTTTCGTTCTGCTGGGGGCCCGGCTAAAACCATACAAAAAGGGCCCCTTCCCCATGCACAAGCCCCTGGCGGATAGAATCTACCACATAGCAGCCGCGATCGAGATTCTTCACCTGGCCACCCTCATTCACGACGATGTGATCGATCAGGCGCAAACCAGAAGGGGTGCCCCCTCGGTGAATGCGGAAATCGGAGACAGGAACGCGGTCCTCACGGGGGATTTTCTCTTCAGTACGTGTTTCTCCATCGTAGCCAATTACGCCACCATGGAAACAGCCCGGTTACTGGCCCGCGGAGTATCCCACATCTGTGAAAGCGAGATCGCCCAATCTAGACGATTCGATCCCGCCACTCTTTCGGTGCGAAACTACCTCCATCGCATCATCGGGAAAACGGCCCTCCTGTTTTCCCTCAGTCTTTTCGTGGGTGCCGAGGAGCTTAAAGCTCCCCGTACCCTTACCACGTCCCTTCGCCGCATCGGGTATTCGGTAGGGATCAGTTTTCAAATCATCGACGATATTCTGGACATTACGGGTACGGAGGAGTCCATCGGTAAATCAACCGGAGGGGACCTCCGGGAAGGGATCTACACCCTGCCGGTCATTCTAGCTGCCCGGGCAAACCGCCCTCTGGCGCTTTCCCTTCTCAGCAAAGAAAACCTCTCCACTCCCGCTGGGTATAGCGAGGCTCTATCCTTCGTGCTTTCCCAGGGGGGAGTGGACAGGGCCCGAAAATACGCAACCCTCTACACTGAGAGGGCTCTCCGGGAACTCTCCCACATCCCTCCCTCGGAGAATCGGGAAGTGCTAGGGGATGTAATCCGGAAACTCCTTCACCGTTCCTACTGACGAAGCCGCTTCGCACTATCGATGCACCCAATCTGCATCCTGTAGGTACCAGAGCCTCCCATAGGCACGGTACAATTGGCCCGCCAGCCATTTCTCCGGCCGAGGCTTCCCCGGTTCCCTGATGCGCATGGGGGCATTGAGGGATTCCCGGTCCGGCTGGTACAGGTTCATGCTCTCCTGTACGATCCCCCGGCTTACATGGTAATGCACATAATCGACTCTTCCGTTGGAATAGGAGGAGACTACGATCCCCGTGTGGGTAAGCTCGTCGTTCGGCCTTCCGTCCCCATCGGCATCGTAGGTATTGTCCCAGAACAGGACATCCCCCGCTACGGGGAGGTTCCCTGTGGACAAGAGGCGGTGAGATAGAGCGATCTGGTACAGCCTACGCACCCCGTTCCCTGTCTTTTGGGCATACTCTTTCCGCAGATCGATCCCGCTCAGGTAGTACGCTGCCAGCACAAACCCCGAACAGTCCGACGAAAAGGACGCTCCCTCGAACGTAAGGGATGTGTGCCCTAGGAGACTCAAGGCCTTCTGCACCAGCCGTCTCTGTATTTCGGTTCTAGACTCCGGGGGCAGGGGATTGAGTTTCTCCCCTGTCGGAGTATCCTGCCTAGAGCGCGTTCCCGCGAGATTTGGAGAGGCGCCTGTGGAGGGGTTCCTTCCCGCCAGGTTAGGCGGGGCAGGTGTCGGACCCCCAAGGCAAGAAACAAAGAGCAGGGTTAAAAGACAGGGGATGAGTACCTTCACGTGAAAGAACGTACCGCACCCCTGAAAAATACTCAATGCGTCCGCAGACCCCTAACTCATACTCCTCCCTAGTCGGCACCTATCGCGGGCGCAAACCCTCTTACTGGCCCCTAAGTCATGCTTACCCCTCGCGGACCCCTACCGCATGCTCTAGCTCGCGGCTATAAGATTACCTACCGCTTCCGGAGTAACCCTTCGGCCGCTTCCGCAATGGCTCGGGCAGAGATTCCATACTTGTCGATCACCTTGAAGTAATTCCCACTTTCGCCGAAGGTATCATCCAGTCCGAGGTTATCGAACAGTATCCTTCTGCCACCGTCCACCAGCCCGCCTCCCTGCTTCAATAAAAAGGTCGCGATCTCGTACCCAAGGCCATTCCGTTTCTGGTGGTTCTCCGCTACCAAAACCGCCCCGGTCTTCCGGGCCGAAGCGAGGAGGGTTTCCGCATCGAAGGGTTTCACCGAGTACATATCGATCACCTCGGCCTCGATCCCTTTGCTCCGTAAAGTTTCCGCTGCCTCTAGAGCCTGGAACACGATATCCCCATAGGACACGAGGGTTATACCATCCCCTTTGCGGAGAATCTTCGAGCCGCCCAGGACAAAGGTTTCCTCGGCAGAGTAGATGTCCCAGAGGGGATCCCGCATGAGACGGGTGAATACAGGACCCGGCGTTCGCATCGCTATATCGAAGGCACCCCGAGCCGAGACGGTATCGCAGGGAACCAGCACCTTCATCTCCGGCAGGGTGGACATATAGGCAATATCCTCCGTAGCCTGATGGGTTACCCCGTCGATCGCCGCTGTCAATCCTCCATGGGAAGAGAGGATCTTCACGTTCAAGTGGGGGTAACAGATGAAGGATCGAACTACTTCCACCGCCCGCATGGTGAGGAATACCCCATAGCCGGACACGATTACCGTGCGGCCATCGGCGGCAAACCCTGCCGCTGCGGCCATTGTACCCAGTTCGGCAATCCCCATGTTGTAGTACCGATCGGGGTACTTGTTCCCGAAGAGGTACGAGTAAGTGGAGTACCCGATATCCGATTCGAATACCACGAAACTCTTATCCAATTCTCCGTATTCCACCATCCGTTCGGAAAAACTCTTTCGGGTAGGGGAATCGGTCTTCCGTAGCTCTACCTTTACAGGAATGGTTGCCGATCCTTTTTCCATGGTTCTGCTCATTTGAGTCCTCCTTCGATTTCCTGGATTGCCTGGGCCAGTTCCTGATCACTGGGAGGTTTACCGTGCCAGCCCCGTACATTCTCCATGAAGCTCACCCCTTTTCCCTTCACCGTCTGGGCAATGATGCAGAAAGGACTTCCCCGATGAGCTTTCGCTTCCCGCAAGGTGGTTAGTACCTGCTCCATGTTGTGGCCATCGATTCGTCTCGTCGTCCACCCAAAGGCTTCGAACTTTTTATCCAGAGGTTCGATGGGCATGATGGAATCGGTGAATCCATCGTTCTGCAAGTTGTTGTTGTCGATAATGGCTACCAGGTTGTCCAGCTTGTACTTGTTGGCACTGGCGGCTGCCTCCCATATCACCCCTTCCTGCATCTCCCCATCCCCCAGCAGGGCATAGACCTTGTAGTTCTTTTTCAGCCACTTTCCTTCCAGTGCCATCCCTATCGCCTGGGCAAATCCGATTCCGAGGGATCCGGTAGTCGCATCCACCCCGGGTGTCTTTGTGGATACCGGATGCCCCTGGAGCCGCGACTCGAACTGCCGGAGGGTGTCCAGTTCTTCCACGGGAAAGAATCCCCGCAATGCAAGGCACACGTACCAGACCGGACAAGCATGTCCTTTGGATAGGACAAACCGATCCCGATCCGGCCAGCGGGGATTTTTAGGATCCACCGTGAGGATATCGAAATACAAGGCCGTCATGATATCCGCTGCCGAGAGAGACCCTCCCGGGTGCCCCGACTGTGCTTTGTGGATCATTTTCACGATGTGGAGACGGACTTGTTTAGCTGTTTCCTTTAATTGCTTTATCTTTTCCTTCGAAATCTCTGAGGATTGTGTTATTTTTTCCTGCACCATACACCCTCCATTTATTATATTTTGTATACATTATATAGCATACAAAAAAGGCTGTCAATCTGAACCAAACTCCTCGCATACTTCTAATCTGAAAAAAGAAAAGAGCACCCGCTTACTTCAAAACAGGTGCTCGATGAAAACCATGGAAGCAACGGAAACCGTAAGAACGCGTCCCTAACGGGCGCTCTCGTTCCCCTATTTTCCCCTATTTCAACCTAAACAGCTCCTCCTCCAGGAACTTCCAGATGGCGAGGTAATCTTCGCCGCCGAAGAGTTTCTTGAAGCCCTTGGCGTCCAATTCGTCCAGCAATCGCCAGAGTTTTTTCGTGATTCGGTTGTTGGCTTCGAAGGTTCCTTTGATATCCCAGCGGGTCGGACTGGTGTCGGAGGTGAGGAAATCCTTATACCCGTACCTCTTCAAATAGTATAGGAACTCGGCATAGGAGAGAAAATGTTTGGTGCCGCAGAAGTAGTCCCAATCCCATTTCGCATCGTTGTCGTTGATATGGATGTAGTAGGGATGTCCGCTCTCCGCTACCAGAGCCACTTCCGCCGCCGGAGTAAAGCCGCCATAGGTGGAGTGCCCGAAGTCGATCGTCACTCCCATCTCCTTCACCCCAATGTCCTTGATGAGGAGGAGGGTCTTGGCCGCCGACTCGATGTAGCAGGTTCCCCGGGTCTCGCTGGGCTTGTATTCGATAAAGAGGGGAATGTTCCTCTTGTACGCCCCCGCCTCCCCGAAGGTTTCGATCAGCCGTTTCCAAGCCTCTGCGTAATCGCTCTGGAAGGCAAACTCGTACCCATCCCCCAGGGGGCAGCAGGTAACCTTATCCGCACCCACCTTTTCGGCGAAATCCTTTGCCTCTTTGATGAAACGAACCGCCTTTTCCCGGACCTTCCTGTCGGGGGAGGTGACTCCTCCGTTCCGGAACTCGGGTTCCGCTTTCACGTTCACGTTGATGGCAGCAAATTGTACCCCATACTTACGGGCCAGCTCTAAGGTCCGTTCCGGCGTCTCCACCTCATAGGGATACACGACCTCCACCCCCGAAGCTCCTTCGATCTGCTTCAGCATCTGGAATTTTTCTTCCAGGGATTTCGGTTCGTTGTACTCGTGGAATCGATCTTTCGTTTTCCCTAAAAAGGACGTGATAATCGCAAGTTTTACCTCATCTTTCATGATACCATTCTCCTTCCCCTGAGGGTAAAAAGTTTATGCCCGTACCTTTACCGTTTCCGGCACAAGCCTGGCTACGATCTCTTGAAGGAAGCGAAGCCCCCTTCGGTATTCTTCCTGAACTTTTTCAGCCTCGCAGACGATTTCCAGATCCAGGGAACCCGTGTAACCCGATCGAAGCAGGTTCTGCAGCAGATCTTCCCACGGGATTCCCCCTGCCCCCGGCCTCAGGGCGAGGTTCTCCTTTCCCCAATTATCCTTCAGGTGGGTTCCATAGATCCGGGTACCCCCCTCCGTGGTTAACCGAGCCGGAATCAGGGGTACCAGTTCCTTGCTGCTGAACGCATGTCCCGTATCGAAGTTGTATCCCAGGGTATCGCTCCGTAGGAAGGCGCAGAGTCGGAAAAATCCATCGATTCCCCCCACTAGCGATGCGGGAACCAATTCCAGGGCCATCCGTAGATCGGCCGATTCCACAAGTTCCAGCATTCGCCCCACCTTCTCCACCAACGCCTGGTACAGGGACGCATAGCGGTTCTTTTCGTACACCGCTCCCGGTTCCAGGGCAAACGCCGGCATGGGTACCGTTACCACCCGACATCGGGGAAAAGACTTTAGAATCTCGATCACCCGCTTCATCTCTTCTATCCCGAAAGTTGAAGTGACCGTGGAAACGGAGTCGAATCCGTGTAAAAGGAAATGGGCTACGAACTGGGTAGGAACGAGCCCTTCTCCCTCCGCCACCCGGGAAAGGTATCTGCTTTTTTCTTCCCATTCCTTCACGGCATGAAGGTGGTAGATTTCCAGTTGAAAACCGCTAAACCCCTCTCTGCGCAGATCAGGCAGTGCCTGAGCGATCTGATCGACGGTAAAATCCGTGGTGAACCGGGAAAAAAAGTACGCGGGTGATACTCCGAACACACTCCCTCCTGGGACAAAATATTATGTATACAATATCATAAACACAAAATATTTTAGTGTCAAATGCTTTTTTCCCCGCCCTTTCCTTTCCTCACACTTTTCACAGTAGACACCCGGTAGATCCTGGAGTATGATCTTAGAGTATATTGTACACAAAATATTGGGGAGGTTTGTATGGATACATCGGCACAGGGTCCTTCAAAAAACAGGCGAAAAATCGTTGTGGCGGTGGCACCGGTAGCGCATGTGGATCACCCCTTGCCGGCCGGAACTAAAAACCCGTTGACACCCGAAGAAATCGCACGGGATGTGGTGAGCTGCTGGAAAGAGGGGGCTTCGATGGTACACCTCCATGTGCGGGACACAACGGGAGCGCAAGTTTCAGACCTGACTACCTTTTCGAAGACCATCGATCTCATCCGAAAAGAGTCCGACATCCTTATCCAGGGGTCCACCGGAGGAGTCTCCTCCCTTTCCCTGGAAGAGCGGTGCGTCTCCGTTGAGGAACCTCGAACACAACTCGCATCCCTCAACATGGGATCCACCAATCTAGGGGAAGGAGTGTACATCAATACCCTTCCAGATATCCGGTTTTGGGCCCGTAAAATGCTGAACCAGAGGGTGGTCCCCGAATTGGAAATCTTCAGCCTCGGCATGATCGAGAGCGTTTTGAAACTCAAACAGGAAGGGGTCCTGAAAGAGCCTCTGAACTTCAATCTCTGCCTCGGGTTCGACGGTGCACTCCCTGCAAAACCGATCCATCTGTATCATTTCATCGCCTCTCTGCCGGAAGGTTCCCACTGGAGCCTGATCCATGAAGGGATGCGGGATATGTCCCTTCTGCTTGCGGCCGTTACCATCGGTGCCTCCGGAGTGCGGGTAGGGTTCGAAGATGGCTGCTACCTC
>Ga0078972_1010266_pt1 | contig 17645 bp, 16 predicted proteins | sample YelNatPaOPGAMG01_FD_67568 | JGI IMG/M metagenome (GOLD analysis project Ga0078972, IMG submission 67568) | Hot spring thermophilic microbial communities from Obsidian Pool, Yellowstone National Park, USA - OP-RAMG-01 (SPADES assembly) (version 2) | ecosystem: Environmental > Aquatic > Thermal... | reverse complement strand
CCAGGCGCGGAGCAGGCTTGCCGGCTGTTGCCGGATGCAGGTTGGACCAAATACGGTTGTGGGGAGGATGGTGCCGACGGCATCGGTGCCGATGCCGAACAGGGATGCGGCTTTTTGTAGACTTGAGGAGGAGCCATGCCCGCCACTCTGCGCCGCTTGCTCGGTTATGTCGTGCCTCTCGCCGTCCTCCTGGGGGCGCTGGCCGCCATCGTGGCCGCTGGCCTGCCGCTGACCAGGGTGCGGATCGACGTCGAAGGGGTGCCCGTCGAAGTGATGGCGCGCCGCGACCGGCCGGGCGGCCCCGCCGTGGTGATCGCCCATGGCTTTGCCGGCTCGCGCCAGATCATGTACGCCTACGGCTACACGCTGGCCCACCATGGCTACACCGTCTACCTGCTCGATTTTGCCGGCCACGGTGCCAACCGGCAGCCGCTCGACTATGGCACCTCGGGCCTGAGCTCCGACCTGCTTCAGGCCAACCTCGATGCCGTGGTGCGCTACGCCGCCACGCGCCACCCGGCAGTCGCCCTGCTGGGCCACTCTATGGGCGGCGGTGCAGTGACCCGCTACGGCGCCACGCACCCCAAAGTCGCCGCCACCATCGCCATCTCGCCGGCCCCGAGCGCAGTCACCCCCCAGCTCCCGCGCAACTACCTGGTCATGGCGGGCGCCTGGGAGTTCCCGTCGTTCAGGGTTGGTGCGCTCCAGCTTCTGCAGCGGGCCGGCGGCCAGGCGCCGGGCGTGCTGTATGGCGATCCGCGCCGGGGCACAGCGCGCGAGCTCTTCTTCGTGCCTGCGGCCGAGCACGTCCTCATCCTCTTCAGCCCCCGCGCCCTGGCCGAGGCGGTGCGCTGGCTCGACTCGGTCTTTGGCGCCCAGGCCGCGAGCCACTACATCGATGCGCGGCTGGCCTGGCTGGCGCTGGCGTTCGTGGCTGCCCTCGCTCTGGCCCGGCCGCTGGCGCGGCGGCTGCTGGCGGAGAACGCCGCAGCCGGCACTTTGAAAGCCCTTGCCCTGGGGCCCACCATCGCCCTCTTTGCCGTCGCGGCGGCGGGCGCTTCGTTCATAGCCCGCGTTGTGCCCAGCGACTGGCCGCCCCTCGCGGTGGCCGGCTACCTGGCCAACTACTGGGCCGCCTTTGGCGTGCTTACCCTGGCCGGTGCCTGGCTGCTGGGCCTCGCCCGTAGCTGGCCGCTGGGCGAGTGGATCAACCGGCGCGCCGCACTGGCCACCCTCGGCCTGGGCGCCTACCTCGTGATGGCCTTTGCCGTGCCGGCGCACCTCGTGGCCAGCCCGCTCGTGCCCGCCGGGGCGCGCCTGCCCTGGTTCTTTGCCTTCCTGCCCGGCACGCTGCTCTACGCCGCCAGCGGCGAGCTGCTCATCCGTGCCCAGGGCTCAGGCCGGGCCGAGCTCGCGGCCGAGCTGGCTCACAAGGGCCTCACCCTTCTCTCGCTCACCGGCGCCATCTTCCTGCTCGGCGCGCCCTTCTTCCTGGCCCTGCTCCTGCCGGTGATGGCGCTGCTCTTCGTCGCCTTTGCCCTGCTCAACCATTGGACCTACCGGGCGGGGCACAACCCGCTGATCGGCGCTGTGCTCACCGCCTTATCGACCGCAACCATCATGGCATCGATCTTCCCGCTCATCCGGTAGGAACAGGGAGAGCTCACCCTGCTGCGCCCTGTGCACCGCAGCGGCGAGGAGACCCCGCGCCCACAGCCGCGGTCGCTCCGGGGCGAGGCGCACCGGCACGGGCACGCGGGGCAGCTTATCCGTAGCCGCCGGGCAGCCGCTCCAGGATCGGCCGCATCTGCAGGTACAGCTCGGCGGCGTTACGCGGCACCGGCTGGCCCTGCCGCTGCATCTCGCGCAGCGCATACACCAGCGCCCGTGACTGCTCGGTGCTCAACAGCCCCTGCTCGAGCAGTTCGATGGTGCGCACCTCCAGGTCGAGCCATGAGTCGGGGGCCCAGTTATCCACGTACAGGCGGTCCACATCCACGTGGCTGAGTGGAGCGACGGTTTGCTCGGCCATGCCTCAGCACCTCCAATGAAGGCGTGTTGGCCCGTGGCCGGGCAAGCACAAACTGTACCAGCACGGCGCAGGTCACAGCAGGTACGGCTGCGACCAGGCCGTGCGCCCCGCCGCGTCGGTGCACTCGATGCGCACGTACACGCGAGCGCTGCGCCGGGAGATGGTGGCCTCGGTGAGGGGCCGGTCGGGGCCTTCGGCCAGCGCGTAGCGGCCGCTGCCCGAGACGCTGACGCAGGTGATGGAGGCGACCGGCGAGCAGCGCACGTAGACCTCTTCGGGGCCGACCTGCACGTCATAGATCTCGGGGCCCTGGCTGGCGTAAAAGCTGCCGGCGGCAAGCGCGCTGAGGATGGCCTGCGGCGCCAGCTCCGGCGCCTTGACCATCACCCAGCCGCGCCCCGGGTCGCCGCCCGCCCAGTGCGTGTCGTCGACCGCCAGGCCCCACACCAGGCGGCCGCGGGCCAGGAGGTCGTCCCAATGCACGGTCGAGTAGCCCTTGGCGAAGCGCAGGCAGGTCGAGTTGTAGACCTCGATGCCCGCATAGCCCTCGAGCGCCATCAGCTCACCCAGCGTGCTGCCGAGCCAGTGCGGGTGGCCCAGCCAGACCAGGCCGCCCGCGGCGCGCAGCTCGTCGATGGCGGCTTGCGGCGGGTCGTCGCGCGTGTAGCGGCGCGCGCTCGTGACCCCCGCCGCCACCACATGGTATGGTTCGCCGACCTCGTTCTGGCCCGGGTGCGCCTCGATGCCCGGCAGCACGAGGAACTCGGGGCTCGAGAGCCCCTCCACCGGCGTGCAGGCGCGGTGGTCGGTGACGGCAACGAAATCATAGCCCTGTGCTCGATACCAGGCCGCCGCCTCCTCGGGGCTGCGCAGGCCATCGGAGGCCGTCGTGTGCATGTGCAGGTTGCCCCGGTACCAGCGCCCGGGGGACCGGAAGGGGTCGCGGAAGGTGTTTTCCACAGTTCACATCCTCACAATGTCGGGCAGGGTCACCGCAGGGCGCGCAGGTAGGGGCGGTTCGCGAACCGCCCCTACGTCCGTTCGCGGTGCGCGATGCAGGGCGGTTCCCGAACCAATGCTGTCCGGGGACAAGTTGTGGGTGGTAGCCCAGCGACGCCTGTCATTCTGAGTGTCCCAGGGCTCGCGCAGCCCCGTGGCAGGTGAAGAAACTTGCGGCCAGGGGCGGCAGCCGGGTATTAGGCTCCGCCCGCTCCCAGCCCAGCCCCTGGGTGGGGGCCTGCTCCGGCGACGGCCCAAGTTCGTCAACAGCGACCCCCGGGCAGTGGCCCAAGGCTTGACAGTTGCGGCGGCAAGATGCAGGTCACTGGCCGGAGGTCGCGAAGCATGCCCTGAGCGTAGCGAATGGGAATCCTACCGCGGCGTGGCGAGTCTTTCTGCGCAAGAAGGATTCTTCGTCGCTCCGCTCCTCAGAATGACAGGACTCGCTGGCCTACTGGCCGTAACCCTTCCTCGGACAGCATAGTTCCCGAACCGCCCCTACCCTCTGCGTCTCGGCGGTGAGCGCTGCCGTAGCTCAGTCGATCTGCCAGCCCGGCAGGTAGGCGCGGCTGGCCTGCAGCATCTCGTTGAACATGGCCCAGGCCTCGTCGACCGGCAGGCGGTTGGCAGGGTCGTTGTAGATGGCCTGGAAGGCCAGGTCCTTGTCGCGGGTGAGGGCCGCCTCGACGATCATCTCCTGGTTGGCCACGTGGCGGGCGATGGTGGCCTGCAGGCCCGGCGGGATGGCGCCGGCCGTGAGCGGCCGCACCTGGTCGCGCGAAAAGTGGGCGTTGGTCTCGACGACGGCACCCCGCGGCAGGTTGTCGATCTGCCCCACATTGGGCAGGTTGACGTTGGTCACAATGTCGCCCAGGCCCACCAGGGCGCGGATCTGGTCGACTCCCTCCTCGCCCGACGCGCCCAGGGCGAGGGGCTCGCGGCCCGCCATCAGGTCCAACGTCTTCTGCGGCGCATCCTTCCAGCGTTGGATGCGGTAAGAGACCGGCGTGCGGATGACGCCCCAGCGGAAGAGCTCGTCGGGCGAGCGGGTAAAGCCCGGCAGGAACTCCACCAGGTGCCGGTCGCCGGCGGCGGGCAGGACGCCGAACCTTTGGAAGAGGGTAAACTTGACCTGCGAGGCATCGCGGAACCAGTTGTGCCAGCCCTCCACCTCCTCGCGGGTGCATTGGCGCAGCACGCCCGGCCGCTGGATGTGCTCGCGCAGGAGCGCCAGCAGGTCGTGCTCGCGGTAGTGGGCGCGGTCGATCAGGGTGAAGTGGTTGATGCCCAGCACGTTCACCCGGACCTCATCGCGTGCCGGGGCCGGCCTCACGTTGAGCCAGCTCGACACCAGGGTGCTGAGCAGGTGCTGCGTGCCAAAGACCTCGTGGCAGCAGCCAAAGACCTTGAGCCCCGGCTCCACGCGCGTGAGGGTGCGCGTGCAGATGGCCATGGGGTTGGTATAGTTGATCACCCAGGCCTTGGGGCAGAGGGCGGCGATGCGGCGGGCAAAGCCCTCGTAGATCGTCGCGGCGCGCAGCCCACGCACCAGGCCCGGTGCGCCGGTGGTATCGCCCACGGGGAAGAACATGCCGTGGCGCTCGGCGATGGCGATTTCGGCCTCCATGCAGGCCAGGCTGCCCGGCTGGATCGACATGATGACCAGGTCGGCGCCCTGCAGGGCCTGATCGAGGGCCGGCACGGCGCGGTAGCGCCAGCGCGACACGACCCCCGGCTGGCCCTGCAGCCAGGTGCCCAGGCGCTCGTTGAGGCGCGCGCTCTCCATATCGATGTCGTAGAGGTCCACTTGCCCGGTGAGGTCGGGGCAGAGGGCCAGGTCGAACATCAGCTTGCGCGCCCACTCGCGGCTGCCGCCGCCGATGTAGGCGATCTTGAGCTCGACGGGTTGTGGGTGAGGCTGGTTGTCCATGGTGGGGTTCCTCCGCAGTGAATGGCGGGGCCGGGTGCCCCGCCCGGTCCATTATACTCTCCTGTGGGGGCGGCTGGGAAAATGCCCCTCAGGCCGGCTGTAGTTCATTCTGGGGCCAAGCCAGCGACCCGCGTTCTGGACAGGTATGAGACCCATCCCCCCAGCCCCCTTCCCACTGCGGCGGAAAGGGGGAGCCCTTCGATGGGGGTTTGGAGCGGGCGCAAAGCGCCCGCTCCAAACCCCCAAACCCTACCCCTCAGGCCTGCGGGCGGCTCGGGCGCGGCGGACCTTGGCCGCACTGGTGGGGCGCCACCCCGCCCGCGCAGCGAGGGCCTCCTGGCCGGGCGGCCAGAGCCGCCGCCACGAAGGGCCCCGCCGCCCCAGGCATTTATGTAACCTCTTCAACTCTTGACATTTGGCCAATTTCGTCCTATACTATGTAAGCGGTTACATGAATCTGCCTCTCACGCCACGGCTGGCCACGCCGTGGCTCCCCCCGAAAGGAGGTGACCCGGCCTTTTGGATTCCCCCATCGTCGGCGATCGATGCGTTCCCACAGCCTGAGAGGAGACAGAGATGCGAAGACCAACCAGGATTTCGCGCCGTGAACTGCTCCGCATGATGGGCCTCACGGCCGCCGGCGCCGTGCTGGCCGGGTGCGCGGCACCCGCTGCCCAGCCCACCCAGCCGTCGCAGCCCGCCGGCGCAGCCACCGCGGCCCCCGCCGGCGCAGCCACTGCGGCTCCCGCCAGCGCAGCCACCCCCGCACCCGCCGCGAAACTGCCCGACGTGATGCAGGTGTGGATCCAGTGGGGCGACAACCCGGCCCAGCTCCAGGAACTCTTCAACCGCTTCGCCACGGCCAATGGCATCAAGGTGCAGGTGAATGCCCCCGTCGAGGAGGAAAAGATCATCGCCGCCCTCTCGGGCAACGAGCCCCCCGACGTGCTGGTGCTCAGCGGGCCCGACAACGTCGGCACCTGGCAGCGGGAAAAGCTCGTCGCTCCCCTCGACGACATTATCGCTTCCAGCAACATCGACCTCAACGACTTTTTCCCCGCTCCACTGGGGCTCTGCAAGTACGGCGGCAAGTTCTACTCACTGCCCTGGGGCACCGATACCTACGCCCTCTTCTGGAACAAGGACCTCTTCGAGGAGGCCAAGCTCGACCCCGAGAAGCCGCCCCTCACCATCGAAGAACTGACCTCCTTCGCAGAGAAACTCACCATCGTCGAGGGTGGCACGGTCAAACAGGTCGGCTTCATCCCCGACTTTTCCTGGAGCCACAACGACCTGTACCTGAAGATGTTCGGCGGCTCGCCCCTCAACGCCGACCGCACCAAAGTCACCCTCAACACGCCCGAGATGATCGAGTGCCTCAAGTGGCAGCAGCAGTTCTACACCAAGTACGGCGCCGACAACGTGCTCAAGTTCACCTCGGCCCTCGGCGACTATATGTCGCCCGACCAGGGCTTCTACGCCGGCAAGATCGCCATGATGGTCGATGGCGAGTGGCAGCCGGGGCCCAACTTTATCCAGAAGCTCAAGCCCGAGCTCAACTATGGCGTGACGCCCTTCCCCTACCCGGCCGCTCACCCCGAGCGCAAGAACACCAATATGGTCGGCGGCACGGTGGTCGTCATCCCGGCTGGCGCCAAAGACAAGGCAGCCTCGGGCAAGCTGCTGGCCTGGATGATGAGCCCCCAGATCGTGGCTGACGAGATGTCGTTCAACTTTAACCTTCCTACCTCCAAGAAGGCTGCGCAGGACTCGCGCTTCCACGAGAACAAAAAGTTCGAGGTCTTCCTGAACCTCATGAGCGACCCCAACGCCTCCACCTGGCCGGTCACCGCCATCAATGCCGAGCTCAACACCGAGCTGGGTGCCGTGGAAGAGCAGGTGCTGCATGCCGGGGCAGACCCCGCGCCGCTCCTCAAGGCAGCCGAGGAGAAACTGCAGCCCGAGCTCGACAAGACCCTGGGCGCGAGCTGACCCGGCTCGGGCCCGCCCGTTCCCGTCAGGTTTGTGGCCGGCGCTTCAGCGCCCTGACCCTGCGCCCGAGCGGCCGCGTCGGGCGCTGAAGCGCCTCTGACCACAGGGAGGTGACCGGTGCAAGCCAACCCGCAACCCCCATCGGTCGCGCGCACGCCCGCGGCCCGCCCGCGCTGGAGCCCCCGCACCCGCCGCGCCCTTGCGGCCGGGCTCCTGTTCACGGCTCCCTGGATCGTGGGCTTTTTCGCCTTCACCCTCTACCCGATGCTCGCGTCGCTCTACTACAGCTTTACCGAGTATCACGTCAAAAAGCCCCCGGTGTGGATCGGCCTGCAGAACTATGCCGCCCTGGGTACCGACAAGCTCTTTTGGACCGCCCTCTACAACACCACCTACATGGTGGTCCTGGCCGTGCCGCTGGGGCTCCTGATCTCCTTCTTCTGCGCCGTGCTGCTGAACCTGAAGGTGCGCGGCCAGTCGGTCTACCGCGTCATCTACTTCCTCCCCTCCATCGTGCCCGTGGTGGCCAGCACGCTGCTCTGGCTATGGATCCTCAACCCCCAGAGCGGCCTCTTGAACACCCTGCTGGCCAGGGTGGGCATCGAGGGCCCCAACTGGTTCCGCAACCCGGCCTGGTCCAAACCGGCGCTGATCCTCATGGGGCTCTGGGGCCTCGGCAACACGATCATCATCTACCTCTCCGGGCTGCAGGATGTGCCCGTCTCGCTCCTTGAGGCGGCCGAGCTCGACGGGGCCAACTGGTGGCAGCGCCTGTTCCATGTGACCGTGCCTATGGTCTCGCCGATCACCCTCTTCAACCTGATCATGGGCGTGATCGGCATGTTCCAATACTTCGCCCAGGCCTACGTCTTTGGCACCGGCATCAACACCACCGTGGGGGTCACCCTGGGCGCGCCGCTCAACTCGACGCTCTTCTACAGCGTCTACCTCTACCACGTGGGCTTTGTCTACTTCAAGATGGGGTACGCCTCGGCAATGGCCTGGATCCTCTTCCTCATCATCATGGCCTGTACCCTCCTCTTGCTGCGCTCCTCGGAGCGCTGGACCTACTATGCGGGGTAAGGCAATGGCAGAGATCACGCTCAAGAGGCCGGTTTCACGGGCACGGCTTTCGAAGCGAACACGCGATGTGCTGCAGGCCCTGTTGGGCCACGCGCTCCTCATCGCCGTCGGGCTCTTTTTCTTCATCCCCTTCCTGTGGATGCTCTCCACCGCCCTCAAATCGGAGCAGGACGTGTTCCGCGTGCCGCCCACCTGGCTGCCCCACGATAACCTGCGCGTCGTGGTCAACGGCAAGGCGCTGCCGGTGTACGATGTGAAGCTGAGCGATGGCAGCGTGCGGCGGCTGGCCCTGGTCTCGATGGCCGAGGGCAAGGGCACCTTCGTCGACCCCGCTGCGCCGGCCCAGACCGTCGAGGCCAGGCTGCGCGACGCCACGGCGGTGCTGGTGGTCAGCCTGCGCTGGCAGAACTTTATCGACGCCATGGAGCGCTCCACCCGGCCCGGCGTCAACGTCAACTTTTTCACCTATGCCCGCAACAGCCTGATCGTGGCCTTTTTCTGCATCGTGGGCACGTTGGTCTCGTGTGCGCCGGCTGCCTACGGCTTTGCGCGCATCCGTTGGCCGGGGCGCGACGCCCTCTTCATGCTCGTGCTCGCCACCATGATGCTGCCCTTCCAGGTGACGATGATCCCCCTCTACGTGATCTTTACCACCTGGCTGCACTGGGGCAACACGTTCCTGCCGCTCATCGTGCCCACCTTTTTCGGCAACGGCTTTGACATCTTTCTCTTGCGCCAGTTCTTCCGCACCATCCCCGAAGAGCTGTGCGATGCGGCGCGCGTCGATGGAGCCTCGGAGGGGCGCATCTTCCTCAGCATCGTGCTGCCCCTGTCGGTGCCAGTGCTCACCACCATCAGCGTGCTCACCTTCCTGTGGGCCTGGAACGATTTCCTCGGCCCCCTGCTCTACCTGACCAACCCCCAGACCTTTACCATGGCCCTGGGGCTGCAGGACTTTCAGGGCCGCCACGAGGTCGCGTGGAACCTGCTCATGGCCGCCTCGGTGGTGTTCACCCTGCCCATCATCGTGGCCTTCTTCTTCGCCCAGCGCACCTTCATCCAGGGCGTCAAGCTGACCGGACTGAAGGAATAGGCCATGCCTGTTATGCGACCTCTTCGCCCGCGCGCAACCATTGCCGACGTGGCCCGGCAGGCAGGAGTCTCCACCGCGACCGTCAGCCGGGTGCTGAACGGGCTGGGGCCTGTGGCGCCCGCCACCGCCTCGGCGGTATGGGCGGCAGTGGCCGAGCTCAGCTATGCACCACACGCCGCGGCGCGCAGCCTGGCCAGGGGCCGCTCCAACATCCTCAGCCTCCTGTTGCCCCAGATCGGCAGCGCCTACTTCACGCCCCTGGTGCGCGGCGTGGAGGGCGCAGCCCGCGAGGCGGGGTTCGACCTGTTGGTCCTAACCTCGGCGCGGGCCGGCCAGCGCGGTGTGAGCCTGCGCCAGCGCATCGCCGAGCTCAATAGCGATGGCATGCTGGTCTTCGCCCACAGCCTCGACCACGCCGACCTGGAGCACCTGCACCGGCTGCACATGCCGATGGTGCTCCTTTTGCAGCCGGCGCCCGATGGCCTCGCCATCCCCTGCGTGAACCTGCGCAACCGGCGCGGCGCCCGTGCCATGACGGAGCATCTGATCGAGGTACACGGCTACCGGCGCATCGCCTTCCTGCGCGGCCCGGAGGGCAATAGCGATTCGGCCTGGCGCGAGATGGGCTACCGCGAGGCGCTGGCCGCCCATGGCATCGCCTTCGACGAGGGCCTGGTGGCCACCGGCGGCTTTGAGCAGGCCCAGGCCAGGGCCTCGGTGGAGGCCTGGCTGCAGGCCGGGGTGCGGCCCGAGGCCATCTTTGCCGGCGATGACGACTCGGCCTACGGCGCCATGCAGGCCATCCAGCACGCCGGCCTGCGCGTGCCCCAGGATATCGCCGTCGTCGGCTTCGACGGGCTCGATTTCACCCAGTATCTCTCTCCGCCGCTGACCACCGTGCGGGCGCCCATCGAAGAGGCCGGGCGCCGCGGCGCCGAGCTGCTCATCGAGGTCATCCGCTCGGGCCACGCAGCGGAGCAGGTTCTCTTGCCCACCGAGCTCGTGGTGCGGCAATCCTGTGGCTGCGGCTTGCAGAAAACATTGCAGTAAGAGGAGGAAAAACGTGCGCCCCAACCCCACGCTCAAGAAGCTGGGCTTTGCTCCCACCGACCGCGTGGCCATCATCCACGCCGATGACATTGGCATGTGCCAGGCGGGGCTGGCCGCCTTTGCCGACCTGATCGACTTTGGCCTCGTCTCCTCGGGGGCGGTGATGGTGCCCTGCCCCTGGTCGTTGGCAGCGGCCGCCTACTGCCGCGCCCATCCGCAGGCCGACGTGGGCGTCCACCTCACCCTGACCAGCGAGTGGGAGACCTACCGCTGGGGCCCCATCTCTACCCGTGACCCCAGCTCGGGCCTGCTCGATGGCGAAGGCTGCTTCTACCGCACCTCGGAGGACGTCCAGGCCCACGCCGACCCCGCTGCCGTCGCCGTAGAGCTGCGCGCCCAGCTCGACCGGGCGCTGGCAGCGGGCATCGACGTAACCCACATCGATACCCACATGGGCGCCGTCGCCCACCCCAAGTTCATCATGGGCTACGTGCAGCTGGCCATGGAGCGCCGCCTGCCGCCCATGTTGCCGCGACTCGACGAGGCGGGCTGGCGTGCCCTCAACCTGGATGCCGAGACGGCCGCCTTCGCCGCCCAGCTCACGGCCCAGCTCGAGGACCAGGGGCTGCCCCTGCTCGACCAAATCACCATGCTGCCCCTCGACCAGCCCAACGACCGCATCGCTCTGGCCAAGCGGGCCTTCGACAGCCTGCCCGCCGGCCTCACCCATTTCATCATCCACCCTGCGGCCGACACGCCCGAGCTGCGCGCCATCACGCCCGACGCGCCCAGCCGCATCGCCGACTATCGCGCCTTCACCAGCCCCGAGCTGCGCGACTATGTGCGCAGTGTGGGCATCAAGGTCATCGGCTACCGCATGCTGCGCGATCTGATGCGCGGCCAGTGAGGGCACTCGAGGAGGTACCCATGCCTTTGCGCATCGCCATCGTGGGCACAGGCTACATCGCCCACACCCATGCCCGCGCCATCCGCAACACCCCCGGCGCCGAGCTGGTGGCGGTGGCCAACCACCGGGCCGAGTCGCTGGCGGCCTTTGCGGACGAGTTTGGAGTGCCGCGCCAGTACGCCGATGTGCCCTCGCTCCTGGCGGCCGGCGGACTCGACGCCCTGGTCATCTGCACCCCCAACTACCTGCACGCGCCCCAGGCCATCGCCGCCCTGGAGGCGGGCGTGCACGTGATGGTGGAGAAGCCGATGGCCATGAGCGTGGCCGAGGCCGAGAGCATGTGCCAGGCGGCTGCGCGCTCGGGCGCGCGGCTGATGGTGGCCCACTGCTGGCGCTTCGACGCCGAAGTGCGCTGGCTGCGCGAGCAGGTCGTGGCGGGGCGACTGGGCCCCATCGTGCGCACCAAGAGCTACGGCGTGCACGCCTGGTGGGGGCCGGCGGGCTGGTTCACCCACCGCGCGCTGGCGGGCGGCGGCGCCCTGGTCGACATGGGCGTCCACGCCATCGACACCAGCCGCTACCTGTTGGGCGACCCCCAGCCCCGCTCCGTCTATGCCACCCTCGGCACCCACTATGGCGCCTACGACGTCGACGACACCGGCATGCTCCTCATCACCTGGGAGGGTGGCGTCGTGAGTTACGTCGAGTCGGGCTGGTGGCAGCCCCACACCGATGCGCCCGAGGCCGGCACCCAGCTCTACGGACGCCAGGGTTTCGGCCAGACTTTCCCCACCCGCCTGGTCGTGCCGGGGGAGGGCGGGCCGGTCGAGGTGAACCCTGGCTTCGCCTTCCCGCGCGGCGAACACTGCCCCCAGTCGATGTACGACGCCCAGATGCAGCACTTTGTCGAAAGCATCCGCGCCGGCGCCGACCCCGTGCCGGGGGGCGCCCACGGCCTGGTGGTCATGCGCGTGGTCGAGGCCGCCTACCGCTCGGCGGCCAGCGGAAAGGCGGAGGAGATATGAAGATCGCAGTCATCGGCGGGGGCTCGACCTACACCCCCGAGCTGGTCCATGGATTCATCGGCGCCGCCGAGCGCCTCTCGCTCAGCGAGCTGTGGCTCATGGATATCGACGCCGCCCGGCTCGAGGTGGTGGGCGGCTTTGCCCGGCGCATGGTCGAGGCAGCAGGGGCGCCCTTCAAACTGGTGCTGACCACCGACCGCGCCGCAGCTCTGGCCGGCGCCTCGTTCGTCGAGACGCAGATCCGCGTCGGCGGCATGGCCGCGCGCCGCGAGGACGAGCACCTGGGCCGCCGCTGGGGCCTGGTGGGCCAGGAGACGACCGGCGTTGGCGGCTTTGCCAAAGCCCTGCGCACCATCCCAGTCATCCTCAGCATCGCCCGCGACATGCACGAGCTCTGCCCCGACGCCTGGCTGGTCAACTTTACCAACCCCAGCGGCCTGGTCACCGAGGCGCTGCAGCGCTACGCCCCCGAGACGCGCTCGGTGGGCCTGTGCAACTCACCTATCGGCTACCGCATGCACATCGCAGCGCACATGGGCGCCGACCCCAAGCAGGTGGAGATCGACTACCTGGGCCTCAACCACCTGGCCTGGCTCACCGGTGCCCGGGTGGGCGGGCGCGACGTGTGGCCCGAGGTCTTTGCCGGCCAGCTCCAGGCCTGGCGCGATAACGAGGACGACGCCCCCTGCCCACCCTACCTGGCAGAGCTCTTGGGGGCCATTCCCAGCTACTACCTGCGCTACTACTACCGCACGGCCTCGGTCGTGGCGCATCAGACAGGGCCGTCGCGGGCCGAACAAGTGATGGAGATCGAGCGCACCCTGCTGGCCGAGTACGCCGACCCTGCGCTGACCAGCCTGCCCGCCAAGCTGATGGAGCGCGGGGGCGCCCATTACTCGACGGCGGCCGCCTGGCTCATCGAGTCGCTCCACAACGACCTGGGCGAGGTGCATGTGCTCAACACCCGTCACCTGGGCGCCGTGCCCGGCTGGCCCGTCGACTGGGTGTGCGAGCTCCCCTGCCGCGTCGACGCCGCGGGGCTGCACCCCCTGCCGGCCGCCCCGCTGCCCACCCTGGCCGACGCCCTGGTGCACGCCGTCAAGGCCTACGAGCTCTTGGCCGCCGAGGCGGCCGTCACCGGCAGCCGGGGGGCAGCGCTGCAGGCGCTGGTGGCCCACCCGCTGGGCCCCGGCGCCGACCGGGCACCCGCCCTGCTCGAAGACCTGCTCAAGGTCAACGCGGCCTACCTGCCCCAATTCGGGAACTGACGGAACTGGGGGAGCTGGGGGACGGAAGCCCTTCAGTGCCTCCAGTTCCCTCTCGAAAGGACACCCATGCGACGTTCTCTCTTCTTCCTGGGCATCGATGCCGGCGCCACCAAGACCCATGCGCTGGTGGCCGACGATAGCGGGCATGTGCTCGGCCTGGGCCAGGCCGGGCCCGGCAATTGGGAGGGGGTGGGCCTCGACGGCGCCCGCCTGGTGTACACGACGGCCATCGAGAAGGCACTGGCCGAGGCCGGCCTGCGGGTGGGCCAACTGTGTGCTGCCGGCTATGGGCTGGCAGGCATGGATTGGCCCAGCGACGAGGCCCGCCTGGGCGCCGTGCTCGACCGCCTGGGCGTGCCGGGGCCGCGCATCCTGGTCAATGACGCCTATGCCGCCCTGCGTGCAGGCACTCGCTCGGGCTACGGCGTGGCCGCCATCGCCGGCACCGGCACCACCGTGGCAGGCTGCAACGCGCACGGCGAGCGCTTTCGCACCTTTGGCGAAGGCATGGGCCTGGGCGACATCGGCGGCGCGGGCGACATCGTCTTCTGGGCCCTGCGGGCCGCCGCCTTGGCCTACACCGGCCGCGGCCAGCCCACGGCGCTGACCGAACGCTTCCTGGCACTCTATGGGTTGGAGAGCTTTGCCCAGTTGGCCGAAAAGCTCTGCCGCCATGAGGTCGAGCCGCCGCGGGCCGCCCTGGCGCCGATGGTCTTTGAGGTCGCCGAGGCGGGCGACGGAGTAGCCCGCGACGTGCTCCATTTCGTAGGCTACGAACTGGGCGCCAATGCGGCCGCCGTGGCCCGCCGGCTGGGCCTGGCCGGCACCCCCTTCGAGCTCGTGCTGGCCGGCGGCGTCTTTCGGGCGCAGAGCAGCCTCTTCGTCTCGGCCGTGCTCGAGGCAGTGCGCGCCGAATCGCCCGCCGTGCAACCCATCATCCTGCACACGGCGCCGGTGGTCGGCAGCGTCCTCCTGGGCATGGAAGCGGCCGGCCTGACCGTGGCCGCCGAGGTCCACGACCGGCTGGCTGCCGAAACCCGCGCGCGCCTGCAGGGCCCGGCCCGGTAAGGCTGGGGGAGTTGCGGCCCCGCGACCGGCTCAGCGCCCCAGGGCTTGGGCAGCCCTGAGGCGCGCGCATCAGTAGGCCACGTCGCCCCTCAGCGTCTGCGCCAGGGCCGGAGGATCGTTGGTGGTGATGCGGTCGACCCCAGCCCGCACCAGGCGCCGCGCCAGCTCGACCTGGGCGGGCTCGCTGGCATCCAGCGTCCAGGCGTCGACCAGAGCGCCCCGGGCGTGCAGGCCGGCGATCCAGTCGTAGCCGTCGTCGAGGGCGCGCGCGAGCGTGCTGGCGCGGATGTACCACACGCCCGCCATGGGGGCCTGCTGCCACAGCGCCTCGGCGCGCAGGGCCAGGTAGCTGCGCGCCTCGCCCCAGCGCACGGCGGCCAGCGGGTGCTCATCGTGGTAGCCGTAGGCGCCCACGCGGTAAGGAGGAGCGTCCTCCTCGTCATCGCTGCGCACGTCGAGGTACAGGAGAGGGTCGAAGCCCAGCGGCACCTGGGGCGCCAGCGCGTGCAGGCGGCGAAGCGCCCAGTCGGCGATGGTCGAGACGCGCACGCGCTGCCCCAGGGGCTCGATGAGGCGGGCGAGCTGCTGCAGCCTCTCGTCGGTCAGGGGCGCAGCAGCGTGGGCCTTGAGGTCGAGCTGCAGCTCGGCGGGCACCTCCAGCCCCCGCACCAGCTCCACCACCTGGCTCAAGAGCGCCACCCGTTCCTGGCTCGGCGCCCCCTTCCACAAGAGCTGCAGCCCGGCCACTTGGGCAGCCGTGGCCGCCCCCACCGGACCGTGGCCGGTGGTGGCCCGCTCGAGCAGGGGATCGTGCAGCAGCGCGAAATCGCCGTCGGCCAGGGGCTGCACATCCACCTCGATGGCCTGGGCCCGCCCGTCGAGGCAGACCCGCAGGGCCCCCAGCGAATTGGCCGGGCGGCCCGTGCCGCGCCCGGCGGCATGGTGAACGAGAATCACAGGCGACAAGGCACCTCCTTATAGCTCCAGAGCACTTTGACATTATACACAGGTTGCCTATATTAACCTTACTGAAACCTCGCCCTTTGAGAAACCGCCCGGCGCTTCACCGCCGCCGGCTCGCAGTTTTTCGCGTCGGTGCCAGCCATCCTGCATCGGAGAACGTGGGAGAGCCAGAACGCACGCAGTGAGGAGGGCTGACATGCCTGCGATCACTCCTGATCTGCGCGAGCGCGCTCGAGGGTGCCTGCTGGGGGCTGCCGTGGGAGACGCCTTTGGCATGGCGTTGGAAGGGGCGCCGATGCAGCCCGTCAATGCCCAGCTGCGCGAAATGCGCCAGGGCCGCCTGCCACAGGGCTCGTTTACCACCCACACAGGCACGATGCTCACGCTGGCGGAAGGGTTGCTCGAAGAGGAGCCACTGGGCGCCGAAGCTCTCGCAGCCCGCGTGGAGGCCGTGCGTACCCACCGGGCCGAGGGGGCGCGCCCGGCGGGCCGGCCCACCATCCTCGCTCGCGTGCTGGGCGCGCAGCCGCCCGCCCCGGCCGGCCAGGCCGCCACAGAAGTGACTGCGGCGCCCGACGCGGCGGTGCTCATCCGCTGCCTGCCCATCGCCCTGGCCCATCTCGACAACCGTTTCGCCTGCATGGCCCTGGCGCGCGATGTGGCCCGCGCCACCCATCCCCATCCCGATTGCGCCGCCGGCGCCGCCTTTGTGGCCGTGTTGCTGTGGCACCTGGTGCAGGGGGTGGCACCGCGCCAGGCCGTGCAACACAGCCTGCAGGCCTCGAGCGACCTGCCGCCCATGCTCGAGGAGACGATCCGCTGGGCCTCCACACGCGTGCGCGACACCCTGACCAACGGCGGCCAGGTGCAGCAGATCATCGAAAGCACCGTGTGGGGCCTGCTCACCACCGCCAGCTTTGCCGAAGCCGTGACGCGGGTGACGAACCTGGGCGGCAACGCGGCAGTCGCCGGCGCCCTCATCGGCGCCTGGGCAGGCGCAGCGTATCGGCACAGCGGCATCCCTGCCGACTGGCGCACTCAGGTGTGGGGCACCTGGCCGCCGCGCGGAGGGCGCATCTGGCGCGAGAAGGACCTGGTGCAGCTGGCCGAGCGCCTGGTCCTTTCCTGAGCTTCTCCGGTTGCCCGCAGAGCGCCTCCGGCAGCCTGCCGGCCGCGAGCCTGCGGACGCGCTTTGGCTGCACCCTTCTTGCCCTTCAAGATGACAATTCCCGTGCAACATGGTAAAATCCAATTCTGACAAGCGCCAGCCGGCTGGCAGCGGCGGCGCATGCTCCAGCGCACAGGAGGTGCCATGACGCTCACAGACGCACGGGATGTCGCCATTATCGTGCTATGCGTGGAATCGCTGATCATCGGGAGCCTCCTGATCGTCCTGGTGTTGCAGCTCCGGGGGCTCATCCGCCTGCTGGAGCAGGAGCTCAGACCGATCCTGGCGTCGTTACAGGATACAGCAGGGACTGTGCGGGGCACAGCCACCATCGTGAGCGATTATGTCGTCAGCCCCGTGGCGCGCCTGGCCTCGATCTGGGAGGGCGTGCGCGAAGGCGCCGAAGTGCTCACCCGGCGCTCGCCGCGAGGGCGCAGCTCGTAGCCTGAGGGCGCTCCAATACCGGGGCGTACGCGATCCAATACGCAGATGGGGAGGTTACAAGTGGCAAAGGGAGAAAGCAGCAGCCTCGATTTCCTGGCCGGCTTTATCGTCGGCGGTGCCATCGGTGCGATCGTCGGCATCCTGATGGCCCCCCAGTCGGGCGAGCAGACGCGCGCGCAGCTTGCCGAGCGCAGCATCGAGCTGCGCGATGAGCTGCAGAGGCACGCCGGCAAGGTGCAGGAGAGCGTGCCCACCTTTGTGGAGGAACAGCGCGGGCGCGTCCAGGAGGCCATCGAGAAGGGCAAGGAAGCAGCCGCCAAGAAGCGCCAGGAAATCCTTGCCCAACTGGAGGCCCAGAAACGCACCGACGCCCAGGGTTAGAGCTACAACCGCCGCTGTCATCCTGGGCGCGCCAGGCCCCGTGAACCCTGTTCGAGACAGAGAACGCACGCCTGTCACTGCGAGTATCCCAGGGCTGGCGCAGCCTGTGGCGGGCCGAGAAACTTGCTGCGAGCAGGGGTGGCAGCCGGGTCTCAAGCTCCGCCAGCTCCCGGCGCAATCGCCTGGGTAGGGTTTTGGCGGGTTGGGCACAGCCGGCGCCGCCGCGTGCGGCGCCGGCTGTG
>Ga0078972_1010262_pt1 | contig 17648 bp, 20 predicted proteins | sample YelNatPaOPGAMG01_FD_67568 | JGI IMG/M metagenome (GOLD analysis project Ga0078972, IMG submission 67568) | Hot spring thermophilic microbial communities from Obsidian Pool, Yellowstone National Park, USA - OP-RAMG-01 (SPADES assembly) (version 2) | ecosystem: Environmental > Aquatic > Thermal... | reverse complement strand
CTGCTTTTATTACTTCGTTAAAATCAACTCTTTTTTTATAATAACTTATTTTCTTATTAATCAAATTCAGATCAAGATCCGTTCCTTTGTTTAGAAGAAACCATAAATCGTATAAGTCCCTTCCTTTTTCTCTTGTGAGCAAAGCCCTTATCTTCTCGGCAAAAATCTCTTCTTTTGAAAGATGATTTATAAAAGAAGTAAAAATAACAGGATAATCTGTTTTAATTATTGAGCTTTCCGGCTTAAATATCTTTTCTCTAAAAGAAAAATCAAGATCTATAAAAACCTTGTTTTCAATTATCTTATCGTTTAAGATTAAAACAAATTTTTTGCCTAAAATGCTTCTTCTTTCTTTGAAATCAATGTTTTCAATTTTTGAAAGTTTTTTTAGAAAACTTGAAATGTTTTTATTGAATTTTGTAAGTTCATCGCTAACGCTAAAATCAATATCTTCTGAAAACCTATCCATTCCATAAACAATATGTATAGCAGTTCCGCCTTTAAAAAAGATATTTTCAGAAAATTTTTCCTTATAAAGCTCGCTTAAGAACCATAATTGAAGATATTCCCTTAAAATAGTATATTCATTGATCTTTTTCTTTTTAGAAATTTCTTTTAATTGTTCTTTTGTAATCATAAATCAATCGCCTTTTTCATTTTATATGTCTGTTTAGTTAAAGGATATCTGGATATAAATTTCTTAATTTTTCCTCTGTCTAATTCGCTTAAGTCCAATTCATCTATATTTGCCTCTTTTAACCCTTTTGCGCAGAAATAAAGATAATCGCATAACGCCTTTTCGGGAAGCGCAATTAGAAAGTCATTTATCTTTTGATATCCCCAGAATAACTCTTTTTTTATATGAAGATAAGAAAATACTTTATTTTCAAATTTTTTAATCTTGGTTTTTCTTGAAGCGCAGGCGGTAATTTCATAACTGAATTGAGGCAGAACCCCGTAATAATTCAATGCGGATTCAAAGGAGATGTATGAAGGAGAATATAGAAAATTAGAAATAGTAAAATCATTAATTTTAGAATTTTCTAATATATACTTATTCCTTTCAATTTTTATTAGGATTTTTTGAGATAACAGTTGTCTCAAAACAAAATAAAAAGTTGAGTTTTTATTTATTTTAAGTATATGATTTAGCGTTTTTAGATCAAAAAAAGAAATTCCTGAATCATAAATTTTCTTAACTGCGAATGCTAAGTTATATGTTTCCATATAATTTAATTATATTAAACTTTGTAGAAACATATCAAGGCAACACATTGGATAATAAGTGTTCGCTCGCTAACCCTAACGAAATAATTGAAAAGTGAGAAGTAACGGGCGCCTGCCTGCCGTCAGGCAGGATTTGCTAATCGCCAAAAGTGAGAAAGTGAGAGGTGAGCGGACGACTCACGGCTGACGGCTCACGGCTCACAGCAAGAAGTGAGAAATGTTAAAAAAGTGAGAAAGTGATTAGTGAAGGGTGAGAGGTGATTAGTCGACTATAAATTATAGATTGTGAATTATGGATGATGAATTAAAACTGGTGGATGGGGAGTGGGGACTTGGGGTTGGGGGGTGGAAAATCCCCTCTGTCCCCCCCGACGTTACGTCGGGAGGGGAAATGAAAGGGGGATTTTTTTATAAATATGTATAGAATTAAATCAGACCTTTGTTTTTGAAACTTGTATATTTGTCTTTAACTACAATTATATGGTCTATTACTTCAATTCCTAATATTTTTCCAGCTTCAACTAATCTTTTTGTTAGTTTAATATCGTCTTCAGATGGTTCTGAATCGCCTGATGGGTGGTTATGGGCTAAAATTATCTGAGCAGCAAGATTTCTTACTGCTGGTTCAAAAACCTCTCTTGGATGGACTAAACTCGCATTTAAAGAGCCAACCGATATAATTTCCCTCTTTATCTCTTGATTTCTGCTGTCAAGATAAAAGATAACAAAATGTTCTTTTTTATGCTCTCTTAAATCTTTTAACTCTTCCCATACATCCTGCGGTTTAAGATAGATTTCCGATTTTTTGTCTTTCAATAATCTTTTTCCAAGTTCAAAACAGGCGATAATTTCGCACGCTTTGACTGGACCTAATCCTTGAATATTTTTTAAATCTTCATATTTTAAATTTGGCAATTCATTTGTGCCAAATTTTTTTAATATTTTATTTGCAAGTTCAACTACATTTTCTTCTTTTGTCCCAGATCTCAAGATAATCGCTAAAAGTTCAGAATTAGAAAGTTTTTCTGGACCATAATTTATAAGTTTTTCTCTTGGTCTTTCAACTTTCGGCAGGTCTTTTATTTTCTTTTTAAATTTATCTGACATTTGGCTAATTCCACTAAAACATTTGTTAAAGTATTGGAGCAATCATCTTTAGGTGGCTCATAACTCTGGGAGAGACACCGATTTTTTGCAGAGCAAAAAATCGGAGAGAGTGGGATTCGAACCCACGGTACGCCTTTTCAGACGTACAGCGGTTTAGCAAACCGCCGCCTTAAACCGCTCGGCCATCTCTCCTTCAATAAGTAAGCAAGTAAAAAGGTGAGAGGTGAGAAGTGAGGGAGAAAGTAAAAAAGTAAGAATAAAAAATAAAGAGAACTAACAGAACATTTCTCTAATTTATTATACTAAATTTTTTTCAAATGTTTTTTTAAGCCCTTCTGATAGAGGCGTCCATTTCATAGCGGTTAAATCCTGCCATTTCTTAGAGCTCGCTATCCAGTGATAGAAACTTGCCTCTCTTACCTTGTCCCTGTTTAAAATAGGTTTTGTTTTGATTATATATGAAAAAAATTCATAACTGATTGCTGTTAAATTTAACAATGCCTTAGGCATTTTTATTATTTTAGGCCTTTTTACTTCCATATAATCCGCCATCATATTTATAAAATCCATCCATTTATATATTTTATCCTCGCAGATATAGAAAATATCATTTTTAATATCCGATTCAATCGCTCTGATTATTGATAGACACAGATCTTTAACAAATACAAAACTAAACATCGCGTCTTTTGATAACGGAGATATCATAATCCCTTTCTTCAGCCATTGGGCTATGGTTGAAAAACCATCGTCCTTAGGTCCATATACAATCGGCGGCCTTAGTATTACCCAATCATTTTTAAACCTCATCACCTCTTTTTCTGAAAGAAGTTTGCTTAAGCCATAATTTGAAACAGGATTTTCTTTATCCGTTTCTTTTCTTGGATTTGTTGAATCCGTAGATGGTCCTCCGGCTGCAAGAGAAGAAATATAAATAAATTTTTTAACTCCAGAGATATTCGCCAAATTAACAAGATTTTTAGTGCTTTCAACATTCTCTTTTATAAACTCGTTTTTATTTCTTGCAAAAAGCGTTGCTGCAAGGTGTATTATTATATCGGCGCCGGATATCGCCATTAAGACAGATTTTTCGCTATGATAATCCGTTTTGATATACTCAACACCCTCCATAATTTCGTTATTTGAACGGGTTAGCACAGAAATTTTATTATTTTTTTTATCGATTATTTTAATAAGATTTGAGCCCACAAATCCCTTTCCGCCGGTTATTGCTATTTTCATAATTACTCCGATTTAATGGTTTTAAAAAATCTGTCCGTCTCTTTCTTAAGAGTATCAACGCTCTGATGAGTTTCGGTAAAAATTCCATTAAGGTATTTTATCTTTCCTCTGTTTATGGTATCCGAATCAGGAAAATCTCTTTTTATTATTTTAGATAGTATGGTTTTCCCGTCTTCCTGGGGAAGTATTATTGTCGTTATTAAAATCATTAAACCGAAAAATAATATATTAAATATTAAAGACATCGGGAAAATGTTGAATAATTTAAAATTTAATTTTAAATATATAAAAAGAAAACTCCATAATGCTATTGAACCGTAAAAAAAATAATTTCCGTATTTGCCATTATCAGGGAAGAATACAAAAATCAGTATCTGTATTATGATTATGGAAAGTATTGAAATTAAAGTTTTTATCATCTTTCCTCTCTTATTTCAGTATTTTTGGATAATCTATCCCGATATTTTTAAGCCCTCTATATATAGAAAATTTATCAGGGAATTTCTCGCTTGTTATCTTCGAATAGACGGATTTCCCGTCTTTCTGCGGATAAAATGACATAATGGAAATTATCATAAAAATGTAAACTATGGTTAGAATTGTCATTTTGGAATTATATGAAAGTTTTAAAAGAGTTGTTCTTAAGAGGATAAAAAAGGATGTCCATAACAAAAAAGAGACCGCTAAATAAGGAATTCCTAAAAAAGTTGTGTCAGGATAGCATATTAAAAAAAGAAAATGCGAAAAGAAAACTATTAATATTAAATAAATCATTTTAATCTCCTGTTTTAAACTCTACATATATTGTTAGAAAGTCCTCTTTAAAATCGCCTGGAAGCGGTTCAAATTTCTTTATTTCAATTACGGTTGATATAACGGATTGGTCAAATAACCTGTTTCCAGATGAGGAGTCAATCCTTACAGAAGTTATATTTCCGTCTTTTAATATTCTGAACCTCACCGTGGCTCTTAAATTCTTAGAAGTTATATCTCTTGCCTGCCAGTTTTCCCATAATTTAGTTCTTAATTTAGTTATATACCAGGGATATGGAAAATCAGAATCTGTAACTATGGCGGATGACCCTGAACTTGAATTGTTTTCTGCAGCGTCTGAAGAATTGTTTTTCAGTATCTGGGATTCTTCATCTAAAAGCGATGGTTTTTTTATTTTAGAATTGGTGTATAAATAATCAGGATCTTCTAACTGTTTTAAAACTTTATTTTGCGTTTTTTCTTTCGTTTTTGATTTTTCTTCAGATTTTCTTTCATTTTTAATATTATCGTTAGATATTTGAGTTGAAGCTATTGAATTTTGCGGGGTTGTTACTCTGTTTTCTCCTATAAAATCTATATAGTACTGTTTTGGTCTTGATAATTGTATGTTTTTAGAAAAGATGAGAAGCGAAAAGAAGAATAGGTGTATAAAAGTTGAATAGAATATAGAATCTTTCATTTTCCCGGTATTACGCTTATGCCAACCTTAGATGCGCCGAGTTTTTTGGCGATATCAAGCGCATTTATAACTTTTTGAATTTCTACCTCTTTATCTGATTCTACTAAAACAGTTTTCTGATACGATCTTGAAAGCAAAAGAGAAAGCTCTTTTTCTATGTTTAATGTCTTTCTTGAATTTACATAAATTTTATCGTCTTTTGTAATTGTAATTTTTATTATATTATTATCATTTGAGGATATTGTTTCTGGAACCGATGAGGTTTTAGGAAGATTAACTTTTATATGAGAGTTTATAAAAGAAGGTGTTATTATCATAAATATAATAAGTATTATTAACATTACATCTATTAAAGGAATCATATTAATTTCCGATATAACGCCCTTTGAAGTATTATGTATTTTCATTTTTATAGTACCTGTCTATTATCTGTTCTACAAGCCAGTTAATTTCAGAGTTAAATCTATTTATTCTTGATACAAAGTAATTATATGCCACAACTGCTGGAATTGCGACGAACAATCCCATAGCGGTATTTACAAGGGCTTCTGATATACCCTGCGCTATTACAGATGGTCCTGCACTTTGAAACGAAGCCATATCTTTAAATGCCTTTATAACTCCGACAACGGTTCCGAATAATCCTATAAATGGCGCTGTTGAGCCGATAGTTGCGAGCGCATTTAATTTTTTAGTAAAAGATGAATTGTAATATTCGAGCATTGAAGATAGGAATTCTCTTTTTTCTCTTATAGTTCCTTTATGGTTTATAAGAGCAATTATTATTTCCGATACGACGCTTTTCTGCGATATCGCATTTTTAATGAAATCTTCCGATTTTGAAGTTCTCAACGAATTTATCGCTTTTTTTATAATATTTGAATTATGCTTTATAATTTTTTCAAATTCTCTGTACTTTTCTATTATTATAGCTATGGAATATATGGAAAGCAAAATCAGAAAAATAAATACAGGACCGCCTGCTTTAAATATCTCTTTTATTGTAAAATCCATAAATACCTCTATTATTATTTTACTAAAATTTGTAAAGGCATTGTGAAGCACTCCCCGTTGGAATCTCTAATTTCCTGCCCCGACTGAAACCTGCTCCGACATCACGTCGGGGGACTCCACTGGACTCCTCAGCTTGCTGAGGGACCCCGAGCAAGCTCGGGACTCCATAATCCAACATCTCTCTTGATTCTCACTTCTTTAGCAGAGCAAGCTCTGCGACTACATTTTTGGCGAATGGCAATTCGCCCGCTACATAATTCATCATCCACAATCAACATCCATAATTCAACATCTCTAACATTTCTCACTTCTTGCTGTGAGCTGTCAGCTGTCAGCAATATTTTGTGAGTCGTGAGCCGCGAGCTGTGAGCCGTCCGCTCACCTCTTAGCAGAGCAAGCTCTGAAACTACATTTTTGGCGAGTGGCAAATCCTGCCCCGTCCCGACGTTACGTCGGGGCGGGACAGGCGCCCCCGCTACTGCTCACTTTATTTAGATATTATTTTCTGGATATATTCTTTTAAAATTGTTATCTTCTGATATAGAACTTCTTTGATTTCATTTTCTTTATTGTTTTTAACCAGATTAATCTCTTCTATTTCTCTCAGTCGAATTAAAGTTTTTTCTAAATCTTCTTTTAATTTATTATTTTTTTGTTTTTCTTCGTCAAGTTCTGTTTTGAGATTCGCTAATTCCTCACAGAATTTTTTGATTTCATTTAATTTCTCTTTCTCGTATTCTAATAATATTTTCTTGAGGTCGTTTGTCTTATTATTTAGCATCTCATTTATGGAAAGCAACTCTGAAATCTTTAATTCCTTTTCATAATTATTTTTTTCCAATTCTCTTATTTTTTCATCTCTTATTTTTATCATCTCATCTTTATTTATTATAATTTCTTTCTTCTCCAACTCCAATTTTTTAATAAGTTCTTTTCTTATGTTTATTTCCTTCCTTATCAAATCGTTTTTTTCAGCCATTTCTTTTTCAAATCTTAAGTTTTTTTCATTTAATTTTTTCTTTATTTCTCTGTAAAGGTCTTCCCATCCGCTGTTTTCTTCTAAACTCTTTATTTTATTTTTTAAAGAATTTATTTTTTCGTTTAATATTTTTATTTCCTCATTTTTCCTGTCTATAATTTCGTTGTATTTTCTTTTTTCATCTCTGATTTCAAATTCTTTTTCTTTTAACTGGGATTTGAGTTTATCGACTTCTATAATTGTTTTTTCAAGGATATTATTCAGGAGTGAAGCGTCTATATCTTTTATTTTTTTGTCTGTGGTGAAATCATATTCATATCTGTTAGCAAATGAGAATTCTATAAAATTGTTCGCTTCCTTCCACCATCCGAGTTCATCTTCCCTGCATATAAGCGATGAAGGGGTGAAGTATGGGAGTTTTTCTAATTCTGATTTTTCAAAAGGTCCTTTAATTTTATGGTTTGTAAAAATCCAGAATTTAGTCATATATAAAATTATAGTAATATCGTGTTACAAAAAAATTACGAGATAATTAATATGATTATAAGAGATTCTTTTTTACTTTTTTGTAATCGGGGCGGTTGATTATTCCTTTTTCAGTAATTATTGCCGTGATAAACCCGGCGGGGACTACATCGAATGCTGGATGTCTCGCTTTAATATCTTTATGCGCTATTGGTCTTTCTTTTATATGAGTGACTTCATCAGAGCTTCTTTCTTCTATTTTTATCTGAGTTCCGTCTTTGATTTCAATATCAAATGTATCAGTTGGCGCTGCAACATAAAATGGTATTTTATGTTTTTGAGCCAGTAGTGATAGAGAATAACTTCCTATTTTATTCGCAGTATCTCCGTTTAAAGCGATTCTATCAGCGCCTATTATCACGGCATCTATCTTTTCGGTTTTCATTATCCATCCAGCCATATTATCGCATATAAGCATTGATGGTATTTTATTTTTTAATAATTCCCATGCGGTAAGTCTCGCTCCCTGAAGATATGGTCTTGTTTCGCAGGCGTATACAAAATTTATTATTCCCTTTTTATAACCTTCGGTTATTATCCCGAGAGCGGTTCCTATCCCGTATGTGGCGAGTGCTCCGGTATTGCAGTATGTTATAACCCTTGAATTCTTTTTCAGTAACTTTATCCCATTTTCCGCTATATTCAAAGTGGATATTCTATCTTCTTCTAATATATCAGATGCTTCTTTTAAAACAGTTTTCCTTAATTCAGAGATATCCTTTGTTGTAAGTTTGTTATCGCATCCCGATAAAAATTCCATAGCTTTAAGGTGAACTCTTTCAGTATTTTTGAATAGAGACACAGCCGTTGGCCTTGAAGATTTAAGTTTTAATGAGTTGGAAACAATCTCTTTGATTATATCTTTTTTATTTATTAACTTTTTAGATATTATATTGTCAATTCCTATCAGATATCCTAATGCCGCGGTATCTCCTATTAGCGGGGCGCCCCTTACCATCATTTCTTTTATTGCTTTAGTCACATCATCTACTTTTTTTGCCTTAAAATAAGAAATTCTAAACGGAATATCTCTCTGGTCCAAAATGTAAAGTATTTTTTTACGATACTTAATTCTCGGCGGAATCATTTAAGGGATGGTGGCCATTATATCTTCTAATTCATTTTCCGATTTACCGGTAATTTCAACTGTCTTTTCTTTTCCTCTGAGTCCTCTTATTATGTTTACTGATTTTTCCTTTACCTCGAAGAACTGCGCGAGATATGTCTTAAGCACTGCGTTTATTTCATTATCATTTTTTGAAGCGCATACTCTAACTCTCAATACTTTTCCTATTCTTGATATAACTTCGTTATCATCGCAGTTCGGTATTACTCTTACTTTTACTATCATTTCTTGCCCCCTTGTTGAAATAAATAACTTCCTATCCTTATCAGGTTTGAGCCCTCCTTCAGAGCTATTTCCCAGTCGGAGCTCATACCTATGGAAAATATATTTTTAAAACCGTCATTGTTTTTTTCTGATTTGAAATATTTATCATATATTTGTTTCGCCTTTTTAAAGGTATTAGCAATTTCCTCTTCGTTATCAGTTATCGGTCCTATAGCCATTATTCCTCTTAATGATATATTGCTGAGATTTGATATTTCTTTAAACACATATTCAAACTCATTTAAATTTATACCATATTGCGTTTCCCTTTCGTTTATCTTAATCTGAAGCATCACCGGAATCTTTTTAGATAAATCCTGAGATTTTCTATCTAAATCCGCCGCGATCTCAATAGAATCGACTGAATCTATGGAATCAAATAGTTTTATAGCGTGTTTTACCTTGTTTTTTTGAAGATGTCCTATGAAATGGAGTTCTATTTTATTTCTTAAGTTTATAAAATCAGGATCATCTTTCCATCTCCTAATGGAATCCTGAACCCTATTCTCGCCAAGTATTTTTATTCTTCCATCGTTTATTAAATCAATTATCTCTTCCTTTTTTGCGTATTTAACGACAGCCATTACTTCGGCGTTATATTTTTGTGTATGGGTTAGTATCTGCGTTATTCTTTGAGATATGTTATTTTTAAAAGTATTATCTATCGCACAATGCATTATATATATATTTTACCAAATTTGAAGATAATTTTGACTTCAACACTCCAAAATAATTAGTAAAATTTAGTTATGAAGTTCAACTCTAAATTCTGGATAATAGTTATTATTGAAGGTTTAATGGTTTGTGGATATTCTCTTTCTTTTCCTTTTTTAGCAATATACTTGACCCAAAATAGGGGATTTAATATGAGTATTACCGGATTGTATTTTTCTATACTAATTCTGATTTCTTCATTTTCTTCGATTCTGGGCGGAACTCTCTCGGATTATCTGGGAAGAAAAAAAATAATGTTTTATTCTCTTTTTGTAAGGGGAGTTTTCGTTATCGCGATAACATTTTGCATTAACTACAATTTAAATCCTTTATGGATTTTATTCTTTAATTTTATGTCTTCGATATCAGGACTCGGATTTCATCCTGTTGCAATGGCATATATATCCGATATAGTGGATGAAAAAGATAGGATTAAGGCATACAGCGTATTAAGGGTTTCAACAAACGCTGGATGGGCTAGCGGGCCGGCTCTTGGCGGATTTTTATCTAATATCTCCTATTCGCTTGCTTTTGGCGTCTCTTCTGTGGTTTTTATTTTTGCGTCTTTTTTAGTCCTTTTAAAAATTAGAGAGTTTAATAATAACAGGGTTGAAGTTCAAAAGATAATGTCTATATCAAATTTCAGTTCTCAATTTAAAAGATTGCTTTTTTTAAGTTTTTTCCTGGCTTCCGTAATGTCCCAACTTGTGGTTCCTCTATCTTTATACTCTAAAAAATATCTCGGATTTTCAGAAAAAGACATAGGTTTTCTTTTTACCCTTAATGGCTTGATAGTTGTATTTTTCCAATATTTCGTCGGTTCAAAAATAAAGGAAGAAAGTTTATCTAAAACTATCTCTCTTTCCTGTCTTCTCTACGCTTCGGGATATTTACTATTTGGATATTCGGATAATTATTATATGGCGATTATATCAATAATTATAGTTACTATCGGCGAGGTGATTCTATCGCCATCGGTTTCATCTTTTGTTATAAAACTTTCTCCGTCCTCAAGAAAAGGTTTATATATGGGGGTTCATTCAATGATTAGCGATTTTGGCAGGGCTTTCGGGGTTTTTATGGGAACATTTATTATAGATAAGTTTTCAATTTACTTTAGAGAAGCGTCATGGTATTTCGTTTTTTTAATTTCTGTGATGAGTTCTTATGGATTTTTAATAATTGAAAGAAAAAAATCTTAATTCTTATAAACCCCCCCCCGACGTTACGTCGGGGGGGTAGATTTTCAGTTATCAATACATATCAGCGCCCTGGGGCATTGGCGGTATTTTTTCTTTCTTTTCCGGAAGTTCGGCGACGAAAGCCCCGCTTGTCAGTAATGTTGACGCGATTGATGCAGCGTTTTCAAGAGCTGTTCTTGTAACCTTGCACGGGTCAACTATCCCCGCTTTTATAATATCAACATACTCAAGTTTTTCCACATCGAATCCTATTTCCGGTGATGAGTTCTTTATTTTGTCTATAACTATTGATGAGTCAACGCCGGCGTTTTCAACAAGGGTCTTTAGTGGCGAGTAAACTGCCTTTCTAATTATATTGACTCCTATTTTCTCATCTTCATCATTAACTTTTATTGAATCAAGAACTTTTGATGCTCTTACTAATGCGACTCCGCCACCCGGTAAAATTCCCTCTTGAACACCAGCTTTTGTAGCGTTTCTTGCGTCTTCTACTTTTGATTTCTTTGCTTTCATTTCCGTCTCGGTTGCCGCCCCAACTCTTATAACAGCGACTCCTCCGCTCAACTTGGCAAGTCTTTCCTCAAGTTTCTCCTTATCGTAGTCGGATGTCGTTTCTTCTATCTGTTTTCTTATCTGATTTGTCCTATCCTTTATCGATTTTTTATTTCCTTCCCCATCAACTATTGTCGTATTTTCCTTATCGATTACAACTCTCTTTGCCTTCCCTAACTGTTCAAGGGTGGTTTTTTCTAATTTCATTCCTCTTTCTTCGCTTATAACCTCGCCACCTGTGAGTATGGCTATGTCTTCAAGCATTTCTTTCCTTCTATCGCCAAATCCTGGCGCTTTTACCGCACAGCCCTTTAGCGTTCCTCTGAGTTTATTCACTACAAGTGTCGCTAACGCTTCTCCCTCAACCTCTTCGGCGATTATTAAGAATGGCTTTCCGGTTTGAACTATTTTTTCAAGAACCGGCAGAAGATCATTCATTGCCGAGAGTTTTTTATCGGTTATAAGAATTAAGACATCTTCTAAAACGCACTCCATTCTTTCGGCATCGGTTATAAAATAAGGAGAGATATAGCCCCTGTCAAACTGCATGCCTTCTACTACATCCAACTCTGTTTCAGATGATTTGCCTTCTTCTACCGTTATAACTCCCTCATGTCCGACCTTTTCCATTGCCTCGGCTATTAAATCTCCTATTACCCTATCATTTGCCGATATTGTCGCGATTTGAGCTTTTTCCTCTTTTGTTTTTACTGGCTTCGCCATTTTTTTCAGTTCCCCTACTATCGCGCTAACGGCTTTTTCTATTCCTCTTTTAAGATACACAGGGTTTGCTCCAGCGGCTATGGTTTTTATTCCTTCATTAAATATCGCCTGCGTAAGCACTGTTGCCGTCGTTGTTCCATCTCCAGCGACATCGTTTGTTTTGGATGCGGCTTCTCTTACAAGCTGAGCTCCCATATCTTCAAAATGGTCCTCAAGCTCTATTTCCTTCGCTATTGTAACGCCATCGTCTATTATTGTTGGAGAGCCGAATTTTTTAGATAACACCACAGCCCTTCCCTTAGGACCTAAGGTCACTTTCACTGTATCCGTTAATTTATCAACTCCCTGCTTAATTTTAAGAATTCCTTCCTGCGTGAAAAGTATTTCCTTTGCCATATTAACCTCCTTAATTATTGATTATCGCGAGAACATCTTCTTCTTTCATTATGAGATATTCTTCGTCATTTATTTTTATCTCGGTGCCTGAATATTTCCCGTAAAGAATCTTATCTCCGAGTTTAACTTCCATCGGTATAAGTTTTCCTTCTTCCGTTCTTCCTTTACCGACCGCTACTACTTCCCCTTCCTGTGGTTTTTCTTTTGCGGTATCCGGTATGATAATTCCTCCTTTTTTAACTTCTTTGGGCTCAAGCGGCTTTACTATGATTCTGTCCGCAAGAGGCGTTATGTTAAGTTTTGTTTTTGTATCTCCCATACTTACCTCCTTTTATTTTTAGCAATTTTTATATCTAATTGCTAATTTACAAAATTTTGAGCATCTTGTCAATAGCAGTGTCTGCATTTGATTGCTAATTTTGAATTTTTTTATAAATACTTGAATTCGAATCTGGTTATTCCAACTTCTATAATATCAGATGATTTTAATTCTAATTCCGAAATGTTGGGAAGAGAATTTATTTTTGTTACTTCTTTGTTTACTGGAATTGCTATGTATTTATTTTCTTTTAATATTATCGCAAGCGAAAAATCTGAAATCGGGTAATATATATTTTTGGGCTTTGCAGGTATATCCGCTTTTTGGGACGTTCCTATAAATGTTAGTGTTTTATTTATTGTAAATTTTTTTCTATCATCAAATGGATTTTCCAATACGCTGATTTCTGCTTTTGGTATATTAAGTTTCGTTATTCTAACCTTTATTGTATAGAGAGTTATATAAATAATATCATTGTCTTTAATTTCTGCTCTGGTTATTCGTTTGCCATTGAGAAAAGTTCCATTTGTAGAATTTTCATCCTCAATAAAGTATTTGCCATTTTCTAATACTATTTTAAAATGATGAAGCGAGACCGTTTTGTCCTGGATTAGTATATCATTGGTTTCTTTTCTTCCGCAAAGTATAATCCTTTTTTCGTCTGAAAAGGTGTATTCCTTTGTATTTGAGTCCCTGTCTTTTACAGTAAGAATTAATGTCATTTAAAATAATTTCTTTATTCTGTCTATTATTTTTTGCTGATTTACTTTTGCAATTATTATCGTAATATTATCTTCTCCGCCTCTTTCATTCGCCGTATCTAAAAGCTTCTTTGAAGCGATCTCTATATTCTTTTCTTTTTTTAAAATTTCTTTTATCTCGTCGTCTTCCACCATTTTAGTAAGCCCATCGGTTGCCAGAAGTATTGTGTCATTTTCTTCCAATTTTTTTTCTAATACAAAATATTCATTATATCGTTTTACGCCCAGTGCTTTGGTCAACACATTCCTGTATGATGATTTTTTTACTTCTTCAAGTGTTATATTTCCCTTTCTATACTGATCCATAACGAAGGAATCATCCTCTGATAGTTGCATTAACTCATTTCTTCTGAGTATGTACGCCCTTGAATCTCCGATATGAACAAGGGATAGAAAATTATCCAGTATAAAACACCCCGTAAGCGTTGTTCCCATCCCGGAGTAATCCTGGAATTTCTGGGATTTTTCAAAAATCATATCATTCGCGTAATCGAATGATGATATAAGCCTGTTGGTATTGATGGAATAGTCCTTATTTATAATTTCTGGCTTTATTTTATTTTTTAAAAGATAAATAAATTTTTCAGATGTTAATTTAACCGCCATAGAACTTGCTAATTCTCCACTATTATGCCCCCCCATTCCGTCAGCGACCAGCATAAGAGATAAGGGAAGATTAATAAAAAAATTGTCTTCGTTTTGCTCTCTAACTTTTCCTTTATTGGTTATGCCATAAATAGATATGTTATTCATAATCTTCTCTTATAAAAATATCCGATATAAAAAGAAAATTAATTAATAACCACAGAAAAAAGATTGCGGTTGACGCTGATGATATGTAATTTGAATATATATTTCTAAATACGAGTTTTGTATATTCCCTTTCAATTTTTAATTTTATTTCATTCTTAACTGGCTCTTTAATCTGGCTTAATTGCTGTTTGATTTCCTGTTTTATTTTTTCGTCCAAATCTACATATATTTGAGAAGAGTCCGTGTTTTCAAGGTTCGAATAAAATTTTTCTCTTGTTTTAAGCGTAATTTCATTAACCTGTTTTTTATAATTTTCATATTCTATATTATATCTTTCTTCAATTATAGATTGCGTGTAAGGTCCTCTTAAGTAATATAGAGGTATTAAAAATATGAGGATAAAAAAGATAAGTGTCAGGTTTTTTTTGAGATATATATTTGCTAAACCAAAAATAACCGAGATAAAAATAACCAGATATTTAATTCCATTTTTTATTTCCATAATAATGTGTGATAGCGATGATAGAAGCAGGCAAGATGAGATAATTATAAAAACCGATGAGATTATTCTTCTTGTTCTGTTCCTTTCTCCCATCAGAACTATAAATGAAGATAGAGCGAATATAACCGATATTACAAAAAATGAGTTCTCGCTTAATTTAATTAATTTTATTGTGTATATTATTCTTTCAGAAATATCGGTTAAATCAGGAAATTTATTTTTTGAATTAACAATTGAGGTTATAAGCGCAAATATCAGGATAAAAAAATATGTAAAAGGCGATTTGATTTTATAAACCCTTGATGATAGAAATATAAAAATTAAACTTATAATTAAAAAAACGATAGAATAAGGCAACCGGGTTAATGATTCTATTACTCCTTTCTCATAATTTATGAAAGATGAAAAAATCAACAGAGATATAAAAGATATAAAGGTGTAAAAAAGATGATATGTTATTCTGGTTATAAAAAATATAATTTTTGATTGTAATTTTTTTTGCGGTTTTGCCTGATAAATTTGCGTCGGTTTCTCTCCTTTTGTTTCTTTCTTTTCTCTTTCGGTTTCCGCTTTGGTTTTAATTTCTATTCCTTCAATATTTTTTTCTATTTCCTGTGGTTTTATTCTTATAGTATTTGAAATATTTTCCTGATTTTTTTTGATTTCATCTAAATTGATAAAATTTTCATTTGAAGGTATTATGTTTTCATAATTTTTTTCTTTGTACTTTTTTAATTCTTCAATAACTTCATTCGCGCTCTGATACCTGTCTTGCGGATTTTTTTTCATTAATTTCTCTATAATTTTAACAACCCATATAGGAAGATCCGGCTTTAGCATATACAGGTTTGGAAGCGATTCATTGATATGTTTGTTTATTACCTCTATTGCGCTTTTGCCTTCAAAAGGAGGATTGCCAGTAAGAAGGTAGAAATATGTGGCTCCTGACGAATAGAGGTCAGCCCTCGAATCTACGCGCTTTCCAATCCCTTGTTCTGGCGACATAAAGTATGCCGTTCCAATCATTTCTCCTGTTATTGTAAGTTGCTTTTCTTCAACAACTCTTCTCGCGAGTCCGAAATCTATTATCCTTGGGACATTTTGAGAGTTAACTATTATATTTGATGGCTTTATGTCCCTGTGTATTATGTTTTTGGAGTGGGCGTGTGCGAGCCCTTCAAAGACGCCTATCATTATATTCGATGCTTCTTTGATATCTAAAAATTTTTTTTCCTTTACAATCTGTTCTAAACTTTTTCCTTCGACAAAAGACATCACTATATAATAATTATCCTTTTCTTTTCCGTAATCATAAACATGGACGGTATTTGGATGGTCAAGTTGTTTGGAAATCTCAGCTTCTCTCAGAAAAAAATCTATATTTCTCGGATCTGCTTCAAGTTCTCTGGCGAGGATTTTAACGCACACGACTTTGTTTAACTTTATATGATGGGCTTTATATACCAAACCCATCCCTCCCTGCCCTATTTTCTCAAGAATTAGACAGCCCGCGAAAGTTTTTCTTATAAGATTATCATCCATTTGCTCTTCTATCAATATGAAATACGCTTTTATTTTTATTATTTCTGGATTTTAAGAATCTTTTAATCTCAAATGCCTTTTCTACTATCTTTGCATAATGCGTTTTTTTTACTACATTTACTACCGCTATTGAGAGAGTCATTATTGGAAATGTTTTTATATTATTCATCCTGTCTTTTGTTGTGATAAATCCGACTTTTCTGTCTTCTTCGTTATAATATGAAAGTATTGAAGAGTCAAATTTTTTAATTAATTCCTCGCATATGGTATTGATTTTTTCCTGCGTAACTATTATTACGAAATCATCTCCGCCAATATGGCCTATAAAGTAATCGTCAACCGCATTCCTTTTAAGAACATCTATTAATATTTTAGATAAAAACTTTATTATTAAATCTCCTTTGTTATAGCCGTAAACATCATTATATGCTTTAAAGTTATCTATATCTATATATGCGTAAGAAAAATTTGGATTGGTTTGAATTCTGTTTTTAATATATTCTTCTATTAATGGCCCCCCGGGAAGTTTCGTTAAAGGATTTAGAGATGAATCCCCTTCTTTCCTTTTTAATATTCTCTTAATTCTTACTTTTAATTCTCTTACATCAAATGGTTTATTTATATAATCATCAGCTCCAATTTCTATGGTTTTTATCTTAGAATCAATTTCAGATACTCCGGTAAGTATTATTACTGGAATATCTGCCATAAAGTGATTTTCCCTTATCTTTTTGCATAACTCATAGCCATCGACATCGGGTAATTTAAGGTCAAGCAGTATTAAAGAAGGTTTTGGATTTTTTATCAAATAAGAAAGCAACTCTTTCCCGTTTATCAATGTTATCACTTCATAATTCAGACTTTTAAGTATTACCGATACCAAAAGCCCTACATTCGGGTCATCATCTACAACTAATATAGTTTTTTTATCTTCGTTCAAAATTTCCCCCTCAATGTAAAATTCTATTTTTAAAAAAATTAAAAGAGCAAAAAAACATCAACAAATATACAATATCTATTATATAAAATATTATTTAAAAAAATACATTTACCTTTTAAAAAAGGAAGGGCTGCCTTTTGGGGGTATGTGAGGGATTGGCAGCCCTTGGATTTATTTTTATTTTACCATTGATTTTGACATTTGTCAAGTGACCGAATCAAATCATGTAAAATGTTACCGAACAGAGGCTTATCAAGTCATGTAAAATGTTACTTAACAGGTTTAAATAAAAACAACCTGTTTAGGA
>Ga0078972_1010260_pt1 | contig 17654 bp, 18 predicted proteins | sample YelNatPaOPGAMG01_FD_67568 | JGI IMG/M metagenome (GOLD analysis project Ga0078972, IMG submission 67568) | Hot spring thermophilic microbial communities from Obsidian Pool, Yellowstone National Park, USA - OP-RAMG-01 (SPADES assembly) (version 2) | ecosystem: Environmental > Aquatic > Thermal... | reverse complement strand
GCAGTCATGTTCTCCTCCTTTGGGGTAAGGATTATGGGATGAGACCATCTTACCCGAAGAGGGGACTGAGTGCCATGCAATCATCCTGGAAAAACTGTAGGGGGAGATCCTAAGTTTTACACATAGGAGGATCAAGCTGGTGGTGTTTGTTTCGACTTGATTTCCTACATCGTCCTGAGAATGCTGGTTTCCTTGTCGGCTCTACTCGGGGGGAAAGGATGGATGAGTTGGGTTGAGGGAGCCGAGGCTCAAATGGTGAGGATGATGATCCCCACCACCGTGAGCAACATGCCTATTCCAACCTTCCAGGTGAGGATTTCCCCGCCCAGCAGAACGCCCATTAGGGCTCCGAAAAGTGGCGAGGTGAAGGCAATGGGCATCACCTGCGTCAGAGGCGCGCCCTTGAGTGCAGCGTAAAAGCAGAGCATTCCCACCGAGCCGGCGACGATCCCGCCGCCGATGATCATCATCAGCAGCGCCTTCGGTCCAGCCTGCAGCACCGTCTTCCATTGGGGATAGCTGACCAGACTAAGGACCGCCAAAGCCACCGCGGTGCGGATGGTGATGCCCACTTGGGGCGAAAGGTAACCAACGCGCAAGCCTTTCTTTTCGAAATAGCCACCAATCCCCCAAGCCGCGGCGGTCAAGAGGGCGAGCAGTTGAGGTCTCACCGGGAGCATCCTCCTTCATGCATTGATTGTGGACAATCGCTGGAATGGGTGGAAGAATTATGTAGTCTTTCCCAGCTTTCTTGTCAATTTGAAGTGAAGGAAGTAAAAGGGGACGGTTCTATTCATTTTCACCCTGTCCTAGCATATTAATTCCCTGCCATCGCTTGAAGCGTTTCGGGGGCAGGGAGATGGATTTGACGGAACCAAGGGCAGCGGTCACTTTGAGGCCTTCGGGTCCAAGAAGGCAGGAGGAGAATGCCATGAGAATCGTGAGTATTAGCCCGCTATTGAGTCTGTTCTTCTATCTCGCATTGGTCTTTCCTGTTCAGTCCCAGGAAACCAGTGGATTCGCATGGGTTGAGCCAGTACTGTTCGAGACGATCGAGCAAGGGGAAGTCAGCCACTATCGGTACGGCGACAGCAGTTTCGCTGGAGCAGACATACTGATCAAAGACCGGCGTACCTGGATGGAGTTCTGGGCAGCTCATACTTCAGGCATCGAACCACCGCCCCCATTGCCTTATGTCGACTTTCTCAACGAGATGGTGATCGTTACTTTATTGGGATACCAGACTACCGGAGGCGGGTCGAAGATCGGGGTCTTCAGGATTGGCTTAGGCTTCAACGGGAAACTGCTGGTGTTCGTCGAAGACAGGGTAAGGCCGGGCCTCCTCCAGGTGATCACCAACCCTTTTCATATCGTGAGACTCAAAAAACTGCCTATTCGGTCCGTGGTCTTTGAGCACAATAAAGGGAAGGAATGAGCAGAACAAGGGACGGCTCAATATATTTAGGGTCGAGGATCTGAGACAATAGGATCGAGGATGTAAGATTAAGATGAGAAAAAGAGGACCGTCCCCTTCGCGAAGCCTTTTCGGCCTTTTCGGAGGCAAGAAGGGTGAGCGGGAAGAGATGATGAAGAGCTCGCCTCTCAGGAGATTTACCCTTCTCGGCCTAGTCGCCCTGTCCGTCGCTGTAGGGGGATGTTCGGTCGTTCCCCGGGAGGTGCGGAAGGAGATCGATCGGTCGCTTACCTTTGGCGAACTCAAGGCCAATCCCGACGCCTACGCGGGCCGAGTTGTCGCTCTGGGTGGAGAGATCGCGGAGACCAATAACCTCGAGCATCGAACCGAGCTAATGGTCGTGCAGAAGCCTCTGGGGCGGAGGGATATCCCCATCGAGACCGATCGCTCCGAGGGCAGGTTCCTGGTGGATCATCCCGGTTACCTTGATCCAGCGATCTATCGTAGTGGTCGCTATCTCACGGTAGTGGGGGAGGTCAGGGGAGGGAGGACCGGGAAGGTCGGCGAGGCCGAGGTTAGCTACCCCGTCATCTCTTCCCGGTTCCTTTACCTCTGGCCGCATCCTCACTGCTATTACGGGGCTTATTATCCCTACTATCCCTATTACTATCCTTACTGGTATCCCTACTTCTACCCTTATCCTTTCCATTTCTACCTTGGCCTCCAGTACTCCTACTATCGTTGGTATCCCTCGTACCGTTACGATCCTTATCATCCCTGGCCCTACCGCTACCATGGGCCACCTCTCCGGCACCGCCCTATCAGGCATCGCTGAGAACGGGGGTCGACCTCTCTCCGGCAGGGGCAGGCAGCGGGCAAGCCTTTCTGGTCGGATAGGATTGGATGACCCGATTTTTCGATCGAAAAGGAGGCTCCTATGTCTTCAGAATGGGAAGATCTCTTCGATTTTCGATTCGGTCCCTTCCGTATGGGGTTCGGCACCTCCCTGAGGCCCTATCGGGCCAGCTACTCCCGGACCAAGGAATCGCACCTCCTCCGGCTGCAGCTCAGTCCGCGCCTGAAGAAAGAACAGGTGAAGGTGCGGCTGCTCCCCGATGGCGTCCTGGAGATCGAGTGGCCAAGGGAGCAAGAAGGGGAGGAGATCCCGGTCGAATAAGGCACAAGGCTTAGAGGCTCGCCTCGGCCAGTTCATCGGATGGAGGCGAGAGGGCGGAGGGTTGGCGCACCAGGCCGTACCTTGCCCGCAAAGGAGGTTGGACCATGGCCACTTACATAAGCCTGATGAAGCTGACTGATCAGGGAATCAGGGAAATAAAGGATGCCCCGCAGCGGATCGAGGAGGCCTTCAAAAGACTGGAGGCCATGGGAGGCAGGCTGATCGGCTTCTACACGGTCATGGGGGAGTACGACTATGTAGGCATAGCTGAGGTCCCCAGCGACGAGGTAGCTCTCACCTTCATGCTGGCTCTCGGGTCCGGCGGTCATGTGAGGACCACTACCCTCAAGGCCTTTACCAAGGAGGAGTTTGGGCGCCTGGTGGAGAGGTTGCCATAACCTGGGCGAAGGGATCCGGATGAGAAATGGCTCACGGCTCAGCGGCGGGCAGAGAAAAATTCTGGTGCGCCCCCTCCCCCCATTCTCCGAGGATCTCGGTCCAGGAGATCCCCCTTCGATGCCCTCTTTCCCATCTCCTGCTCGCTGTTCATGCCCGCCCACCAGCGAGTTGAGAGGACTTCTCATCTTCCTCTGCCCCACTCCCCTTTTCCTCTTCCCCTATCTACCAATACCCCCCAACCCGGGTCGACGAAAGCCCTGCTCCAGTCTTGAATGCCTCCCTTCCCGCATCCAGCTGGATCCAGGCCGCAGCCCCTATTTGCTGTTGACGGGGATCAAATGGACATTTAAAATATTAGTTTGAGGAGGGACGGATTGCGGAATCGGCGGGGAGAAGGCATGAAGATAGAGGAAGATCAGGTGAGCAGGAAGAGCAGGATAGGCCAGGGAACCCAGAGCAGCCTCTCGGAGGGCCAAATGGGGATGTCCAGAAGAGGCGGGGCCGAAACCCGCCGGAGCCTATTGGCGGCGGCGAAGGAGGTCTTCGCGGAGAAGGGATACCGGGATGCAACTGTCGCCGAGATCTGCGAGAGAGCACATGCCAATGTGGCGGCCGTAAATTACCACTTTGGCGGCAAGGAGACGCTCTACAAAGAGGCATGGCTGGACTCCTTCCGGGAATCGATGAAGGCCCATCCGCCCGACGGGGGGGTGGACGATAACGCGCCACCGCAAGAACGCCTCCGCGGACATGTGGTGTCTCTCTTGCGTCGGATCGCCGACGAGAACAACAAAGAGTTCTGGATCGTGCAAAAGGAACTAGCCCACCCTACCGGGCTGCTGAAGGAGGTAATGCAGCAAGAACTGCGCCCCCTGCAGCAGCGGATGGAGATCCTGGTGCGCGAGCTGCTGGGCCCCGGTGCCTCGGACCAGCAGGTCCGATTTTGCGTGATGAGCATCGTGAGCCAGTGCATCAATCCCATGGTGGCGAGGATGGGTCGCAGCAAAAGGAGAGAAGGCAAGCAGATATCTCCCGGGAGAGGGGACATCGAGGCCTATTCGCATCATGTGGTGAAATTCTCCCTGGCTGGAATCCGAGCGGTCCGAGAGGAGGGCGCGGGAGGATCAGGAGAACCAGGATCTCCTTGCCCCGGGCCGGAACCGAACGGACGATAGAGGGGGAGCAACCGGTGGCTCTGATCGGTTTCCGCTCGAGGGAGATGGCCATCAGGGGTATGGCCTTTCTGCTGGCGGCCTTGGAGGTTATGATCCTGGCGGGATGTGCCACCGTGGGTCCCGATTATGTCCCTCCGCAGATTTCGGTCCCCTCGCAGTGGCACTCGCCGCTGCCGGAGGGGATAAAATCCAAAGAAGCGGAACATACCACTTTGGTTACCTGGTGGGCCACCTTGAACGATCCCATCCTCTCCGCATTGATCGATCGCGCTGCCGCCTCCAATCTGGACCTGAAGAAGGCCCGCGCCCGGATTCGCGAGGCACGCGCCCGGAGAGGGGTAGCGCAGGCCGCCCTTTTTCCCACCCTGCAATCCTCGGTTTCTGCCACCTGGAGCCGTAAAGGTGAATTCGAGGGTGATAACAAAAGCTCCCGTACCGGGGACAGGGGGATGGAAAGCACCCGTTCCGGCACCCAGGCCGGGGCCGATATTGCCAGGGAGGAAGACAAGTCCAGCGAGCTCTACGCTGCTGGCTTCGACGCTGGCTGGGAGCTGGATATCTTCGGGGGAGTCCGACGCTCGGTAGAGGCAGCCCAGGCGGACCTGGGAGCGAGCCAGGAGGATTTACGAGATGTGCTGGTCTCGCTGCTAGCCGAGCTAGCACTGAACTATGTGGAGGTGCGCGCCTATCAGCGTCGGCTCGCGGTGGCGGAAATGAACCTGGAGGCGCAGAAGGAGACCCATCAGTTGGCCCAATGGCGATTCCAAGCCGGCTTGAGCGACGAGCTGGCAGTTCATCAGGCACGGTATAACCTGGAAAGCACCCGCTCCCAGATCCCGACCCTGCGGGCGGGATTGGAAGAGGCCCTGAACCGGATCGCGGTGCTGCTGGGGGAGCAGCCCGGCAAGCTGGATGAGGAACTGAAGAGGAAGGAAACCATACCGACACCGCCCCCCCGGATCGCGGTGGGGGTACCGGCCGACATCCTGCGACGCCGGCCCGACATACGGCGGGTGGAACGGCAACTGGCTGCGCAAACGGCCCGGATCGGCGTGGCCACGGCTGATCTCTATCCCAAGTTCGCGCTGAGCGGATCGATCGGACTGGAGGCGCTCTCCTTGGGAAACATTTCCTCCTCGGGCGGATGGACCGTCAGCGGCGGTCCCCAGATATCCTGGGCAATCTTCAAGGCCGGGGCCATCCGCCAGAATATCGAGGTCCAATCGGCGCTGCAGGAGCAGTACCTAATAGCCTACCAGAAGGCAGTACTAAGTGCCCTGGAGGAGGTGGAGAATGCCCTGGTGGCCTACGCGGAAGAGGAACATCGAAGGGATACTCTCCTGGAGGCTACCCGCGCCGCGCAAAAGGCGGTGGAGCTGGCTCAGCACAAATACCAGGCCGGCCTGACCGACTTCAGCGATGTCCTGGAAGCCCAGCGCTCGCTCTTGTCTTTGGAGGATCAGCTTGCCCGCAGCGAGGCCGCGGTTACCTCGAACCTGATCCGTCTTTACAAGGCCCTGGGCGGCGGATGGGCCTCTCTCGCTCCGGAGGAAGGGGGCCGGGAGGGGAGGAATCCGGGAAAGGAGGCAGAGCGGAAGGAGGAGAACGGGAAGAGGAGATAGCTGGGCTGGGAGAGCATGAGGATCCGGGAAATGGAGATAGAGAAGATATAAAATGAAAGCGGACCCCAATCTGGAACCCGAACTGGCCCGAACCTTGGCGATCGGTAAATCCCGGGGTTACAGCAGGTGGTTGAAGCGGCTATTGGTGCTGTGCCTGCTGATAGTGGTAGCGGTGGCAGGGGCATCCTTTTTCCGCCAGGCCAATCGCTCCCAATCGCCGGTTTTCAAGACCGAAAAGGCGCGACGGGGCGATCTGGTGGTCACCGTCACCGCCACCGGTACCCTGCAGCCCACCAATACGGTCCAGGTGGGCAGCGAGCTATCCGGCATCATCAAGCAGGTGATGGTTGACCATAATGAGCGGGTGAAGGTGGGGCAGGCCTTGGCCAGATTGGACACCTCCAAGCTCGAAGCACAGTTGGCCCAATATCAAGCCACTCTGGAGTCGGCTAAGGCCAGGGTCTTGCAGGCCCAGGCTACGGTTAGCGAAACGCGCAGCAAGCTCTTGCAGTTCCAGAAAGTCCGTGAATTGAGCGATAACAGGGTCCCCTCGCAGGCGGAGTATGACGCCGCGGTGGCCGCCCTGGAACGAGCCCTGGCCGACGAAGCCAGTGCCAAGGCAGCGGTCTCCCAGGCCCAGGCTGCGGTGAGGGCTTGCGAGACGGATCTTTCCAAGGCCATCATCCGCTCTCCCGTCAACGGCGTCGTGATCAGCCGGAATGTGGAGCCAGGTCAAACCGTGGCGGCTTCCTTTCAGGCCCCGGTCCTCTTTACCATAGCCGAAGACCTCAGGCAGATGGAGCTGCATGTGGATGTAGACGAGGCGGATGTGGGCAAGGTGAAGGAGGGGCAGAAGGCTACCTTCACCGTGGATGCCTATCCCAATCGCGTCTTCCAGGCGCACATTACGGAAGTACGCTATGGCTCCAAGACCGTGGAGGGTGTGGTAACCTACGAGACGGTGCTGAAGGTGGACAACTCCGATCTTTCCCTGCGGCCGGGAATGACGGCAACCGCGGTGATCAAGGTGGAGGAGGTGAAGGATGCCCTCCTCATACCGAATGCCGCCCTCCGCTTCACCCCCCCGGTGGAGGAGGAGAAGATGCCTTCCCGAGGCTTGACCGGGGTGCTGCTTCCCCGGATGGCCAGATCTTCATCTCGGCACCCGGCCCTGCCTCCTGCGAGCAGGAACGAGCAGCGGGTCTGGATATTGAAGGAGGGGCGTCCCTCACCCCTTTCCGTCACCGTAGGATCGACCGATGGCATCATGACCGAAGTGCTGAGAGGCGAGGTAAGGCCCGGCACGGAATTGATAGTGGATATCGTGGCCAAGGAGAAATGAAAGCGCCCAGTCCCCACCTGGAAGTCGGCCGAGCGCGACCTCCTCTGGCGGTATTCGAGGGGGTGACCAAGGTTTATGGATCGGGGCAGGCGGCGATGGAGGCCCTGCGCGGCATAGACCTCACCATCGAGGAAGGGGAGTTCGTGGCGGTGATGGGACCCAGCGGATCGGGCAAATCCACCTTCCTCAACATCCTGGGCTGTCTGGATACGCCCACGGCTGGAGTCTACACCTTCAAGGGTCTGGATGTCGGCCAACTGACCCGCAACCAGCGTGCCCTTCTGCGTCGCCACTACCAGGGCTTCGTTTTCCAGGGTTACCACCTGCTCAACCGCACCTCAGCGCTGGAGAATGTGGAGCTGCCCTTGATCTACCGCCGGGTTCCGGCCAGGGAGCGGCGAGAGCGTGCGCTTCAGGCCTTGGAGAGGGTAGGTCTGAGGGGATGGGAATCACACACCCCCAGCGAGCTCTCGGGAGGCCAGAAGCTACGGGTGGCCATCGCCCGCGCGATCGTAACGGAGCCAGCCGTGCTCCTGGCCGACGAACCGACGGGCAACCTGGATACGGTGAGAAGCCACGAGATAATGAATTTGCTTCGTGGGCTGAACTCCTCTCAGGGAATAACCATCGTCATGGTCACCCATGAGCCGCTCATGGCCGCCTATGGCAAGCGCATTGTCCGTTTCCTGGATGGAAAGGTAGAAGCGGATGAGCCCAACGGGGGGACCTGCTGATGATATGGAATGCGGTTCTTTTGGCACTGCGGGAGATCAGGCGCAATTTGATGAGGTCCGCCCTGACCATGCTGGGCATCGTTATCGGGGTGGCCTCAGTTATCACCCTGGTGACCCTGGGTAGCGGTTCCACCGCTCAGGTGGCGGACCAGATCGCCAGCATGGGGAGTAATTTGCTCATGGTAACCGCGGGCAAGAGGCTGGGCCCAGGGCACTCCTCCACCGCCTCCCCCTTCAAGCTGTCCGACGCCGAAGCCATCGCTCGCGAGATCAGCTCGGTTGCCTCCGTGGCCCCCGTTTCATCCCAGTCCATGATGGTCGTCTTCGGCAACGCGAACTGGTCGAGCAGCGTCACGGGCACTGATAACGAGTATTTCGCTATTCGGAGATGGTCCCTCAAGGCGGGCCGCCTATTCAACGAGGGAGAGCTGCGTGCGGGGGGTTCAGTTTGCATCATAGGGGAGACCGTGCGCCGGAAGCTGTTCGGCAGGCAGGACCCGATAGGATACAAGATTCGCCTGCAAAAGCTCTCCTGCGAGGTGATCGGCTTGCTGGAAGCCAAAGGGCAGAGCGTCATGGGAACCGACCAGGACGATCTGGTCTTGGTTCCCCTGCGCACCTTCCAAAGGCGAATCTCCGGAAATCAGGATGTGCGCGTCATCCAGGTTTCGGTGAAGGAGGGAGCATCCACGGAGAAGGCGCAGCGTGATATCGCGCAGTTGATGAGGGAGCGGCGGCATCTGTCGCCCAGCGAGGAGGATGACTTCGAGGTGAGGGACCTGAAGGAGATCGCCAAGACGCTCACCGGGACCACACGCACCCTCACCACCCTTCTGGGGGCAGTGGCCGCCGTTAGCCTGTTGGTGGGCGGGATCGGGATCATGAACATCATGATCGTATCGGTCACCGAGCGCACCCCGGAGATCGGGATCCGTCTGGCTATCGGCGCCCTGGAACGGGATGTGCTCACGCAATTCCTGGTAGAGGCGGTGGTGCTCTCTTCCCTGGGTGGCCTGCTGGGGATTCTATTGGGACTATCCGCCTCGCTCTGGGGGGCCAGAATGGTCAATGTGCCTTTCATCTTCAAGCCTACCGTCGTCCTCAGCGCCTTCCTCTTCTCGGCCGGGGTGGGAATCATCTTCGGCTTCTTCCCGGCGCTCAAGGCTGCTCGCCTGGACCCGATCGAGGCCCTGCGGCACGAATAGGATCGCCATCCGGTCAGCTCCTCTCCGGTTTCCGCTTTCAGCGAATATCCCTGAACCCCTCTTTCAGCCTCTCCTTTTTCGGGAGTCCCTGCCTGTGATATATCTTATGGGCCAATGATGATAGTTCTTCCGCCTCCTCCGGCTGAGGCGCAAAATGGAACGGTGTTCCTCTCCCGATCGAAAGGTGGAATGAGATAGGTATGAGAGGCAGGGAGCAGGAGCCGATTAGACAAGAGACGCAGTACGAGAAGGACCAACGATTCAACTGGCTGGTCTTTTGGCTTCACTCCTTCCGATATCGGGCGGCCCTTTCAGTCTTGGCCCCCATAGCCCGCCACAAGGCGGGCCGAAAGCTGAGGGTGGTAGAGATCGGTTGCGCCCATGCCCGGCTTTATTCGGTCCTCGATGGAAGCTTCGATATCGACTACACGGGCATCGAAATAGATCCCCTTTTTGTGCAAACGGCGCGTTTCCGTCACGGAGGAAAGCCGAATTTCATGTTAATCCACGAGTCGGCGACGACGGCTTTGTCGCGGATTGAAAATCCCGATGTGATCTTTGCCCTGGAGACCCTGGAGCACATACCGGAGCCGGAGGTGGTTCGGATCGTGGAGACCATTGCTGCCCTTCGCCCCCAGCTCTTTGTTTGCTCCGTCCCCATCGAGATAGGGCCGGCAGTATGGCTCAAGAATATAGGGTCTTTCCTTACGGGTTACATGCGTCACCGGGAGTACAGTTGGAGGGAAACCTTCTGGGCCGGTCTTTATCGCCTGGATAAGTTGCCACCCCATACGATTACCCACAAGGGATTCGATTGGCGATGGCTGGCACAGGTCATACGCCGTCATATGAGGGTAGTCGAGATCCGAAAGTTCCCGCTCGGGTTCCTGCCGGCCGCCTTTGCCTTCACGGCCTTCCTGGTGGCTGAGCCGCGAGATAAATGAGCTCCGCGACTAATGGCTTTGGGATGCCGGGTCGGGAACTCTCTTTCGGTTATTCCTCTATTCAGAAGGGCCAGAAAAGGTTTATCCGAACCCCCCTGCGGGAGGGATCTATAGCTATCGAGGGATCGGAGGGGAGATCGAGGCCGAGAAAGGCGTCGTTGAAGAAGGCGCCCAGAAAGTGGCCCAGGGCCGCCCCGACCAGGACATCGGAAGGGAAATGCTTTCCCGCCTCCAGGCGTGCCCAGGCCGTTCCCATGGCCATACTGAAGAAACCTACCCGCAGGGCAGCCTTGGTCCCCCCGGAGAGGGGCAGGGAATCGAGATTGCGGGAGGCGAGGGTGAGGTTTACCGCCGCAGCGGAGGCGTGGGCGGAGGGAAAGCTTCTCTCGCTGGTGCCATCAGGCCGCTGGCGGTGTGTGGTCTCCTTGAGGAGATCGGTCATCCCATCGGTAAGGGCGATGGCGGCTCCCCCGATCGCGATTCCCTTGGCCTTGGCCAGGGCCCACTGGGCACGGTCCTCTCCGCTTGGGGTGACCAGGCCCGATGAGAGGTAGGCGGCAAAGGCAGAGTAGGTGAGATAATCGCTAGCCCGGTCCGCATTCTCCTGGGATCCGAAAAGGGGGGTGTGCTCCGAGGTCCATCCAGCTACCTTACGGTCCAGGTCGGCTGCCTGGAAGGCCAGGGCACCGGCCAGCGGGCCCCAGGTTGCCGGCTCCAGGGCGGCTTCTTTGGCCGCTGCCCATAGCCGATGCCAGCCCGGAAAGGCGGTGGCATCCTGGCCCCAGCCGCGACCGCTGGGCAGGGTAGCACAGCCGCAGACGCTGGCGATGGCGGCAGCCAGCAGGAGGATCCAGATCGCCTGGATCCCATGAGACCATTTTCCCCGTCTGATGGAGGAGGGAAGGCTTGCTGGGAAATGCGTGGGAAGGAGCATGGCCGCCGCATTTTCCTGAATCAGGGGCTGCGTGTCAAGCCGCGTTTGCGATTTTTCTGCAGACCAAGGAATTGGGCCTGATAGCAAGGGAGGACAAGGGTGATGGAACAGGACTTCATCGAATCGCGAGAGGAGATGGAAGAGATCCTCAAAGAGGAGGAGATAGGTTTCCTGGGCGTCGTTTACGCGGGAAGGCCCTATGTGGTTCCCCTGAACTATGCCTACCGAGATGGCAAGATCATCTTCCATTGTGCCCTGGAAGGCAGGAAGCTGGAGGCGATACGCCAGAATCCTGTGGTCTCCTTCGCGGTGGCACGCCAGTTGGGACCGGTTCGTCCTCATGGCAAAGACCCCTGTCATCTGGACAGCGATAGCGTTATCTGCACCGGGGTTGCCCGCATCGTGGAGGATGTCCGGGAGCGAATGCTGCTCCTCAATGCCTTCAATCGCCGTTTCCGGCCGGAGGCGGAAGACCGGCCTCTGGAGCAGATCGAGCGGTGCGGATGCGTCGAGATCACCCTGAGCGAGATGACCGGTCGTCGGGAGAGGGAGCGAGTGTGTACTATGTGGAGGTATGTGTTCGGGGAGATCCAATCGCGATGACGATGGATATCGGTGGAGGGCAGGCCTGGACCGATCCCCTCCCCCGATGGACCTGTCCTGGCCCTTTTCGATCGAACCTCGAGAGAGGAGGGAGGTGCATAGATGCGGGTGCGGTTGCGGGAAAAGCGGGCGGAAACAGCGGAGGCGATGTCCTTCCTCTTCGATCTGGAGGGGGGATCCTACGAGTACCTCGCGGGGCAGTTCACGGTATTGGAACTGGAGCGATTGGCCTTTCCCGATGAGAGGGGAAGCCGTCGCTACCTGACCATCTCCAGCTCACCGACGGAGCAGGGGTTACTCATGTTCACCACCAAGCTGACCGGAAGCGGGTTCAAGGAGACGCTGCGGCAGGCAGCTTTGGGATCGGAGGTGACGGTCGAGCCTGCCCGGGGCCGGTTCGTAATGCTTCCGGGGGAGGAAAGGCTTCGCCATGTGTTCATAGCCGGCGGAATCGGCATCACTCCATATCGTTCCCTGTTGCGATCCCTGGTGGACCGGAAGATATCGATCCAGGCTACCTTATTCTATTTCGAGCGTTCCCTTCCCCTGTTGGTATTCAGAAGGGAACTGGAGGATATGGAAAGGCAAACCCCATCTTTTTCCCTGGTCCCGGTAATCCGCGAACCGGACCCTGAGTGGAGGGGCGAAACGGGCAAGTTCGACCGAGCCCTGCTGGATCGTCATGTGCCCACCCTAGAGGACACGCTTTTCTGGATCTGCGGTCCGCCCCTGATGGTTTCCGAGATCAAGGACATTCTCCGGCAGATGGGGATCCCCGAAGGGTCCCTCCGGACCGACAGCTTCACCGGTTACTGAAGACCTCCAGATGAGAAGCCGTCATCTGACCTAAATCATAGAATCCGGGGGAGATCGCTCTTACCGTAGGGTCAGACTAGGCATGGCTGATCCAGGGGGCCGACCGCAGGTGAAGAGGATATGACAAGAGCAACGAGAGTGAGCTCAGAAGGGAGGGCCAGGATGTTTTGCAATCAGTGCGAGCAGACAGCGAAGGGAACGGGGTGTACGGTCTCGGGGGTGTGCGGCAAGAACCCGGAGGTGGCCGCCCTACAGGATCTCCTGATCTATGGTCTGAAGGGCCTATCCATCTATGCTGACAGGGTACGACAGTTGGGAGGAAGGACAGACGAGGAGACCGACCTATTCACGGTGGAAGGACTTTTCAGCACGGTGACCAATGTCGACTTCGACCCGTCCCGGCTGGAATTCCTGCTCCGGAGATGCTACCAGCTAAAGGAGCGAGCACGCCTCGCCTACGAGAATGTCTGGAAGGCGAAAAGCGGGACCGAGGCGCCGCCACTGGGGGAGGGGCCGGCGACCTGGGTTCCCGCCCCTGATAGGCCCGGGCTGGTAAAGCAGGGAGAGGAGAACGGCGTCCTCACCTATCACCAGGATGAGGACAAGCGGTCCGCCCTGGAGATCCTGACCTTCGGTCTCAAAGGCATGGCGGCCTACGCCGATCATGCCGCCATTCTGGGATACAGGGATGAGGAATTGTTCTCCTTCCTGCATCGGGCACTGGCGGCCACGGCCGACAAGTCCCGGGGCCTCACGGAGTTGGTGGACCTTTGCCTGGACTGCGGGAAGTACAACCTGAAGGCCATGGAGCTGCTGAATCGGGCCCACACCGAACGTTTCGGCCACCCGGTCCCCACCCGGGTCAACCTGGGGACTAGGGCTGGAAAGGCCATCCTAATCTCCGGCCATGACCTGCTGGATCTGGAAGAGCTGCTGCGGCAAACCGAGGGCAAGGGGATAAATGTGTACACCCATGGGGAGATGTTGCCGGCACATGGTTATCCGGGATTGAAAAGGTTCTCTCACCTGGTCGGCAATTACGGAGGGGCCTGGCAGGACCAGCAGAGGGAATTCCCCCTTTTTCCCGGCTCCATCCTGATGACCACCAACTGTCTGCAGAGGCCGGCAGATAGCTACATCCGCAACATTTTCACCTCGGGGCTGGTCGCCTGGCCAGGGGTGGCCCACATCGGGGATCGGGATTTTACCCCCCTCATCCAGCGGGCCTTGGAGCTTCCGGGCTTCCCCGAGGCGCCGGGCAAGGAGATTCTGGTGGGCTTCGGGCATCAGGCGGTACTGGGCCTGGCCGACAAGATCATCGGGGCGGTGAGATCGGGTGCTATCCGCCATTTCTTCCTGGTAGGGGGCTGCGATGGAGCCAAGCCCGGTCGCAACTACTACACCGAGTTCGCGGAAAAGGCTCCGCCCGATACGGTCATCCTCACCCTGGCCTGCGGCAAGTACCGGTTCAACAAGCAAGACCTGGGCGAGATCGACGGTATTCCCCGGCTCCTCGATGTAGGTCAGTGCAACGACGCCTATTCGGCGATTCGCATCGCTCAGGCCCTGGCCGAGGCTTTCCAGGTAGGGGTGAACCAGCTCCCGCTTTCCTTGATCCTCTCCTGGTACGAGCAGAAGGCAGTGGCAATCCTGCTGACGCTGCTTCACTTAGGGATCAAGAACATCAAGCTCGGTCCCTCCTTGCCTGCCTTCGTGAGCCCGCAGGTCCTGCAGTTCCTGGGCGAGAAGTTCAACCTATCTCCGATTTCCACGGCCGAGGAGGATCTGAGGGCCATCTTAGGCTGAGCAGATGGGGGAAGCAGGGGCAAGATGAGGACTGGTGTTCAGCGAGGCTGTGCGGCCAGTCGGAGGCGAGAGGTGGTTTCATTTCTCGCCTCCTTCCTTTGCGGGCCAAGGAGCTTCCCTCATGGGTAGCAACACCAGCATCCCGGAAAGGAAAAAGGCCGCCACCGCCAGAATGGCGGGCCGCTGGCTGCCGAAGGAGGAGGAGAGAATCCCGAAAAGCAAGGGACCCAGGATGGCAGAGGATTTTCCTACCAAAGAGTAGACTCCGAAGTACTCGGCCTCCTTTCCCGGCGGGACCAGCCGGGCGAATAGGGCCCGGGAGGCCGCCTGAATCGTTCCCAGGCCCAGCCCGGCCAGACCAGATAGGCTCCAGAACTGGGCCTGGGTCCGCACCAGGAAGGCCGATGAGACCGCCACCGTCCAGAGGAGGAGGGAAAGGATCACCACCTTCTTGGCTCCCCAGAGATCGGTGGGTCGGGCCAGGGCAAAGGCACCGAGGAGGGCGAAAAGCTGGACCGTTAGATAAAGGTAGACCAGGCCAGTAGCGGAGAAGCCCAAAGTGGTGGCCGCGAACACGCTGGAGAAGACGATCACCGTGTTGACACCGTCCTCGTAGAGCAGGTAGGAGAGGAGGAACCTGCGGATCTCCTCTCCTTTCGTCATCTCCCGGAGGCTCTTCCAGACTTGCTTGGCTCCCCCCACTGCGACAGCGAGAAGGGAGGGCGAGCCCGCTTCATCCGGGGGTAGGTAAAAGAAGGCAGGAAGGGAGAAGAGGGCAAAGAAACAGGCCACCATCAGCCAAGTAGAGGCGAACTGACCTGACCGGACCAGAGGAAGGGCCAGGAGCAGGGAAAGGATGGAGCCCAGATACCCGACCCCGTAACCCCAGGCCGAGACCCGGCCCTGATGCGAGGGCGGTGCGATCCGGGGCAAGAAGGAGTTGTAGAAGACCAGCCCGCCCTCCATTCCCAGGTTGGCCAGGACTATCAATGCGAAGCCAGGCAGGGCCATTCCTTCCTGCAAGGAGGAGAGGGCAGCGATGGCTGCGACACTGAGGGCGGTGTAAAGAAAGAGAAACCTCTTTTTCCATCCCCCAAAATCGGCGATCCCGCCCAGGAAGGGAGAGCTGAGGGCCACCAAGGCCATGCTGAGGGAGATGGCCCTTCCCCACCAGAGATCTCCTCTTCCCCCCTCGTTTCCCACCACCACCTGTACATAGTAGACCGGAAAGACTACGGCGGCTATGACCGCCGAGTAGCTGGAATTGGCGAAGTCGTAGAGGATCCAGCTCGCTACCTGTCTTCGGTCCAGGATCATGAGGTTGGTTGAGGGATTCGGGCCAAATCTCAAAAAAACGAAAAATGCACTTTACCGAGAGGGGACGATATGGGATAGTTTCCGCCGGAGCTGGAGCCGGCTGCGCCTCATGGGTATTCAGAGATGTTCCGAGGGAGAGATTCCATGATCCCCGCCCAGGGCCCGTCCAGGAGAAAGGAAAGGATCATGCAGCGGAATGTCAAGATCGTCATCTTTCTGAGCCTGATTAACTTCGCGGGGGCCTTATGGCCGGTGACCGCTCTAGTCAACCGGATCGAGCCATTCGTTCTGGGGCTTCCCTTTTTCCTCTTCTGGACCACCCTTTGGATATTGGTTTGCTTCTTCAACCTGCTCCTCTGCTATCTGCTTTGGGATAAAAGGGAGGACAGGCGGCCATGAACAGCCTGGCCCTCTGGATCATCTTAGGGTGGTTGCTCCTCAGCACCACGGTGGGCGTTTTGGCCGGGGTGAGGCGGAAATTCTCCATGGAGGAATGGTTCGTAGGGCAGCGCGGCTTCGGGTTGATCCTCTTCTATGTAGTGGCGGCAGCGGAGATCTACAGTGCCTTTGCCTTTCTGGGCTTGGCGGGCTGGGCGTACAAGTTCGGGGCACCCATCTACTACGCCCCCATGTACAATGTCCTGGCTTATACCCTGTTCTTCTTCATCGGCCCCGCTATCTGGAGGTATGGCAAGGCGCATGGCTATGTTACCCAGCCCGATTTCTTCATCCACCGCTACCGATCCCCCTCGCTGGGGATAGCGGTGGCTACCATCGGTTTTCTCTTCACCATTCCCTACCTGCAGCTCCAGATCATGGGAACGGGTATGATCATCCAGCTCTCCAGCGGGGGTGCCATTGACTGGCGGGGGGCAGTGGTTATTTCTTCGCTGGCTGCCATCGTATTCGTCACCATCAGTGGCCTTCGGGGAGTGGCCTGGACTAATCTGCTGCAGGCGATCCTCATGCTGGTATGCATGTTCTCGGTAGGGTTTCTCTTTCCCCAGAAGTTCTTCGGGGGGGTGGGCGAGATGTTCCACCGCCTATCCGAGGTGAGCCCTCAGCATCTGGTCCTCCCCGGCAAGGCAGGGACGATGGGGGTTGGCTGGTATACCAGCACCACCCTGATGTCGGCCCTGGGCTTCTGGATGTGGCCCCATCTCTTTCTCACCATCTACTCCGCGAAAAGCGCCCAGATCATCCGGAGGAATGCGGTCATTCTACCCCTCTTCGCCCTAGCCCTGATCCCGGTCATCCTCGTGGGCTACACTTGCTTCTTGGTGAGCCCTGACCTGAGGGATCCGGATCACGCCATGCTCATCACCCTGACCCGCTTCTTTCCGCCGTGGATGGCCGGTCTGATGGGCGCCGGCGGGACGGCAGCCGCCATCTCCACTTCCTCCGCCCTCACCCTTTCCGCGTGCACCCTTTTCGCCCGCAATATCTATCAGCGTGGGATCGATCCCCGGGCCAGCGACGATCAGGCCGCCCGAGTGGCTCGGGGGTTGGTGCCGGTGGTGGCAGCCCTGGCCGTGGCCCTGACCTTTCTGCGGCCCAAGATGCTGGTGGCTCTTCTCCTGCTCGGCTACTCCGGCATCACCCAGTTCTTTCCCGGGGTCGTCCTGGGCCTATTGTGGCGCCGAACGAGCAAGGTGGGGGTGTGGGCAGGCATGGGAGCAGGGATCGCCACCCTTCTCTTCATAAACTATGGGTTGAAATCTTCACCCTTGGGCCTCTTCTTCGGGTTCTGGGGCCTGATCGTCAACTTGGCCGTCTGCCTCCTGGTAACTCTGTTCACCAGGCCCCCCGCCAAGGAGGACCTGGACCGCTTCTATCGCATCCGCTAGCGCTGTAGGGGCTCACCTGATCTCGGCTACCCCATTGCCCGGGCTGGGCCATTTTTGGTAGACCTTGGGGTCATGGCCAGGCACGATCAGGTCGAGCGATGAGGCCACCTCTCTGATCCTCTCCAGGGCCTGGTAGGCCTCGTAGCTGGACTGACCGGTACCGATTGGGGTCATGGTCTCCAGGTTCTCGAACATGTAAACGATGTCGGAGGCCAGGACTACCGTTCCCGAGGCAGTGTTGACGGAGACCCACTGGAAGCCGTAGGTATGCTTGCCTCCCAGGTAGCACTTGATCCCGGGGATTATCTCCTTGTCCCCT
>Ga0078972_1010259_pt1 | contig 17655 bp, 34 predicted proteins | sample YelNatPaOPGAMG01_FD_67568 | JGI IMG/M metagenome (GOLD analysis project Ga0078972, IMG submission 67568) | Hot spring thermophilic microbial communities from Obsidian Pool, Yellowstone National Park, USA - OP-RAMG-01 (SPADES assembly) (version 2) | ecosystem: Environmental > Aquatic > Thermal... | reverse complement strand
CAACGTCTTTAAAACATTTTGATTATGATGCTCAATTAGGATATAAAGAGGCATATGAATTTTATAAAAAAGCACTTAAGTATAATCAAGTAAAGAGGCGAATAAGATATGAATGAACAAAAACAATCAATCATATACCCAATTACTCTTTCATATCGTAAACATTGGAATGAATGGGAAGCTATAAGGGAATTAATCCAGAATGCTTTAGATTCAGATAAACAAACAACAAGGATTTATAAACAAGATGGAAACTTAATTATTGAAGATAAAGGTAAAGGTTTACAAGTAAAACATTTATTATTGGGAATAAGTGAGAAACAAGATAAAGAAAACGCTAGAGGTCAATTTGGTGAAGGTTTAAAAATAGCGTTAATAGTACTAAAAAGATTAGGTTATGATGTAGAAATAATAAGCAATAACTTACATTGTACAATTGATACAGTAGACATTGAAGGAGAAAAATGTTTAAAAATAAACTATGAACATAACGGATTAACATTTAACGGAACAAAAATAATAATACATAACTATAAAGGAAGCACTTATGAAGATAAATTTATAATGAATGGAAACAAAACAATACTATTTCATGACAATTTTTGGGGAGACATTATAGAAAAACCATATACAGAAAAAGATGGAGAATTATATGTTAAAGACATTTATGTATGTAAACTTAAAAATAGTGAGTTCAGTTATAATTTAAACAAAATACAACTAGAGGAATCTAGAAATGTACCCAATGAATTTTCAGTAAAACGTAATATAGCTAATGTATGGACTTCCTGTAATGATAAAAGGCTATGGATTAGAATGTTTAAAGCAATGGAAAATAACAAGTATGAGAGGCAGGCAGACTTTGATATGGTTTACTTTCCAGTTAATGTTAAAAAAGTAGTAACGGAAGCGTTTAAAGAGTTATATCCTAACTATGTAGTAAAAACCAGTGACGCATTAGCTAAAGAATGTATTTGGAGAAATAAAGAAGTTATAGACTGGTTAGATATAGTAAATCATAAAGACTTGATTGAATTATTGCCTACAGATAAAGACTTTTTAGAAGATTATAGTAAAGGTGAAGATATAGAAGTTAATGAGGAAACATTAACATTAACAGAAAAAGCAAACTTAGAAATAGCAAAGAAAATAGCTAAAATGATTAGTCTTAATTATGATGTTAAAGTTTACACTATGGGAAATAATGAAGTTTTAGGTAAAGCATATAATCCAATAAGGCTAAATAGAAAAATAATGGAAAATACAGAACAAGTAATAAGTACTACATTACATGAATTAACACATTTATATTATGGTATTGGAGACATGACAGTAGAACAAATACATAGACTAACAGACTTAGCTGCAATACCAATAATTAAACTGTTAACACAAACAGAAAAACAATATGATTTTGAAACGACTTTACTTGAATGTAAAGTTAAAGATTACACGCAATATAAAATAAGTATTCCTAAAAGACTGATAGAAGAAAAAGGCTTAAAGAAAGGTGATAAGGTAGAGGTGAAAATACAATGAGAATAATTATGGAAATAGACAGAATAACAAGTGAAACAATATTTTTATATGGTGCCATAGATGAAGATGATAATGCGTTAGCTGGCCCTATATTAAACCTTATAATAATGGGGAAAGATGTATTAACATTGGAAACATTAATACATGAGTTAAACGAAATACAAATAATTCAAATATTAGAAAAATTAGGATATGGAAATAAAAGAATAGTAAATAAACATTACGTTAAACCAGTACCTATATCACATTTACTTAGCCCTTATGGATATAAAAGTTTAATTTATCCATATAATAAAAACAAAAAGGAGGAAAAATTAAATGGAAAGAATACATGGTATAGAAAGGTTTAAATATTGCCATGTGAAAGTAATATTTAGGTAAGGTGAAACAAAAATGAAGCAATACATAGAAAGTTTGGAAAAAGCAATTAACGAAAAACTGAAAAAGATAGATATTAAAGTGCAGAGACGTTATGGTTATTATGCAATAGATAGTTATCATAAAGGAACGAACAACTGTTTAGACACGATGCAAGCAGGAATGACAAGAAAAGAATTAGTACGAACATTAGAAACTATAAAGAGGGTATTATGCTATGAAGAAACAAAACAATAAAGAGACATATTTATTGGAATAAGAAGGAGGTGATGTAATGGCAATTAAAAAAGAAGTTAGAGAGCTTTGTTTAAAGATGATAAAGTCTAAAATTGGTAGTAAAGAATGGGAAGAAGCAAAAGAAGAACTTATCAATAAGTGGAAGTTTACACCATTTAGCCTATTAGCACTTTACAGTTCGCCTCCAACAATTGAATTGACTGATGAAAATGTAGCTTTAGTAATGGAATAAAAAGAGGTGAAAAAATGACAGGGTATTATGACTGGAAAAAGAAACAATATTACCGTTGGGAAGTTAACGATTTTTATGATGTAAGCGAAAAATTAAGAGAATTAAATGCTAAAATAGAAAGAAAACTAGAACCAGAAGATTTAGATTTTTATTTAGATGATTATGCTTTAGCTAGGGAAGTAAATGAAAGATTAAACAAAAAGGTTAGAATATTAGCTAGAGAAAACAGAAAATTAAACAGAACATTAAACAGGTTAATAGAAGAAGTAAACTTTCTAGAAGAAATAATGCGAAAACAATATAAACCTAAAGATGCTTTAATATGGTAGGTGAAAAATATGAAGTATAAAAATATTGAATGTATGTCTATAACCAAAGACGGAATATGTATATTAGACCGTACTTCATGTGTATGTGCTATCTCTAAATATTGTCAATGTAAGTTTAGCCATAAACATTTAAAGTAGGGTAATAATATGGAAGAAATAAACTTTAAAATAAACGAGTTAGAAACAAAATTGGAAAAAATGCAGTTAGAAATAGAATGGATAAAAGAGCAAATAAAAAAACTAAACAGGGAAATAGACAAGTTAACATTTACATTCTAGAGAGGCTAGGTTATGCAGCATAGAAAATGCGGATTATTAGAGGAATATTTGCTGTTAAAATTAGTAAACCATAAACATTTAACACGGTATAAGCTACGATTAGAGCTTAGAAAAAAAGGAATATCAACATGTGTATCCCAATTTTACCAATTAATAAAATATTTAATATTAAAAGATTATGTGAAAATTGATAAAGATTTCACTTGTATAGTAACAGATAAAGGAATGAAAAGAATAGTTGAATTAGAAAGATTCATTAAGGAGTGTCTATTATAATGGGAATACAGAAAAAGAATCTATACAGAGATAAACATGGAATAAAAAGATGTAAATTCTTAGGAAAGAAATATCCTATTGAATGTGTATCTTGTCCTCATTATGTAAATATTTTTTGTGGATGTGATTATGAAGATTATTATGGAGAGGGTTTAGGGATACCAGAGGTTATTAAAAATGGAAGAATTATTAAATAATATGTTTACTTATGGAGACGTTTTAATATTGGGAAATAAAGGGACAGGTAAAACTAATGCTTTAATGTGTTTAGCTGAACAAATAAGACAAGACAAAAAAACTAAGCTAGTAATAATAGAAATGTTTCCTAAATGGATTAATGAATTTAATGAAGTGCCTTATTTAATAATAAATAATGAAGATGTAGTTAACGTTAAGAAAAGAAGGTATTACAGCAGATATTATTATGTTCCAGAAGGTAAACTTTACTGTAAATATGATTTATTTAAGAGAATAATAATTAATGATGCTAATGAAATGTGGATACAAAGAGGAACAGAAATAGAAAACTTTATAGAGCAAAACAAAAATGTGTTATTTGTTTTAAACATTGAAAACTTAGAAAAAAATGTACAGTTTACTTATGCGGTAATAAACTATTATTACAAAAAGGCAGTAGAGAAAAGACTACAAGGACTAGAGCCAGATAATATAGTGTTTGTTATGGACGAAGCACAAAACTTGTTTGATTACGGTTTGTTGGGAAGAAAAAACCTTAACAGTTTAAGGAAAATATATAATGAAGCGAGAAACTTAAATATGCATTTTATAATGTGTACGCAAAGATTACAAGACGTAAGTACTAAGATACGAGGAAGAACATTATTATTAATAGGTAAAGTGAATATGGATGACTGGAAACTTAAAATAGAAAAACTATGTAAAGACAGTGCATATAAAAATGAAATACTACATTTACAAGCAGGACAATTTCTAGATTTAGAAAACGATGAAATAATAAAGTTTCCATTATTCAAACAAGAGAATAAACCTTATATATGGGAAGATAATTCAGCAATATTACCCAAAGAGGAGAAAGGAGAAGGCTTACTTACAAAAATATGGAGATGGATAAAGTGAAGCATAAAGTTACATGTGCTATATGTGGAAAGAAAGGTGTAGTAGAAATAGATGACTGGAACAAAATGATATATGGTGGCTGGGGCTATTTTGGTAAAGTAAAAATTAAAAATAAAGATGGAACATTCAGTATAGTTGAGTATTGGGAATGTGCTAGCTGTTTGAAGGAGGTACTAGAAGCGGATGATGAAAGATGAATGTTGAAGAATTAGTACTTAATGGGGTAGTAACATTTAATTATTACATTGAAAAGAAAAGAGAAAAGGAAAAAGAAATTGAACGTAAAATACAAGGCAATTAAAAAAACGTTTATTTATAGAAGTTTAGGGTTATTAAGTGGTTTTATAATAGGTTATTTAGTGTTTAAAAATTGGGAAGGAGTTACACTTGTTACAATAATAACGGAAATAGTGCATACGTTGATTTATTACATATTAGAGAAAATTTATGAAGGTAAATGAGATGCAATTAAATTACGCAGTTGAATATGTTTTATCTAAAATTACTAAATATTTACCAGACAAAATAAATATGGTGGTTTGGGGTATAGCTAAACAAATATGGGACTGGTTAAACAGATAGAGAACTTTTTAAAAAATAAAGTTTAAATAGTGTAACTTAATTAAGAAAGTAATGAGGTAAAGAATGTGAACCCAATAGAAGTTGAAACATTAGGATTATGGAATAAAGATAAAATTGAAAAATTTAAAAAACTATATAAACCAACAGAAATTATAGGAGTAATAGCAGACTTACATGTAGGAAGCATAACATCTTTAACATTGCCAGAATACATAAAGTTTGATGGTTCAAAAATTGTAGCAAACGAAAAGGGTAAAGTAATATATGAATGTTGGGAAAACTTTGTGGATTTAGTTGAAATATGGAATCCAGAAGCGATATATGGATTAGGCGATTTTATTTCAGCTACGTCAACTAAGCTGTTTAAAGATTTTGATATTATATCGGATGTAGATAATCAAAAAGAAATGTGTATTCAGCTATTAGAACCTTTAGTTAAAGATAGAATATTCAAGCTAATAGCTGGAACACCGTTTCATGATAGTGTAGATACAAGAGTGCATTATGATATAGCAAAAAGGTTGAACGGAATACCTTATGTAGAAGGATACATTTATGATGTAAAAGATGAAGTTCCAATAATGATGTCGCATCAGACAAGGACAGGAGCATTATATCCATTAGGTGCTATGGAAAGAGAAACTTTATTTGTGCAAGCGGGAATAAAACAGGGAAAAATAGAGGATGTGAAACTGTTAATTGGGGCACATTGGCATCAATATCATGAAGTATATAATGGAATAGTTGATGTTGTAATACCATGTTGGCAAGGATATTATGCATATAAAGGAAAAACGGTTTATTATGGAATACGACAGCCAGACATTGGAGGATTGATAGTACTAATTAAAAAAGACAAGTTTGTAACGATACCATACATATATAATGTTAAAACAATGTAAAGGTGAATGTTGTGAACCAAACAGAGAATGAAACCCATAAGTGTTTTGTGAACCAAGATTTAGGTGAAACCCATAAAGATGTTGTGAACCATATCGTTGATGAAACCCACTATTTTATTGTGAACCAGGAAAATGGTGAAATCCAACCTCATATTGTAAATTTAAAAAGTAAGGTAGCAATTTATTATCAAATATTAAAAACTAAAAACATGATTATGAATAGAATATGGATGTATGAACATGCTGAGGAATGGAGAAAAAAGAGACGTTTACCTCCTATGATTTTAACAAGTAATGACAAGTTGTATTTAGATTCAATATTTGGAGATTTAGGTAGACAATTACAAGGATTAAATGGGAAATTAAGAGAAATAAAAAAACAATTAGAACAATTAGGACAACAAACAACATTATACATTAATTGGTTAAAAGATGTTAAAGGTATGAGTGGATTTTATGCTGGAATATTAACAGCTAAACTGATGGATAAAGACTTTCCAAGTAGAAGTCATTTAAACATGTATATTGGATATGGAACAGTTAATGGTAAAGCATTTAAAAGAATGAAAGGACAGAAACTTGGTTGTAGTCCGCAATTAAGAGCTTTATTCTGGAATATAGAAAAGAATTTAGTAATGGCGAAAGGACAATACTACCAATACTATTTACAACAGAAACAATTATATAAAAACAAACATTCAGATTGGACACCGAAACATATTCATAATGCTGCTAAACGTAAAATGGGGAAACTATTTACAAGCCATTTGTGGGAAGAAATGTTTAAAATTAAATATCCAAATAAACAAATACCTTTACCAATGCATTATAAAGATGTACCGTTACAAAATGATGAATATATATCGCCATTTAGAGATAAAATGTGAACCACGAATAAATTAAAACCTAAAACTAATATATAAACCAAAAATAAACTTTATAAATGAGTTTAATTATATGTTACTATTGTGGTAACAATGCAAAACATATTAGAAGATATAAAATTAAAACACGAACAGATACTTTGGACAACTGTTAGAATTAAAGCTGAAAAGGCATGGGGTAGCGGAACAGTAGTTTATAGTGGACAGGACAGTAAAGGAGAATGGCACGCTTATGTTTTGACCTGTGAACATGTGGTTCATGATAACATTCATGTAGAAACTAGATTTGACCCTAGAGTAGGATATGATATTAAGAAAGAAACACGTATACCATGTGAAGTTGAATTTTTCTATTATGATAAGTATAGTATATGTCAAGGTGTAAGTGGTAGTACTAAAGCGGATATTGTAGCGTATGATGTAGATGGAGATATAGCATTACTAGAGTTAAGACGTAACGCTAAAATAGATTACGTAGCAAAACTATTTCCTAAGGACTGTTATAAGGAAATACACGTGTTTGACCCAGTTTATGCATGTGGAGCAGCATTAGGACATGAACCAGTAGCTACAAGCGGAATGATAAACTTTATGAATGAATTAATAGATGAAGGAATAGAATATTGGATGAGTAATGCTCCCATAATATTTGGAAATAGTGGAGGTGCAGTATTCAGATTTAGTCCAGAAAGACAACGATACGAGTTTATAGGTATGCCAGCAAGAGTAGCTGTAAACATAGCTGGATTTATGCCTGACCCAATAACACATTTAGCATGGTTTGTACCAATAAACAGAATATATAAATTAATAGATGATAACTTTTACCAATTTATATATGATAATAATTGGACATTTGAAAAGTGCAATGAAGAAAGAGATAAATGGAAGAAAGAAAGAGAAAAACTGTTACTAGCCAAATATGGAGGAACTCCAGAAAAAGAAGAAAAAAGAAGAAAAGGATTGTAGGTGACATTATGGGATTAGAAAATGGTGAATGTGACAGTTGTGAGAAAGAAGTTAACTTTTTATTCCCTGTAGCTGTAATGGTAGAATTACCAACTGGAGGATTCACTATGTCTTTACGTTATTATTGTATAGACTGTTATGAAATATTAATTGATGTTGCATATAATGAATTAGAGGATGATGAGGAAGAAGAAGAAAATGATAAAGATGAAGATGAAATAAAAATCTAATTATGTTATAAAATGGTTTCCAATGAACATTTTACTTTGTATAACCACGTATAATTCAAGAAAATTTTTAGGAAAATTATTTTTTCATTTGGAACAATTAGACCCGAAACCTACATTTACATTGTTTGTTAGTACTGATTATTATCCATTTAACGACCTTCTATATATTCATAGAAACTATAAAGTTACACCATACAAAATAATTAATTTACCATTCTGTAAAGACGCAGTTAAAAAGTCAGGTTATGCATATAACACAATAGCAATAGTACGTCAAACAGGACTAGAATATGCAAGAAAACACAACTATGACTACGTTTGGTTTAACGATGACGATAATTACCCTTTAACACCTAACATGTTTGAATTATTAACAGAACATCCAGATAAATACATTGTGGGGGCACCTTATAGCAGGGTCTATCCTGAGGGTGTATTTTTAGCATGTAAATGGGGAACAATAGAAAGAGGAAAATATGTATTAAAGAAAATACCTAATTATCCCATAGACTTTCCAGTTATGATTAGTGGAGGAGCCACGTTAATACCTAAAAGAATAATACAAGATACAAGATTAAACTTTTATCCTATATATATGGAATACAGTAGTAGTGAGGATTATGGATATACGCTTCATGCTAGAAAGTTTGGTTATTTTTGTTTATTAGATTGTAGAGTTAAAATGTACCACGAATATGTAAAAACAATAGCTGATGTGAAACCTTGGACTGTAAACCCAAAAACAAATCAATATTTTGAATTTGAATATTAATGTGATGTGGGATATGGAAAAATTATTTGGAAGTGTAATAGTTAAAATGATGCCAACACAATTTTAGTATAATTTAGTACTAAACTATTTATATACGAAAAACATATTATATATTATAGAGCAACTATGAAGTCCTATCCATATTTAAGGAATAGGTATATTAATTTAGTTAAAGGTGATTATAAATGAAAAGTGATAGAAAGCTCCTAGAAGCAAAACTAGAAGATAAAGAAGTTAAAGACTTTCTAAAGAGTGCAGAGGGACATCCATTTATACAAACGTGGATAAAGAATTATGAAAAGAAACTTGCTGAAGGCGAAATAGAAATGGGTGCTTTAAGGGGTCAAACAGTAGGTGATACTACTGGTGCTGGAGTACAAACACAAGTTGCTGCTACACTTGAAATCTTTAATGCTGTGGTTAGAGGTTTTACACGATACATGGATGATTCATGGATAAAGAAATACGCTACTGATGCTGTAGTGTTTAAGATTCCTAAAGTTGAATATATGGAGGCAGTAGCAGAAATTAGTGCAGGGGAACTTCCACACACAGAAAAGAAGATAGACTACGTGACAATTGACTTGAGTACACCTGAATCAGAAAAAGGTGGAAAAGTCACTTGGACACGTGCTTTAATGGAAGATGTTACGTTTGATGTACAAGCGGAAATGATGGAAGGATTAGGACATGCTATTGCAGTTAAAATGCAAAATGACCTTATGGCTAAACTGAAAGATGTAGCGGACAACAAAGCACATAGAATGCCATATGGAGCAAAAAGAAGTATAAGTTCACCTATTACATGGACCGAGTTTCTAGCAGTAGTAGGAGACATAGATGCTGGTTTCACCAGAGTAAGTGTTAGTGGAACAAGCAACCTAACTGCATCTGATATAGGTTCAGCAGTAGTACAGAACCAATCAGGTAACAACGTTACAGTTGGAACATTATTCCAAATACCAGCAGCTAACCAAGCGATAATTCTTAAAGGAGGCTCACATGTAGACATTTCAGGAAGCAATGCGTGTATTGTTAGTGGCGGAACACATCAAATAGTTCCAACTAGTGTAACAAAGAATGGTAAAGTTACTTATGGACCAGCAGATGTAGTATTGGTTAGTCCAGAAGTATACTGGGAACTGCTTAACATTATACAGTTAACTAACGTATTGTATGAAGGAAGTACAGACCCAGTTAGACAAGGAGTGATTAAACTAGCACTAGGAACAACAATTATAAAGCATGGTTTACTTCCAGCTAGAACATTAGTAGCATTAAATAGTGAAAAATGTATAGGAATGGTTCTACGTAGAGCATTAAAGATAGAGCCAGTATTGTTCCCCACGTGGAACGAGTATGGTTTTATTGGAACAGTACGATACGGAGCAAGCATACTGTTTGAAGGAGCAATGCAGTGGGCGGAGGGAAGCTAAACAACTAGTTAGTTTTCTATATGTACACTTTCTTTATTTTTTATGTATTAAATTTTTATGTAGGTAGTTTTTATGTATATAATACCAGAAAATAAAACAGTATATTTACGTGTAAGTGGACTAGCACAATACCACTTTTGCCCTAAACGTAGTAAAATTCAGTTATTTAATAATCCAGAAATACATAGTAAAGAAAGAGGTGCAGTAGTTAAAGGAATAAAACTACATCAACAATACGAATATATGATGTACAACATGGGATTTGATAGAACATTAGTAAAATATAAGTTAGGATGGACACCATTAAAAGTGTTTGAGAAACAAGTGCCAAACACTAATATAATGGTTAGAGGTAAACCAGATGATTTAAGAACAATAATAAATAAGAAAGACGGTAAAAAACAAACTATATTGATAGAACTTAAAACTACTGGTCGTAAAATGATTAGGAGAGAAATATACTGTGCTATGAAACAACTACAATTATACATGTGGTTGCTTAAAGAGAAACTGGAAGAAATAGGTTTTCCATTATGGAAGTATGGTATAGTAGAAATATACAGTCAAAGAACAGGTGAACTATTAAAAAGGTATAGTGTAGAATATGATGATAATATTGAAGAATGGATTAAACATGTAGTGAAAACTTTTACTGGAGAAGAACCTTTAAATATCCCAGAAAATACTAAATACTGTAAAAAGTGTCCACAAGCAATACGTAATATTTGCTCATGGCACGAGATGATGAAAAATGGATAAAGTGGTGTTTGTATGTAAATATGGTTCTATATGTAATTGGATACGTGAGAAGTGTTCATGCTTACTTAAAGAATTAAAAATAGTGGAATTGCATAAAATTGAAGAACTATGTAAAGATTTCAAAAATATGAATACAACAACATGTGATTGTATATGAGTCAGATACCTAAGTTAGACATAGTTTCATTTTTTGAATATGTGACTGGATTAAAACCTACAGAAGACCAGAAACAGTTACTATTAAGTTTAACAGATATGAATGTAAAAAAAGTAATAATTAGTGCTGGAAGACAGTCAGGCAAGAGCATTACTTGTGCAGTAGCAATATTATGGTTAAGTTTTGTTTATGGACAGGAATATCCAGTAAAAATATTATTAGTTAGTGCTCAAGAAAACATATTATACTTTCACATTAGAGAAATATTGAAAAGATGTCCAGAATTTGAAGAAGAAATAGTTGCACATGGAGTATATAGTTTAGTTCCTTTAAGAGGATACGAATTAAGAAATGGTAGTATAGTTTATGTTAGAGGAGCTACAGACAAGCAGATTAGAGGTTTACCAGCAGATATAGTGTTTATAGATGAAGCGGCAGAAGTGAAAGATGATGTTATATTAACAGCATTAGGTAATTTGAGTGGTTCAATAAGTAAGTTTATACTGTTAAGTACGCCACATAAAGATAACTTGTTTACTAAATGGGCGACAGACGAAAATAGCGGATTTAAAGTACACATGTGGAGTGCTGAGAATTTACCTTGGCATGATAAGACTATATTGGAAACTAAAAAGAAAGAAATGAGTAGTGAAAAGTATGCTGTAGAAGTGTTAGGTAGACCTCCAACAATACAGGAAAGAGGATTCTTTAGTAGAACGCATGTTAATAAGTGTATAAGTGACAGTCCAATAGTTAGAGAGGGAGGAACAATAGAGATAGGTATAGATTTTGGAGAAACAGAAAGTAGTACAATATTAACTGTTATAGAACGTGTAGGAAAAATAAAAAGTAAAATATTAGATATTAAAAAGTGGAAGTTACCTCCAGAACTAGTAGTTGATGAAATATTGATGCAAATTAGAAAATGGAATCCCAGTATAGTTAAAGCAGATAATAAACCTCCAGAATATATGAATGTATTAAAGACTAAAACTAGAAAGATAGTGTTTATAGATTGCACGTTTCATAAAGAGTTAATGTTAGGGCAACTACAAAAATTAATAAGGGAGCATAGTATATTGATTCCTCAACATGAAGTGGAACTTATTAAACAGTTAACAATTTATAGGAGAGGAATGAAGGTAGGAGATGATTATGTGGATAGTTTAGCTTTAGCAGTATATGATTACGGATTTAAACCTAGTTATGGTAAAGTGTTTATTGGAGCAAAAAATAAAGTTTAAATATTGGTTTAACTATTATGCATAGTGAGGGTACAGAAAAAATGAGGATACATGAAATCTTAGATAAATACTTTACTTTTTTAAGACAATTCAATAATGTTTTAAATGTTAATGCAGGAGAAGAAATAACTAAAGGATTAAAGACTGGTAGACAAGCAATAATAGTTTATGTTAAAAAGAAGTTACCATTAGAGAAACTAATGCTTAATGAAATATTACCTGATTATGTAGACGATGTACCAATAGATGTTATAGAATGGACTACTGATTATGAATTGGGAAATACTGCACCTTCATATTATAATCCTGAAATACAAAAGAAAATAGCTGGTGGTGTAAGGAAATGAGTAGTGATTTAAGAAATACTTGCACTCCAGTTAAAAACCAATTAAGTTGCGGTTCATGTACTGCTTTTGGTACTATTGCAGCGTGGGAACAGAATATTAATGTGTTATTTAATCAGTTATTAGATTTAAGTGAAAGACACTTGTTTAGTTGTAGTGGAGGAACATGTGAAACTGGAAATACTATGGATAAAGTGTTTAATACAGCTAAAGATTATGGTGTAGCATTAGAAAAATGTTGTCCTTATGATGGAGTAGACCATTCATGTGGTGACGTATGTAAAGACTGGTATGTTAATGGAAAAAAACTTAAACAATGGAGAACAATAAAGAATATAGAAGAAATGAAAACTTTGTTAAAGAGTAAATGTTTAGTTGCTACTATGGCTGTATACCAATCATTTATTAACTATAAAGGAGGAGTATATCATAAATTAAATAATGATTCATTATTAGGATACCATGCAATATGTGTATGTGGATACAATGATACTTTACAAGCATGGTTATTAAAGAACAGTTGGGGAACAAACTGGGGTATGAATGGTTATGCATGGATAAAATATGGAGAATGTAATATAGATGAGGAAATGTATGAGTTAACACCTGATACAGAACCACCTAGTCCCACACCCATACCTTCACCATGTAAACTTGGAAACTTTATAACTAAACTATTAAACGTATGGTGTTATTTATTTAAGAGGAAAGGTAGATTCTATTATATGAATAGGAGGTGATATTATGGGAGAAAAAATAGAAGTGAAAGAAACAGATAAACCATTTATACTTGCTTTGGTAAGTTCAGGAATAACAATATTAAATATAGTGTTTACAGCTATGGGAGCACTAACAAATAATAAACAAATGATAGATACATGTGTAGAAATATTAAAGTTTACTTTTCCATTAACGGCTATGGCATGGAGTTTCTATTTTGGTAAAAAAGAATAAGAGGAATATATAATGGAATGTTTAGCTAAAAATTGTATAAGTAGACAAACAGAATGCAATAAAATGTGTCGATGGTGGACTTATGAATTAGTGGTTATGAAAGCTAAAGGAGTGGTGAAGGAGAAATGACTATGGAGCGAATGTTAATATTGCTTGTTATTTATATTGAGTTATATTATAATGCTTTATTATAATGAAGCGAATAAGAAATGAAGGAATTATTACGTTGTGTATCATGTGGTAAACCAATATGGAGACATAAATTAAAGATAAATGAAGTGGATACTTTAGGTAGAAGTTTATGTCAAGAATGTAAGAATAAAGCTAGAATGGAAATACAAAGGAACAGAAATAAAATTTATAAAATAGATGATAGTATATATGATGAATGGTTAAAACATGAATTAATAAGATTAAGTACAAAACAAAAATTAAAAGAGAAGAAGGGAGCGAAATAATAATGGATATTGATTTAAACATTAAATATGTTGAGCCTAAAATTAAAATAGTTAAAAGTAAAGGTAGACCTCTTTACTGTAGAATATGTCATAGAATAATGGTGCCACAAGAACAATATGTGTTTTTTAGAAGTACTAATAGAGAATTATTAGACATGTTAAGTATCAAATATAAATGTCCGCATGTCACAGTTTGTGTAGATTGTTGGAGTATTTATAAATATAAAATAGAAGAATTGTTAGGTACTGGTTATGAGGAGTTAAATGTAAAATGAACAACAACAATTGGACAAAAGAGGAAGATAAAATATTAAACAAATATTATCCTAAAATAGGAACTAAAGTTAAAATGTTTTTGCCTGATAGGACACTTGACGCTATAGACCATCGAGTACGTAGATTGGGAATTAAATATGAACCTTTAGGTGAAGAACCAGCAGGATATTTAGATATAGAAACAAATTCTCTACAAGGAGACTTCGGTTTTATATATTGCTGGTGTATAAAAGCAGCTAATGAAGATAAAATATATTATGGTGTAATAAAACCTGAAGAAATTAGTAATGGTATACTAGACCGTAGAATATTAGAAGAATTATTAGAAGTACTGTCTAAGTTTAGAACAATTTACACATATTATGGCACTAAGTTTGACTTAGCTTTTATTAGAACAAGAGTATTATATCATGGTTTAGAGTTTATACCTTACGGTTTAATTCAACATAGAGACCTTTATTATTTAGTAAAAAGAATATTGAGAATACATAATAATAGACTTGAAAGCGTTGCTGATTTATTAAATATTAGAGGTAAGACACATTTAGAGCCTAGAATTTGGAATAGAGCTAATGCTGGAGATAAAGAGGCTATAGAATACATATTAGACCACAATAAAAAAGATGTTATTTTACTAGAGAAAGTTCATAATAAATTGAAGGATTATGAAGCTAGGACTAAGAGATACTTGTAAAGGAATAAACATGGAAAAGCGTAAAAAAATTAAAGTTTCAGGTTGGGTAGAAGATAACGTTAAAGATTCTAATATTCCTATTTACTGTCCTAAATGTGGAAGTAAATTGCGTGTTGTTAATGCTTTACAAACTGAAGCAAAAATAATCTTTATATACTGCCCTAACAGTAAATGTAGATATGCAGAAGAATTTGAGGAATAACTATGAGCGAACGTAAAAATTTCAAAAAATGGATTGTAGATGTTGTGTACGAGCAACAACAAGGTATGTGTAAACGGTGTGGTAGAAGTTTAGAACTGGGATTTCATAAACATCATAAAGATGGTGATGCTAGTAATAATAGTGTAGAAAACTTAGAATTATTATGTCCAGAATGTCATGGAGGAGAACAATATAAAACTCTACAGCAACAACGTATGAAACATTTACAGCAAATAGAAGATATTATTGGTTTAGCTAGCACTGGTGAAGTTAGTGGTGCAGTAGTTGAAAAGATTACTGAACTTATTAAGTTGGGACTTAGTTTAGAGAATAAAGTGTATAATGATGTAGAGTTGCCTCCAGTTAATATACGATTACAAACTAATATTGCTATACAGCAGATGTTACTTAAAGAATACCAGAGAGGATTTGAAGATGGAATTAAAACAGCATATAATATATTGATTACAAGTATGATGGGTAATGTTAATGCTATGATGGAACAATTACCTAAAGACCAATCTATTAATGAGTTATTAAAAAATTTAAAAGAGGATGTTAGAAAGAAATGAAAGTGAAAATAAAAATAGAAGAAGTGTATGATAGTATAGAATTAGAAAACTTAATTAAGTATGTACGTAAACTACGTGAACAATTTTATAGTATAACTACGTTAGATTTTGAATTAGAAGTTGATGTGAAAGGTGTACAAGTTTGAGTGAGCCTAAACAAATTAAGTTAGATAAAGAATTGTTAAAGAAAGAGAAGCATATAGACAGTAAAACTCCTGAAGAAATGAATAATGAAGTTACTAGTGAACAGGAATATGATGTTACACAGTTAACAGGGGTTGGACCAAAAACTGCTGAAAAACTTAGAGAGAAAGGTTATTTAACTCTTATTGATGTTGCTACTACTAGAGCTGATGAACTTAGTGCTGTAATGGGTATTGGTTATGCACAGGCTAAAGTGTGGATAGATGATGCTTTAGATAAAGTTAGTGCTAAAATGAAGTTGCAGAATGCTACGGACTATACTAAAGAGAAGAATGATAAAACTACAATATTTAATACTGGAAGTGAAAACTTAAACAAGTTGCTTGATGGAGGATTTAAAACTGGAACAATATATGGTACTGTAGGACGATTTGCTACTGGTAAAACACAAATAGGTTTTGAGTTAGTTGTTGATTGTTTAAGTAAAGGTTATAGTAGTGTATTTATAGAAACTGAACCAGACACGTTTCATTTAGAAAGACTACAAGAAATAGCTAATAGTAAAGGAATAAAGAATGTTGATTGGAGTAAACTTTACGTGTGTCCAGCAGACCAAATTCCCACGGCGAAGGCTCAATATTTACAGTATAAAATTATACAGAAAACATTAGAAAGAGGAGAAAACATTAAACTTATAGTAGTGGATAGTTTTAACGCTAAGTTTAGAGCTGGATGGAGTAGAACTGAACTTTTACCATTAAGAACACGTGAGTTAGGGGAGCATTTTACTTTAATAGAGTTTTTAACAGCTAAATATAATTTATGTTGGTATTTAACATGTCAAGCTATTGCACCTCCTAGACCAGACCAAGGATTACAGGCTAAAGTAAAGTTTGGACAAGAGTGGTATCCTGTAGGCGGGGACTTTTTATTGCATAGTGTTAATGTTTGGTTAGGACTTAATCAAGTGAAAACAGAATTATGGACTGCTACGTTATTTGATTCTAGTTATATTGATAGGGGAACAGTTGAATTTGTGTTGTGTAAAAAGGGTCTTATGGACAGTGTTAAGTAATGAAGTATATTGGGAAAACTTGTTATGTGACAGAATACAAGATGTATCATGGAAAAACAAAAAGTAAGAAACGTAAATTAGAAGTTGTATCATGGATGAATAAAAGATGTGTTGATTGTGGAAAATTTATACTGAATAGTCATGGAGAACGATGTTTAAAATGTGCTAGAGAATATGAAGTAGTATGTAAAAAGAATTATAAAGAAAGATTAAAAGAACTTAGAAAAACGTTGAGGATTTTACCTAGTGTTGAGGATATGTAAAATGATTTATGTGGATGTGCATGAGCCACAAGAAATTATTGAAGGTTTAACGAGTAAACGGTTAACTGTGGAGGTTAAACGTTTAGAAAGTGGTGATTACGTGTTTAATGATGTTGCTATTGAAAGGAAAACTTTACAAGATTTAGTGAATAGTACCTTTAATAGAAGATTATGGACGCAACTAGCAAATTTATGTAATAGTTATAAACAACCTATGTTGCTTATAGAGGGATGGAGTGGATACAGCAGTTTAGATGTTGTAACTAAAGGAATAATTACAACTGTACTTACACGTTTTAAAATACCTATATTGTTTAGCTATAACTATTTAGAAACTGTAGAATGGATTAAATCATTATATATAAAGACA
>Ga0078972_1005905_pt2 | contig 17657 bp, 15 predicted proteins | sample YelNatPaOPGAMG01_FD_67568 | JGI IMG/M metagenome (GOLD analysis project Ga0078972, IMG submission 67568) | Hot spring thermophilic microbial communities from Obsidian Pool, Yellowstone National Park, USA - OP-RAMG-01 (SPADES assembly) (version 2) | ecosystem: Environmental > Aquatic > Thermal... | reverse complement strand
GGCGAAGCCGGACGGACGCTCGGTTTGCCTTTCGGATTCCTCCCCGCCCCACCTCACCCTTGGCGCCCTCTTCCCTGGACCCTGTCCGGGGCCGAGGGCCTCCATTGACATCGTTTTCTGGGGGGCCTAGCTTGTCGCCATAGGAATGGGGGGCATCCTTGAGGCGATCGCCCGCAAAACGCGCCGAGAGCTCCTCGCCTGGAGCCAGGCCCAGCTTGTCCGCCCTCCGCGAGCGGGTACGGCGGCTCAAGGCGGTGGTGGACGCCGGCGCCCTGGCCCAGCGGACCTTCGACTTGTCAACCATAGCCGAGCAGATCATCTCGACGGCCGCCCGCTGCATCGGCGCGGAGCGGGGAAGCCTCTTCCTGGTGGACCGTGAGACGGGGGTCCTCTCCTCCCTCGTGGCGCAGGGCGTGGACGGACGGCCGCTGGTCCTGGCCCCCGGCGAGGGAATCGTGGGCGCCGTGGTGCGCACGGGGAAACCGATCCTCCTTTCCGATCCTTACTCCGACTGGCGCTTCGACCCCTCGGTGGACGAGGCCACGGGCTTCACCACGCGCTCCCTTCTGACGGTGCCGGTCCGGAGCAGAGAGGGCCGGCTCGTGGCCGTGCTCCAGCTTCTCAACCACCGGCGGGGCCGCTTCACGCAGGGCGACGTGTCCTTCCTGGCCGAATTGGCGGTCCCCTTCGCGGCGGCCCTCGAAACGGCGCACAACCATCAGGCCATCCTGGAGCGCGAGCGCCTGCTCCAGGAGATCCGAACGGCCGCCGAGATTCAGGAGACGCTCAGGCCCAAAGACCTGCACGCGGTCCGGGGATTGGAGATCTCGGTCCTCTGCAAACCCTGCTTGGAGGTAGGCGGCGACTACTACGACTGCATCCCCGGGAGGGACGGCTCGTGGTGGCTGGTGGTGGCCGACGTCTCGGGCAAGGGCGTTCCGGCGGCGCTCATCGCCTCCAACATGCAGGCCTTCCTCTGGTGCCGCAGAAACTCGGGAACGCCGCTGGCGGAGACGGCCGCGGAGGGGAACAACCTGCTGTACAAGCTCGCCGAGGGCCGAAAGTACCTCTCGCTGGTCCTGGCGGAGTGGTGGCCAGGCAGCCGCGAACTGCGCTGGGTCAACGCGGGCCACCCGCCCATGCTCCTTCAGAAGAAGAGAAAGAAGATCCAGCGGCTGGGCGCCACGGGGCCGCCCCTGGGGCTTCTGCCGGGCATGTCCTTCACCAGCGGATCGCTCCTTCTCGACAAGGGTGACGTGCTCCTGGCCCTCACCGACGGGGTGACCGAGGCCTCCCGTGAGCTGGGCGGCGAGGAGTTCGGGCTGGAGCGGGCGGCCCAATGCCTGAAGAGGAGCGGGGGCGCCGAGACGGTGGTGCATACCCTGAACGAGGCCGTGACGGCCTTTCTGGCCGGGGGCTCGTTGCGAGACGACCTGACGGTGCTGTGCGCCCGCTGCCTGGGCTGACGCCGCGCCGACGTCCTTCCTGACACCTCGGCCCTCCGGGGCATCGTCACGGCTCCCTCCTTTGGCGCCTCTCCTTCGGCCGGCGGAAGAAGGCGCCCACCGTGAGCGTTGGTATAGAAGGAGGCTGGCTTTGGACGAGACGCTGGAGCGGGTGACAGAGGCGCTGGGCATCCCCCGTCTGAGGCACCACATCTTCCTCTGCTGCGACCAGGCCAAGCCGAAATGCTGCCAGAGGGAGGCCGGCCTCGAGTCCTGGAGCTACCTCAAGCGCCGGCTCGACGAGCTGAAGTTGGCGGGGGCGGCCGGGGTCCACCGGACCAAGGCCAACTGCCTGAAGATTTGCCGCCAGGGCCCCATCGCCGTGGTCTACCCGGAGGGCACCTGGTACCACTCCTGCACGCCGGAGGTCCTGGAGCGCATCATCCAGGAGCACCTCATCGGCGGGAGGCCCGTGCGGGAGCTGGCTTTCGCCGTTCAAGCGCTGGAGAGCGGAGCGCCAGCCGAGATGGGTCCAGAGAACGGATAGCACGCACTGGGGAGAAAACCATGGGCCAGCGGTACGCGAGCTTCGCGGAGTTCTACCCCTTCTACCTCTCGGAGCACCGCAACCGCACCTGCCGGAGGCTCCACTTCGCGGGGAGCCTGCTGGTGCTCGGGTTGCTGGTCTCGGCCCTGATCACCCGAGTGTGGTGGCTCCTGCTCCTAATGCCCGTGGCGGGCTACGGCCTCGCCTGGGTGGGCCATTTCGTTTTCGAGAAGAACCGGCCCGCCACCTTCACCTACCCGCTCTATCCCCAATCCCGCGATGGGAGCCGAACAGGCGGTGCAAGTTTTCACAAATCTTACGGATTCCATGAATCGCTCCATCACCTGCCAAGGGATTGGGGGCATTCGAGCCGAAGGCGAAGAATGCGCCAAGGGTGGGGTGAGGCTCCGCGGGCTTTGCCCGTGGAGCGGGGAGGGAATGGCCCCTCCCCGTTTGGGAGAAAAAGCCTTTCCCTCGGAAAGCACCTACAGCACCGAAGGTAAGACCAATCCATCGCGGAATTTGGGTCTACAGCCTGGCGGGCGACTGGGTGATGTTCTTCTCCCTCCTCACCGGCAAGATTCCGTTCTAGCCCGGATTTCTCACCGGGTAGCGCTGCATGGCGGGCGGTACGATCCGTAGGTACTCCTCCCGGCCGATGCCGTTGCGCCAGTGGCCCGCCGCCATGGCCAAGCCGATGCCGCCGAAGTAGACGAGCAGGACCAGGGCGAGAGCCGCGAGGGCGAGCCGGGGGCGCCTGAGCCCCCGCCCGGGGCCCACCACGAGCGCCGCGGGCTCCGGACAGGCATCCACGCAGAGAAGGCAGGCCGTGCACTCGGGCGAACGCACGGGGCCCAGTTCGTGCACCTTCAGGTGCATGGGACAGACCCTCGTGCAGGCCTGGCAGTGGGTGCAGGCCTCGTCCACGCGGCGCACCTTGAGCGGGCTGAGCAGGCTGACGAGGCCGGTGAGCGCGCCGTAGGGGCAGAGGTAGCGGCACCAGGCGTTCTGCACGAGGAAGGAGAGGAGCAAGAGTCCCGCCAGCACGGCAACGGTGAGGGCCGAGGGATGGGCGAAGAAGGCCAGCATGCGCACGTCAGCCACGCGGTTGTAGGGCCCTTCGATGAAGGCCTCCAGAGCCCTCAGCGGCATGGCCACGAAGATGAAGAAGGCAAAGAAGGCCAACAGGAGGTACTTGGGCGCCATGAGCACCCTGTCCAGCCAGCGGGGAATCCGGTGGGCCGGCCAGCGCGGGAGGAGCTTCGCCCTCACGCGCCAGAGCCACTCGGAGAGCGTGCCGATGGGACAGAGCCAGGCGCAGAAGGACTTTTTCAGTGCGAGACTCGCCAGGAGGGCCAGCAGGAGCAGCACGGCGGCCGAGGGCTGGACGGCGTCGAGGTGGCCCGTCGCGAGCCAGTGGCGCAGCCCCATGAGGCCGGCTATGGGCAGGAAGCCCCCCACCCCCGGGGGCCTCGCCACGGCGGGCAGGCGCGGGTCCAGGCAGGAGGCGGCAAAGCGGCTGAACTGAACGCCGATGGCAAGGACGAGCAGGACCATAAAGAGCTGCAGGGCTCTACGAAGGCGGGTGGCCGTGGGCTTCAGCCCCCCGCCGTGCCCCGTCCTCTCGGCTCCTTGGTGCGTACTCTCGGATGCGGCCACGAGCCACCTCCTCAGCGAGGCGGTCAATATGATACCGATTTTGTCTCTTTTCAACGCGGCGGGCCCGCGGGCCTCCCGCCGAGCGCCACATGCCCCAGGCGCCTGCGGCGCCTATTCGGGGCCAGGGGCGCCGCATCGCAAGGCGCCCCTTCATCGCCTGTCACCCCGTGGCCTCCTTCAGCGGGCTTCTGGCACGGGGTCCCGTCGTTCCCGTCGTTCGCGTCACGCTCCGGAACGCCCCCTTTGCGGCAAGGCCCGTCCCGCTGGGGACGGGCCTCGCTCGCCGGATCGCATGCCACGAGGAAATGAAGGCAAGGCCTGCCCTACCACCTCGTCTCGGTGGCGGGGGAGAAGCCCACGAGCTGGGCGTGCTCGCCCTCGATGGGTTCGAAGGCCGACATGACGCCCACGCGGCCGGGGCCGTGCAGCCTCAACCAGGTGTAGCGCTGGCTGTAGCCGCCGAAGAAGCTGAAGGTCTGGCTCGGGTGCTCGAAGTGGAGCTGCATCTGCACGCTCGGGTCCTTGTAGAGGAGCGAGGTGGGCTTGATGAGGATGGTCTCTCCCTGCCGGAGGTTGCGCACGAAGACGTTGCCCGAGGCGTGGATCAGGAGGAAGCCTGGGCCGGCGGAGGCGGTGAAACGGTCCATGAGCATGCCCACGGGATAGAAGGTCTCAATCTCCGTCTCGTTGCCCTTCCGGACGCGGACCTTGTACCAGATGTTCGTCTGGAACCAGTCGTAGGCCACGGAGTGGGTCGCCAGAACGAAGAGGTGCTCGCGCACGTCCACCGCGTCCCCCTTCTGAAGGGGCAGGGCCAGCAGTTCGCCGGGCGCGTCCCGCGAAAAGGCGATGCGCCCCGGCCCCTTGGCCTCGGTCATGACGATGGGCATGCCGGCGAGCATGCGCTTGAAGGCCCCCTTGAGGGGCATGGCGCCCACCTGGACCTGCCCGTCCATCCAGAGGAGCACGTGGTGCGCGAAGTAGACGCCGTCGCCCGCTGCGAGCTGGAGGTCGGCCACGGGCACGTAGTTCCCTTCGATCTGGCAGATGGAGTCGCCGAACTTGAGCTTGGCCATGTCCTTCTGCCCCGGGGCCTCGCTCCAGTGCGCGGGGGAGACGATGGAGCGCACGTCGATGGGCGAGCCGCAGCCGGGGCAGGAAAGGGCCGTGCCGTCGCTCGCGGCGCCGCAGTAGGGGCAGGTGTAGGTCCGGCCGGCGGCCGGTGCGTTCTGGTCGGCCATGGCCTCCTCCTATTCGCCCGAGGCGTGGTGTACGTACATGGACTGGATGCCCACCCGGCCGGGGCCCGTCATCTTGGCCAGGCTCATGCCGAAGCCGCCGAAGAACCCCGACGTGAGCTTCTGCTGCTGGACCGCCATGGTCACCGTCGAGTCCTTGTAGAGGAAGGCGCCCGGCTCCAGGAGGATGCTTTCGCCCGCCTTCAGGGTCCGCTCGAAGACGTTGCCGTAGCCGTGGAGAATCAGCAGGCCCGGCGCGCTGGCGGTGACGAAGCGGTCCATGAACATGCCCTGCCCGCCGAAGAGGATGTTGGCCAGCCCCTTGATCCGCACGAAGGAGTACTGGATGGTGTGCGAGGCCAGGAGGAAGGAGTGCTCCCGCACGTCCAGCTCCATGCCGGGGTGGAGCGGGAGCACCACCAGCTCGCCCGTGGCATCGCGCGAGAAGGCGATGCGGCCCTGCCCAGAGGCCACGCTGATGATGAAGGGCATGCCGGCCAGCACCCGCTTGATGCCGCCGGGGAGCTGGAGGGTCGTCAGCGGGACCGTCTCATCCTTCCAGAGCATGACGTGGTGCTCGAAGTAGACCGAGTCGCCCGCGGCGATGTGGATCTCCGCCACGGGGACGATCTCGCCCTCCACCTGGCAGGTGCTCTCGCCGAAGTGGATCTCGGTCATGTCGCGAAGCCGCGGCGCCTCGCGCCAACCGGACTCGCTCACCAGGTTCCGCACGTCCAGGGGCGCCCCGCAGAAGCGGCAGCTCGTGGCCGTCTTTTCGTTCTGTCCCTGGCACCACTGGCACTGGATTCGCTCCAGCGGGGCCTGGGCCGCGCCGGGCTGGTTCTGGACGCCGTCGCTCATGAAACCTCCTCGGGAGCCGTCCGCGGCCGGCGAGCCCCCGCGCCCAACCGCCCCGTCCCCTCTTCTGCCGCTTCCACCATCTCCCAACGGCCCCGGCCAACCCTGTGCTATGTGTGGATGATAACACCACGGAGGCTCCCTCTATTGCGAGGGGGCTGGGCGATGAGTAGGCAAGGAGGGCGCTACAGGTCCGGCGCGGTGGAAGTGGAAAGTGCAGAGTGGAAGTTGGAGCCGCTCTCTCATCTATCATCCTTCATCTATCATCTATCATCGTTCAAAAGCCCCCTCTCCAGAGCGCGATACCGTTACCGGCTTTTCGACGACCGGCCTTTCTCCGTGCTCTCCGTGCTCTCCGTGCTCCCTGTGTTCTCCGTGGTGAGGCCTTCTCCCTTCGCCTTTCGCCTTCCCGTTGCTACAATCGCGCCGGAGGTGTCACGGCCCATGGCGAAGCAGGACGAACCGAACAAGGTCATCTATTCGATGGTGGGCGTGGGCAAGGTCCACGGCCCTAAGCAGGTCCTCAAGGACATCTCCCTCGGCTATTTCTACGGCGCCAAGATCGGCGTTATCGGCCTCAACGGCTCGGGAAAGAGCTCGCTCCTGAAGATCATGGCCGGCCTCGACGCGGAGTTTCTGGGCGAGGTCCACAAGTCGGCAAGCCCGACGCCGGGGTGCTGCGCGTGGGAGAGACGGTCCAGCTCGCCTACGTGGACCAGGCGCGCTCCGGCCTCGATCCCCGAGAAGACCGCCTACGAGGTCATCTCCGGCGGGCTCGACAACGTCCAGCTCGGCAAGCTCCTCTCGCAGGGCGGAGGGATCGGCGAGAAGACCGCCGCGGCGGGGCTCAAGGAGGCGCTCCAGGTGGGCGCGGAGCGGACCGCCCTCCAGATCTCCAAGGTGGACGGCTTTCTCGGGAACGCCCTCATTCGCACCGCCCTGCCGGAGGAGGTCCGCCCCATGGCCGACGCGCTGCGCAAGCTCGGGATGGGCAAAGAGGTGGACCATCTGGAGGTGGCCATGAACCGGGCCGCGGAAAGGGCCGCCCGAGGGCGGCCCTTTTCCGTCCCGGATAGATGGCCCCCGTTACGGCCCCGGCGGGGGCAGGACGGGGTGGTAGTCGGGGTAGGGCGGTCTCTCGAAGTGCGGAGCCGGATGCTCCTTGAGTTTCTCCATCAGGAGTTCCACCGTCTTTTCGAGCTGCGGGTCGTGGCCCTCGCGCACGAGCTTGGGATCCTGCCAGACCGTCACGTCCGGCGCGATGCCGTGGTTCTCCACGTCCCAGTGGCCGCTTAGGCCGTAGATGGCCCAGCGCGGCGCCGTGACCATGCCGCCGTCCATGAGGCGCGGGTAGCCGCCGATGCCCACGAGGCCGCCCCAGGTGCGCTCGCCCACGAGGGGGCCGATGTGGGCCTTGCGGAAGTACCAGGGCATGGCGTCCCCGCCCGAGCCGGCGAATTGGTTGATGATCATCGCCTTGGGACCGTAAATGGCCTCCGTCGGCTCGGTGTAGCTCTCGCCCTCGCGGGTCATGACCCGGCTCATGGGGACGCGGTTCAGGTAGTCGATGATGTAGTCGGCGAGCTGGCCCCCGTGGTTGTAGCGTTCGTCGAGCACCGCCCCCTCCTTGCCGACCTGGGCGAAGTAGTAGCGGTTGAAGCTCGTGAAGCCGCCGAACTGGGTGTCGGGCAGGTAGACGTAGGCCAGCTTGCCGCCGCTCAGGGCCTCCACCTTCCGGCGGTTGGCCTCGACCCAGTCCTCGTGGCGCAGGGCGAACTCGCTCTCCACGGGCACCACCGTGACGTCGCGCGCGCCCGTGCCGTCGGGGTTGGGCCCCACGCGGATCACGGTCTGCTGGCCCGCCGTTCCTTGGAAGAAGCTGAAGACGTTGTCCGATGCGGTCAGATTCCGGCCGTTCACCGCCAGGAGGTAATCGCCCGCCTTCACGTTCACGCCGGGCTGGGTGAGGGGCGCCTGGAGTTTGGGGTTCCAGTTCTCGCCGCTGTAAATCTTGGCGAAGCGGTAGCGGCCATGGCCGATGGCGTAGTCGGCCCCCAGCAGGCCCACGGAGACCTTGTGCTCCTTCGGCTCCGTCCCGCCCCGCACGAACATGTGGCCCACCGACAGGTAGGAGAGCATCCGGCGGAAGAGGAAGGTGAGGTCGTCCCGGCTGGCGATGCCCGGGAGGTAGACCGCGAAGGTCTTCTCGGCGGCGGCCAGGTCCAGGCCGTGGTAGTGCGGGTCGTAGAAGAAGTCCCGCTCGATGCGCCAGACCTCTCGGTACATCTGGGCCCACTCCTCGCGGGGCACCACGTAGACCTGCATGGCGGCCGTGTCGATCTTACCCTCGCCGGGCTTGGGCGGCGCGCCGGTCTTGGCGATGAACCAGTCCTCTCCCCTCTGATAGAGCATCTTCTCGCCGTTGAAGGAAAGCACGAAGGCGCGCACCTTTTCGAGGAGGGGTTCGAGCTTGCGCTTCTCGAGATCGAACCTCTCCACCGCGAGATCGCTCGGGCCCTCCTGGAGCTGCACCACGGGGGCCTTCACCAAGAAGAGCTCGCCGGCCTTGCCCGCGTAGAGCCCCGCATAATTGGCCGCGGGCACGGGCAGGGCGAGGGTCCTCTGGAGCAGGCCGTCGAAGTCGATGCGCACCTCGGGCGGCTTCTCGTTCTCCTCCTCGGCCGTGCTCTTGGCCGGAGCGGCGCCCTCCTTCTTCTCGCCCTGTTTGGGTTTGGGAGCCTTCTCCTCGTCGCTCTGGGGGGCCAGGGGCGAAGGGAGGCCGAAGCGCAGGACGGCCACGTAAACGCTGCTCGTCACGGGGCGCGCTTCGCTCGTCATGTCCAGCCAACCGGCGGCCAGCCCCGTGTCGGTGCTCGCCGTGAAGAAGAGGTACTTGCCGCTCCGGTCAAAGACGGGGTAGAGGCAGTCGCTCATGCCGTCGGTGACCTGCGTGGCCTTGCCCGTGGCCAGGGAGTAGACGAAGACGGCGTGGAGGTGGTTGGGGAGCTGCTTCGTGTAGGTCAGCCAGCGGCTGTCCGGCGACCACTCCTGGTCGAACTGGTGGGTGGGCGTGTCGTAGAGGTCCGTGTCCACCTTCACCGGGACGGGGTGATCGAGCTCCACGAACCACAGGTTCAGGCGCTTGTCGCTGTAGGCGATCTTTTTGCCGTCGGGCGACCAGACGGGATCGTAGAAAAACGAGGGCGGCTCGCCGAGGGAGATGACGCGCACGGGCCCCAGGCCGTTCTGGCTGGAGATGTGGAGGGCGTACTCGCCGGAGGCGTCTGAGAAGTAGGCGATGGACTGGCCGTCGGGCGACCAGGCGGGGCTGCGCTCCATGACCCCCGGCGTCGAGGTGATGTCCCGCACGTCGCCCTTCTCGGCGGGCACCGTCAGGATGTCGCCGTGGGCCTCGAAGACGGCGCGGGCGCCGGTGGGCGAGAGGTCGGCGTTGGCGATCTGCTTGGCGACCTTCTCGAAGTGCGGCCGCACCTGCGGCATGTCGCCCGCCACGCGGACCGAAACGGGAGTGGTCTGCCGGGTGGCGAGGTCGTACAGGAAGAGCCTGCCCATCTGCGAGTAGACGATGGCGCCGGGGCCCGCCGAGGCGGAGTCGATGTTATAGCCCTGGTTGTCGATGCACCGCATGACGGTGCCGCTCTTGGTGTCGTAGGCGAAGAGGGTCACGGGGCCGCTGCGGTCCGAGAGAAAGTAGACCGTGTCGCCCACCCACATGGGGTCGCGGTCGTTGGAGTTATCCCGCGGGATCTTGACGACGCTCGAATCGGACAGGCGCGCGATCCAGATGGGCGTGGTCTGGCCGCCCCGGTAGTCGCGCCAGTCGGGCTCCCACTGGAAGACGGGGCTGTAGGCGATGTGGCTGCCGTCGGGAGAGAAGGAGCCGTCCTCCGCCATGGGGAGGGGCAGGGGCGCGGGCAGGCCGCCCGTCAGCGGCACGAGGAAGAGCTGGTCCGAATCGTTCGTGGCATCCCGGTGAGAGCGGAAGAGCACCTCTTTGCCGTCGGGGCTCCAGCCCACGGCCACGTCGGGATCGGGGTGCCAGGTGAGGCGGCGCGGCTCGCCCCCCGAGGCGGGCACGACGTAGACGTCCACGTTGCCGTCATACTCGCCCGAGAAGGCCACGAGCGAGCCGTCGGGAGAGAAGATGGGACGGCTTTCGAGATCCATCCCCGTCACCAGGCGGTGGGCGTCGCCGCCTTCGCGGCTGGCGATCCAGATGTCGCCGCCGTAGACGAAGGCGATCTGCGTCTTGGAGAGGGCGGGCTCCCGAAGGAGCAGGGGGGGGCTGGCCGCCGCGAAACAGAGCGGGGCCGCCAGGATGATGAGGGCTGCGAGCAGGGCTTTGCGCATGATGCCTCCTTAACGCAATACGGGACACGGGGATGCGGAGCCACAAGTCTCCTGAGACGGGCCGGCCGGCGCCGAAGTTTCACCGCCGTTTCTCTTCTCTAACCCAGATTCCGCGATTGAAACGCGGGTGGTTTCGGCGGGGTCTTGGGTACACAGGGGAAAGGCATTGTCTCTTGGACGGGGAGGGCCAGTCCCTCCCCGCCCCGCGGGCAAGGCCCGCCGGGGCCCCACCCCACCCTTGGGGCTTCCTCCCCCGGATCAAGTCCGGGGTCGGAGGCAACCCACATCCCTTGGCGGGTAAAAATCCGCTTTCATGAAACCCTTTTTCCATCTGCCTTTCGGCGCCACTATCATATCCAATCGCGGGATTTGGGTCTAACCATAGAGAGACAGAGGCACTGAGAAAGGCCATTCGCGTTCAAGAGAAGCGCAGGTCGCACCCTGATGGCCTTCTTCTTCGAAGGCCTTTCTTGTCCCTTCCAAAAGGGTCCCCCTCTGTGTCTCTGTGCCTCTGTGGTTCATTGTTTCGAAGAAGACGCCCTCAGCCGCCCAGGGCGGCGGCGACGGCCTGGGTGTCCCGCACGCGCCCCATGCGCGGGAAGATCCGCGTGAGGCAGTGCTCGTGGGCCGAGGCGCTGAGGGCCCCCATGGCGTCCGAGACGAAGATCTGCTCGAAGCCCCGTTCGAAGGCGTCGCGCGCCGTGCTCTCCACGCCGTACTCCGTGGCGATGCCGCAGAGCACCAGGGTCGTCAGGCCCCGGCGCCGGAGCTGGAGCTCCAGGTCGGTGCCGTAGAAGGCTCCCCACTGGCGCTTGAGGATGACGAGGTCGCCGGGCGAGCATTCGAGCTCGGGGACCAGATCGGACCAGTCGGGCGGCAGGGGGCCGGAGGCCCGCATGGGCTCGTCGGCCTTGGGGTTCAGGCGGTCCCGGCCGTCGGGAGAGCCGCCCACGTGGACGAGGACGGGCGTCGCCCCGGCGCGGCGGGCCGCGCGCAGGAGGCGTACCGTGTTGGCCACCACGGTGGCCGCCGGGTGCGGCGCCGTGGCACGGCTCACGATGCCCTTCTGCAGATCGATGACGACAAGGGCGGTGGTGGCGGGATTCAGAATCGGCTCGGCCATGGCCATCTCCTTCGAAAGGCCTCTTCCCTCCCCGTCCTCAGAACACCTCATGAGAGTACCTCACACCCATAGAGGGAGGAAAGCCGGCGGGCACGGAGGCAGCCCCCGGAATGGCACGCCAGTCCATTGGCCAAACGCGGGTGTTGGGATGGGCCTTCCGTCCGCTTGATCCTTCCCGCCTCCGGGCCCATGATCGCCTTTGGACGCCCGAAGGAGGTCCCCATGGTCGTCATCCTCGTTCATTACGTGAAGCCGCTGGAGGAGGTGGAGCGGCTCCTCCCTTCCCACAAGGCCTTCCTGGCCGAATACTACCGGCAGGGGCTGCTCCTCCTCTCCGGTCCGCGCACCCCGCGCACCGAGGGCGGGCTCATCCTCGCCCGCTCCGGGAGCGTCGAGGAGCTGCGGGCCCTCTTCGCCAAGGACCCCTTCGCCGTGGCGGGGGCGGCCGAGTACGAGTTCCTCGCCTTCGAGCCCACCCTGCACGCCGAGGGGATCGAGCCCCTCCTGGCCGCGCCTCCAGCGGGGAGGTGAGGCGGTGGGACGCGACGAGGCGCCCGTCACCCCGGCCACCCGCCTGCTGAGGGCGAAGGGGGTCCCCTTCGCGCCCCGCCTCTACCCCTTCCAGGCCCGCGACGTGGCGCGCCACGCGGCCCAGGCCCTGGGCGTGGAGGAGCACGCCGTGATCAAGACCCTCGTCATGGCGGCCGATCCGAGGCGCCCTTTCCTCGTCCTCATGCACGGGGATTGCGAGGTCTCCACGAAGGCGCTGGCCCGGCTGCTGGACGTCAAGGCGGTGGCCCCGCTCAGCCGGGAGGAGGCCGAGCGCGTCACCGGCTACCAGGTGGGCGGCATCAGCCCCCTGGGTGCGCGCCGGCCCATGACCGTTTACGCCGAATCCACGATCTTCGAGCTGCCCGCGATCTACCTGAACGGCGGCCGGCGGGGGTTTCTCGTGGCGCTCGATCCGGCCGCCCTGCGGACCCTTCTCCCCCTCGTCGAGGTGCGCGTCGCACAGGCCGGGTAGACGGCTTGCGCCGCGGCGCGACGGGGCGGTACAGTGCAGGGAGCGGAGCACCCATGGAGATTCTGCTGACCTCCGAAGAGACGCGCGTTCTGGGATGCCTCGTGGAGAAGGCGGTCACCACGCCGGAGTACTACCCCCTCAGCCTGAACGCCGTGCGAAACGCCTGCAACCAAAAGTCGGGTCGCGATCCCGTGGTGGCCTACGACGACGCCACCGTGCAGGAGGCCCTCGAGGGCCTGCGGGAGAAGCACCTGCTCTGGGTGGTCAGCCCCGCCGAGGCGCGCGTCCCCAAGTTCCAGCACCGCTTCGCGGAGGCCCTCGACCTCTCGCCTCCCGAGGTGGCCGTGCTTTCGGTCCTCATGTTGAGGGGCCCCCAGACCCCGGGCGAGCTGCGGGGCCGGACCGAGCGGCTCTACCGCTTCTCCGGGCTGGAGGAGGTGGAGGCCGTCCTGCGGGGGCTCTCCGAGCGCCCCGGCGGGCCTCTGGCCGTGCGCTTGCCGCGCCAGCCCGGCCGGAAGGAGCACCGCTACGCCCACGCGCTGGAGGGGATCCCCGCCCTGGAGGCCGGCGCCGAGGCGGCGCCCGCCTTCGAGACCCAACCGCTCCGGGTGACCGATCGGCTGGCCGAGCAGGAGGAGTCGCTCTCCGGACTCCGCGAGGAGCTCCAGCGCCTGCGCGAAGAGCTGGCGGCGCTGAGGGAGGAGTTCGAGGCCTTCCGTCAGGAGTTTCGGTGAAGCGCCTCTGCGTCTTCTGCGGTTCGAGCGCGGGCCACGACCCCGCCTTCGCCGAGGCCGCCGCGGCCGTGGGCAGGGCCCTGGCCGAGCGCCGGATCACGCTGGTTTACGGCGGCGGCAACGTGGGGCTCATGGGCGCCCTGGCCGACGCGGCGCTTCGGGCCGGCGGCGAGGTCATCGGCGTCATCCCCAAGGCGCTCATGGAGTGGGAGGTGGGCCACCTGGGGCTTTCAGACCTGCGCGTGGTGGACTCCATGCACGAGCGCAAGGCCCTCATGGCCGAGCTCTCCGATGGCTTCGCGGCCCTGCCGGGAGGCATCGGCACCCTCGAGGAGTTCTTCGAGATCTGGACGTGGGCCCAGCTCGGCGTCCACCACAAACCGTGCGGCCTGCTCAACGCGAAGGGCTACTATGACCCGCTCGTGGCCTTCCTGGACGCCATGGTGGAGCGCGGATTCCTGAAGCCGCGCCACCGGAGCATGGCCATCGTGGAGCGCGAGGTCCTTCCCCTCCTCGCCGCCCTGGAGGCCTATCGCCCGCCCGAGGGGGAGCCCCGCCTGAACGGGCGGCGGACCTGAGGAAGCTCCCATGGCGGCCAAGATCAAGACGCCCCTGCTGACGACCGAGCGGCTCCTCCTCCTGGTTCCGGGGCCCAAGGACGCCCGGCGCATGCTCTGGTACGTCCTGGAGAACCGGGACCACCTGGCGCCCTGGGAGCCGGTGCGTTTCCAGGCTTACTTCACGGAGGAGTTCTGGCGCCAGGAGCTGGCCGCGGCCCAGCGGGAGTACCTGGAGGGCCTCTCGCTCAGGCTCGTGCTCGTGGAGAGCGGCGATCCGGGCGGTCCCATCGTCGGGACCGCCAACTTCCGCAACATCGTTCGGGGAGTCTTCCAGGCCTGCCACCTGGGTTACAGCCTGGACCACCGCTTCCAAGGGCGGGGACTCATGCAGGAGGCCCTGACGGCGGCCATCGCCCACGTCTTCGAGGAGCTGGGCCTCCACCGGGTCATGGCCAACTACATGCCCCATAACGAGCGCAGCGCCAGGCTCCTTCAACGCCTGGGCTTCACGGTGGAGGGCCAGGCCAAGAGCTACCTCTTCCTCGACGGGGCCTGGCGTGACCACGTCCTGACCTCCCTCGTCAATCCGAAAGAGATCTGAGCGTGCCGTTCCTCCTGGTGACGGACAACCTGGTGACGCCCCCAATCGGGCCATGGGATCTTTTCCGCCCCTGAAACCTCCCCGGCACCCCTTCGACCCCCGCCCTCCGAATCTTCAGGTCACGCTCTCCCGGAAGACTACGCCCCGCTTGGCCAGCTCCTGCATCACGAACAGGTAGCAACCCGGCTCCCGGCCCAGATACTCGGGCGGGGAGATGCCGGGGCGGCGGTAGAGCCCCCTGGCCACAGCGCGCACGCCCGCCGTGCAGGTGTAGCCCGTGGCGCGGGCCATGGAGGTGATGCCCGTGGCCGGGTCGTAGCGGTCCAGCAGGTCGAAGACGTGTCGGACCTTCCGCCCCTCCTTCTCCCCCTCCACGGTGACGCGCATCACCGTGATGTCCTCCTCCCCCTCCCCGAGCCGCCACTCGCGGAAGAGCAGCTTGGCGGTGAGCTCCAGGGGGCTGACGCGCCCCCCGGGAAGATCCACGGGCTCCTTGTGGAAGAAGCCGGTCTCCCGGAGCATCCTCATCTTCTCGATGTGGCCCGGGTAGCGGAGGGTCTTTTCCTTCATGAAGGGAGCCTTGACCGTCGTGATGAGGGTACGCAGGCCGTCCGTGTTGAAGGCTTCCAGCGTCCCGACGCCGGGGAAGTCGATGAGCTCCGGTTCGGAGAGGGCGGGCATGGAGACCACCCGGCCGTGCGAGACGTAGCGCGCCGGCCGCGTGTACTCCTCGATCACGTCCGCCGGCGAGAAGACCGCCTTGTACTCGTAGGGCCAGGTCCGCACTACGGGCAGTCCGCCCACGAGGCACTCGAAGCTGTGCAGGCGCTCCAGGACCGTCTCCAGGTAGCCGAGGATGATGTTGCCGCAGCCGGGCGCGATGCCGCAATCCACCACCGCCGTGACCCCCCTCTCCCGGGCCAGATCGTCCAGGAGGAAGGGGTCCTCTTCGAAGAAGGAGATGTCCACGATGGGCTTGCCGCACTCGATGACCCGCTTCACGGTGGCGAAGCCCATGGAGCCCGGCACGGCCCCCACCACCAGGTCCGCCGGCCGCACGGCGGCCGCCACCTCGGCCGGATCACTCAGGTCCGTCCGGCGGGTCGCGATGCCGGATCCCTCTGCGAGACGATCGAGCGCTCCCTTAGAGAGGTCGGCCGCCACCACCTCGAACTCGCCCTCGGCCGCCAGGTCCCGGGCGATGGCGCTGCCCACCCGTCCGGCGCCCAATACCACGATCTTCATGACCGCCTCCTCCCCAGCAGACTCCATGCCGACCGCGCTCCTACGCCCCCCACCCGCGGGGGACAAGTCAGGTAGGAAGCGTCACTTCCCGCCCCCGGCGCCGCGGAAGGGGATGAGGTCGCGGCTGGGGCGGCGGCGCTCCCACGGCGTGATGTACGGGGAGAGGGGCAGGCGGTCTTCGGCGGCCTCGGTGGGGCTCTTTGGCTCCGGCGGAGCCCAGGGCTCGGCTTTCCGCCGCCCTCCCTCGATGGCATCCAGCTCGCGGTGGGCCAGCTCCCGGATCTCCTTCCGGAGCCCCTCCCGGCTGATCTGCTCGGTGAAGGCCCTCCGCCCCTCCACGAGGTCCGCCACGTAGGCGGCGATCTGCTCCTCCGAGTAGAAGTTCTTGGGGTCGTACTGGCTCAGGTCGGCTCCCTCGCACTTCACGGCCTCCTCGGTTCCCAGGCGGCCCTTGCGGTACTCGTTGGTTCCCCGCAGGTCCCCCCGCTGCAGGGCGGCCATGAGGTCCAGGGGGACGCGCTGCACCTTGCGGACGAGCCTCCGTTTCCCGGTGGCCGGGTCCTTCTCGATGATCTCGCCCACGCCGCCCGTGTTGTACTGGAAGAAGTGAACCTTGCCAGGATACCTCTGCACCAGGCCCATCACGATGTCGTGAAAGGCGTTCACCTTCCGGCCCTGGGGGCCCACGATGAAGTCGTCCATGCCCACGATGCGCACCGACTCGCCGGCCTTCTCGGGCACCGTGGCGAAGGAGTGCGTGGACTCGCCCCATAGGTAGGCGAGCACGCCCTGCTCGGGCGTGAGGCGCTGGGCGAAGGGCATGATGGTGCCGCGCCGCGTGATGAAGGCGAAGACCAGGCCGTCCAGGTGTTCGAGGGCGGGCAGATTGATGGAATCGGCGCAGATGGAGACCAGCTTGCCTCCCCGCATCACCTTGAGCTGGCGGCGGTCCAGGACGCCCCGGCCGTTCTCGCCCAGGCGCTCGTCCAGGAAGTCGATCCTCCCTCGGCTGTCCACCATGACGTTCTCCAGGAGTGCCGACTTGTGGGCGAGGGCACGGTACATGGCCTCCTGGAGGGCCGGGTCCACGTCGGTCTTCACGTAGAAGCCCTGCTCCGTGCCCAGGGCCGAGCCGTCGCGCCTCAACATGACGATGTCGTCCTGCGCCACCCAGGTGCCCTCGCCGAGCGAGGGATCGAGGCCGAGCTGGTGGCAGGACCAGGTGGACTTGCCCGTGGCCGTCAGGCCGAACATGAAAACACCGTAGGTCTTGAGTTGGCCCGTCCGGGAATCCCTCACGCGGACCACCTTGGTGCCCGCGTGCAGGCCCAGCATGCCCCGCATGTCGGCGCTGTACATGGCCTGGCGCAGGAAGCCCTTCTTGCACTCGCCGGTGTAGTCGGTCCCCATGGCGATGTTGATGCCGTGCTGGGGGAGGACCAGGATCTGCATGCGGAGCTGGTGCTCCTCGGGGACGTGGATCATGGTGAAATCGGGCCCCCGTCGCCCGCCCTTCACGGGCCCCATGGTCATGGCCCATTCGTAGGCCAGGCGATAGTTCTTCGGATCGGAGACGCTCACGTAGAGGTTGCAGACGGGGTTGAACTCGGCGTTGTCTCCCATCTGGCGGCGAACGTGGACGAAGGGCTGCGTCTTCAGGAGTTGGAGGACTTTGTGGAGCTGTTCGGGGGCCCTCTCCACAATGGCGAGCTGTTGGGCCGTGGGGCTGGGAAGTTGCACCGATTCGTCCCCGAGGTAGACGGTCCTGGCCGCCTGCCGCGAGGAGATGGCCGAGGTCCAGAGGTAGGAGCCGTTGGCGGTGCGCCGTGCGCTCTTCAGGGCCTTCCTGCGCAACGTCCCCATCGAGGGGTGCTCGATGTTCCTTCCTTCCAGAGAGCCCTTCAGGTTCTCGGCGAAGCGCCGGTAGATGTCGGGATCGTACGGACCCTCGCTCATGGTTTCCCCCGCGGTGGTGCGCCCCTTTCTCTCTTAGCATAGCCTCCGGCCGCCCGCGCTGGCAATGAGGCGCGCGAGTGGCGCCGGGACGCGCCTTCCGCTTTCCCTGTTTTCGCATCGTCCAAATTCCGCGATCGAATGGTCCCTCCTTCGGCGGCGCAGGTCGCACATGGAGGAAAGGCTTTGTCTCCTGAACGGGGAGGGGCTTCTCTTTCGCGTTCCGCTGGCGGAGCCAGGCGGAACGCTCGATTTGCCTTTCGGGTCTTTCGCGTTGCGCTGGCGAAGCCAGACGGAAC
>Ga0078972_1010257_pt1 | contig 17658 bp, 12 predicted proteins | sample YelNatPaOPGAMG01_FD_67568 | JGI IMG/M metagenome (GOLD analysis project Ga0078972, IMG submission 67568) | Hot spring thermophilic microbial communities from Obsidian Pool, Yellowstone National Park, USA - OP-RAMG-01 (SPADES assembly) (version 2) | ecosystem: Environmental > Aquatic > Thermal... | reverse complement strand
GGAAAAACTTGTAAAGGATGAAGAGGATGAGTTAAGGGAATTACTTTTGAAAGATGTGAGTATTCTTGATGTGAGCACGAGGATTTCAAATGTTCTCGAGGCAAAGAAAATAAGAACAATAGGAGAACTTGTAAGATTAACCGAGGATGAAATTATTAAGTTCAAAAATTTTGGTAGAAAATCATTGAATGAACTGAAAGATAAATTGAAGGCCTACAATCTTTATCTTGGAATGGATGTTGATAAATATATTGGAGGAGAAAAATGAGGCATGGTAAGAGAACTAAAAAATTAGGGAAAACAAAATCACATAGAGAGGCAATGCTTAAAAATCTTTTAACCTCTTTAATTATTTATGGAACGATAAAGACAACTGATACAAAAGCAAAGGCATTAAAATCTTATGCTGAAAAGGTGATAGAGATTGCGAAGGATCCTGTTTTATCTAATAAAAGAAGATTGATAAAGATATTAAAAACAAGGGATGCATTTAATAAACTGATAAATGAGATAGCACCTCGATTCAAGGATAGAAAAGGGGGATATGTTACAATTACGAAGGCTGATTTCAAAAGAGGCGATGGTGCGCCGCTTTCAATAGTTGAAATTTTGAGTAAATAATGCAGTCAGGTATTGAAGAACTTGAGATCCTTGCAGAGTATTCTTCTCTTTATGCAGAGAAGATAAGAAATAATTTTTCTAAAAAAGAATTATTTGAAAAAGTAAAGAAGATTTTATATACGCGATTCAAAAGTGAAAATTTCCCAATATTAGAACAAAACAATGATATTATATTCTTGATGCTTCAAGCAAAATTACTTACAAAGATTGAGGGATTCCTATACCACAAAGAGGAATTCCAAAAGAGTATGGATAGTTTCTCAGAAGATTTCCTTGATAATTTTCAGAAAGAACTCTTTTTTTTCTATGAAGAATTCCTGAAGAATATAGGAAAAGATATTTACATTTTTGATGCTGGGATAAAAAAAATTTTGATACACATTGTAACTGACAATAAAAGGATGCAGAATTTGTGGAATTCACTTAGAAAAGTTATAAAAAATGTTCATAATAATATTACAAAAAATTATGGTCGTAGTAAGGAGATTGAATTTGCAGATTATTTGTTAGATGGTAAGATTCTTCCTGTAAATCTGGAAGAAATAAGTTTTAAAACTTTTCTTTCTGACGATAAGAATATAAATTTTATATGTAATATTTTCAATGATTTTTCAAATCTGATATTCCCTGAGAAAACTAAAAATCACCAGTTAGAAAGTAATATTAACAACGAAGAGAATGCTCTTGAATTAGTTATTGATAAAACAAGAAAAAGAATAAAAGAAATTTTCAATCAGGTTGTTGATGAATTAGATAAATATTCTATTTTAGAATTCACTGATAGGCTTGAAAAAATTAATGATATATTAAAAAGTAATATAGGGGCACTAAGGGGTATAAAATCTCATCTTGACGAAAAAGATAAAATTAAACCTAAAAAATTCTATCTTCCTGTTATATATAATTATTTAGGACACGATATTGAAAAATTTCTTACTGATGATTTGTTGATTGAAATTTTTAAAACACTTGAGAAAAAAAAGATAGATATTCCATCAAAATATTTATTAAAAAGGATGTTTAAAACAGATTATGATCTTGAAGGTTTGAGAAAGGAAATGGTGTCTTTTTATAAAGATGTATTTGAGCCTACACTTTATTCAAAGATTGTTGAATCAATGGTTGAAATATGGCCATTAACAAAATATAAAAAAGTTACGATTGAAGAGGCACGATGGGTTGGTTTAAGAGGAAGGGAAGGGGGTGTAATAGTTCTACCTAATTTAAAATTAAAAGAAAATATAATCAAAAATAAAAATGTTTTATCCGATTTTGCAAATGTTATTTCAGTTCTTATATATGATATTAGAGGGTCAAGTTTTATGGGTAATAAATTAAATAATGCTATAAAAGAAGAAGAAATCAGAAATAAGTTTCAAGAGAGACTCCTTGAGATAGTATTAAGATATGGTGGTTTCCCGATAAAAGACACTGGTGATGGTGGAATAATTCTTTTCTCTTCAAATAGTAATGAACTATATACAACTTTCGTTCAATACAGGATGGGGAAATCTGATATAAATAGAGAACAATTAGCATTACTTGAAGGTAATACAGTTGCAAAAAATGCTGTTTTGTGTGCAAGGGATATGGTGATTGAAGCGAGGAATTTTGTTAAAGATAATCTCAAGAATTACGAGGACTGGTTCAAACAGGTTGAAGGTTTTAAAATACAATTTGCAGGCATAACATATGATGAATTGCCACCTTCAATTAAGAGAATATTCCAGATAGGAATAGGAATTGCTTCAGGTAGATACGGGAAAGATATTTCTTTTAACATAAATACTTTTGGTGAACCAGACCTTACAGGAAATCTTGTAAGAGAGGCTAACCTTTATTCTAAGATACGTGAAAAGGATTCATCCACAATCATAATTGACCTCAAAACATTTTTGAGTCTTCTTATCTCACTTGAAGAATTTTTCCCTGAAGATATAAAAGATGAAAAACTCTCAACTTCTTTCGCAGAAGATATCTATACTAAAGAAATGAAAATATGGTATTTTGGGATAAGAGGAAGATATATTTTGAAAAAATATAATACAATAATTAACAGGGTATTTTCAAAGATTTACTTTGATGAAAGCGAAAATCTTGAAGATGTTTCCATAAAAGAAGAAGGTATAGGGAACGCTCAATATAGTAAGATATTTGACAAGAAAGTTGAGAAAGAAAAAGAAGTTTATAAAATTATAGTAAAATAGGAGGGGAGATTGGAAGATATTTCTAAAAGATATAATCCAGAAGAGATTGAGAAAAAGTGGAATAAATACTGGGAAGATAATAAGATATTTGTCGCTAATGTTGATAGTAAAAAACCGAAGTTCTCAATGGTGATACCTCCACCTAATGTTACTGGTATTCTTACTGTCGGACATGTTCTTAATCTAACATTACAAGACATTATTATAAGAACTAAAAAATTACAGGGATACGAAGTTTTATGGGTTCCAGGAACTGACCATGCAGGGATTGCTACAAGTAGTAAAGTTGAAGGAATGTTAAGAAAGAAAAATCTGACAAGGTATGATGTGGGAAGGGAAAACTTTCTTAAAATGTGCTGGGAATGGACAGACGAATATCATGGGAAAATTGTTGCACAGATAAAAAGATTATCACTCGCAGTTGACTGGACAAGGGAAAGATTCACACTTGATGAAAAATATGTTGATGCAGTGCTTGAAGCATTCGTAAGATTATATAATGAAGGTTACATCTATAGAGATGAATACATTGTAAATTATTGTCCTTCATGCAGGACTGTTATATCTAATGAAGAAGTTCAAGATGTTGAAGAAAAAAGTTTCCTCTGGTATATAAAATATCCGTTAAAAAAAGGGGATTCCCTGATCGTGGCTACTACAAGACCTGAAACGATGCTTGGTGATACTGCAGTTGCAGTTCATCCTGATGATAAAAGATACAAAAAATATATTGGTGAAACGGTAATACTTCCTTTAGTTGAAAGGGAAATACCCGTAATCGCAGATGATTCAATAGATATGAATTTTGGGACAGGTGTAGTAAAAGTAACTCCAGCGCATGACCCACTTGATTTTAAGATAGGGAAAAAACATAAATTAAAATTTATCATTGTGATTGACGAAAAAGGATTTATAAATGAAAATGGTTCAAATTATAAAGGTCTTGAAAGATTTGAAGCAAGAAAGAAAATTCTTGAAGATTTAAAATCAACTGGACTCCTTGTAAAAGAAGAAGAATATACACATTCAGTGGGACATTGTAAGAGATGTGATACGGTTGTTGAACCTTATCTTTCAAAACAATGGTTTGTCTCAATGAAAGAGTTAGGTTTAAAAGCGAAAAAAGTTGTTGAAAAGGGTAAGATAAAATTTTATCTTCCAAGATGGAAAAAGGTATATTACCACTGGATAGACAACATTATTGACTGGCCAATATCCCGTCAACTCTGGTGGGGGCATAGAATACCTGTTTATTATTGTAAAGATTGCGGAAATATTATGGTTTCAAAAGAAAAAATTGAGATATGTTCAAAATGTTTTTCAAAAAATGTTTATCAGGACGAAGATGTTCTGGACACATGGTTTTCATCATGGCTTTGGCCATTCGCAACACTTGGATGGCCTCAAAAGACAAAGGAGATAGAAAAATTCTATCCGACCGATGTTCTTGTTACAGGCTGGGATATTATTTTCCTTTGGGTTGCGAGGATGATAATAGCATCTCTTAAATTTATGAACGATATTCCATTTGAAAAAGTGTATTTTAATGGAATGGTTCGCGATGAGAAGAGAAGAAAACTTTCAAAATCACTCGGGAATTCTGTAGACCCAATGGAACTTATTGCAAAGTATGGTTCTGATGCCTTAAGAATAGGAATAATACTTATAACACCAGAAGGACAGGATGTTATTTTTACAGAGAAAAGTATAGAGAATGGGAGGAATTTTCTTAATAAGGTCTGGAATGCATATAGATTTATAGCACTGAATAGAAAAGATTCAGAACCTGTTATTGAAGGTTTGAGTTTATCTTTTACTGATAGATGGATTATCTCAAAGACTATGCAAAATCTAATGTTTGTTGAAAATGCTTTAAATGATTTTAGAATAAACGATGCTGCAAGAAGAATCTTTGAGGGTTTCTGGTCTGAATTCTGTGATTGGTATCTTGAAATAGTAAAGTCTTATCTTAACGACGAAAATGATAGGAAAAGGGTTATTAATGTTGCACTATGGGTTCTTGAACATTATATTAAAATACTGTATCCATTTGCTCCCTGCATAAGCGAAGAGATATTTAATAGAATCCATAATGGGAAAGAATTTCTTTATGATTCAAAATGGCCTATTTATGAAAAACATCTTATAGACGAAAAGATAGAAGAGAAATTTGAAATTCTCAAAGAATTTGTTATAAATGTGAGGAATGTGAGGGGAGATTTTAATATAAAACCTAATATTATTTTAACTTGTTATGTGAATGGTGAGCAGGAATTGATTGATCTTATTAATGAAGAGGCAAAGTGGATTACGAACCTTTGTGGAATTGAACCACCAAAGCAGGGGACTTTGACTGGTGAATGTGCATTCTTTGCTTTAAAGGGGATTGATGTTTATATTCAATTAAAAGGTGTTGTTGATTTTGATATTGAGAGAGAAAGATTGAGCAAAGAACTAAATAAGGTTGAAATAGAATTGAAAAGGGTTTCTGAACAACTGAAAAATAAATTATTTTTAGAAAAGGCGCCTGAGGATGTGCTTAATAACATGAGAGAGAAAGAGAAATATTTCAAAGAAAAGGTTTTAAAATTAAAAAGACTATTAAAAAATATTGAATCAAATGCTTGACAAATTTTTTATTCGATTTAAAATAAAAAAAAGGAGGTAATATGAAAAAACTTCTTTTAAGTATGGTTTTACTTGTAATGTTTGGTTGTGTTAAAGAAGAAAGGTTCAGTTATAAAGGTGAGAAAGGTGGAACATTAATTGTTGCGAGTTTTGAAGAACCAACAACCCTTAACCCATTATATCCGCCAATCAGTGGTTATTCACCAATAACCTACCTTCTTTTCTCTTCTTTGCATAAGTTCGACAAGAATGGTAAGGTGATGCCCTGTATTGCATCATCGTGGGAATTCTCAGAAGACCTAACAAAGATCACTTATTACATAGACAGGAATAGTAAATGGAGCGATGGTTCTCCAATCACACAGAAAGATATTCTAAAAACATTTGAAGCGATGAAAGATCCTAAAAATAATTATCCAATGATTGGAAGATTAAAATACATCAAAAATGTGAAACCTATCGGGAACAATGGTGTTCAGTTTGAATTTACAATGGTTTACGCTGATGAGATATTAAATTCAAACATATTTCCTTTACCAGCAAAACTTATAGAAGAAAAGTTAAATAGTCCTTCTTTCAAAGAAATGCCAGAATTAACATCCGGTCCATATAAACTTAATCAATGGAAAAAGGGAGAATATATAGAATTGCTCGCAAATGAAAATTACATATATGGCAGACCACCTGTTGATAGATTCGTATTTTGGTTCCCAACTTCAATAGATGAATTAATAGATGAGATGAAACTCGGTCACATTGATATAGTTTTAAATTTTCCACCTGATAAAGCAAAAGATATAAATTTACCAAATTATAAGATTTTAATTGAATCAGGTAATAGTTACACATTCTTAGGATGGAATCTTAATCTTTTTAAGGATAAAAGACTGAGAACGGCACTTACGATGGCAATTGACAGACAGAACATCATACAGAATGTTTTAAAAGGTTATGGAGAATTATCTTATGGTCCAATACCATCAAATCATTGGGCATTTGATGAAGGTATAAAAGGTCTATTTATTGGTTATAATGCTCAAAAGGCCATGGATATTATAAGGTCACTTGGATACATAGATAAAAACAGAGACAGATATTTTGATAACCTTAATGTTGAGATCCTTGTTGACCAGAATGACGAGATAAAGGTTAAAGTGGCAGAGATGATAGTTGATTATTTAAAGAAAGCAGGTGTTAATTCAAGTGTGAAAAAATTAAATACTATAGATTTTATTACAAGGCTTGAAAAGGGTGATTTTTCTGCATTCATACTTTCCTGGAATGTTCCAAGAGAGTTTGAGCCTGGTCCTGTTTGGAGTTCAACAGGAATATACAATTTTGTAAAATATAAAAATCCTGATATAGACAATCTCATAGAAAAGGGGATACTTACACTTGATAAGAAAGAGAGTAAAAAAATATGGAGTGAGTTCCAGAGAATTATAGTTGAAGATATTCCATACACTTTTCTATATGTTGCATCAAATATATCTTTTATAAGGGATGGAATTGAAGGAATAGATAGGACGGATAAAAGATTAATATCTGAAAAAATTGACGAGATATATATACCTTCTTCTTCAAGACCTGCAACCACTTTTGCATTTGAGGAACTTGGAAAACATTTTAGAGAAACATCAACTGTCCAGCCTACGAAGAAGATTGTAACTGTTGAGACAGCAGAAGATATTTTGAGGAGAAAATTATTATCACAACCTTCACCAGATACATTGAAACCTGTTGAGAAAAAAGAGGAGACACCTGTTACAAAGCCTGTTGAGAAACCTGTTGAAGAAGTGAAAGAAGAGAAGAAAGAAACACCTACTCAGGAGGAGAAACAGCCTCAGGTTGAACTTCCAAAGCCAATAAAAATTGCGATGCCAACAACACCAGAAGCAGCAAAGCGTCTTGGTCTTAAAGGAACAGTGTTTGTGAAGGTTTTGATTGATGAAAATGGAGATGTGATAAAAGCAGAGGTTGTAAAAAGTTTCGGCGGTGGTGTATGTGATCAGGAGGCAATAAATACTGCAATGAAATGGAAATTTAGTCCTGGAAAGATCAATGGTGTTCCTGCACAAATGGAACAGACTATTCCAATAAATTTTAAATGAAGAAGAAAATATTAGATAAACAAGAATTAGGTAAAATAATAGAGGAAATTTCTGAGAATCTCTTTTCATATTTTAATGGGAAATTTGAAGAGATCTGTGTAATAGGGATAAAAAATAGAGGCGATATAATTGCTAAAAGAATCATTGAAAAATTGGAGAAAAAAGGAAAATTCAAAATTCTTTTTGGTGCTATAGATATTACTTTATACAGGGATGACCTTTCATCTATCGGTCCTAAACCACTTGTTGGAACAACCGAGATTGATTTTCAGATTGATGGAAAGACAGTTCTTCTTGTTGACGATGTCCTTTTTACTGGGAGAACAATTAGAGCAGCAATTGATGAAATAATTGATTTTGGTAGACCAAAGAGAATCTTTCTTTTAGTTTTGATAGATAGAGGTGGAAGAGAATTGCCCATTTGTCCTGATTTCGTTGGGAAAAGAATAGATTGTGAAGAAGGTGAAAATGTCGCTGTTTGTATTGATGAAATTGACGGTGAAGAAGGCGTTTATATTCTAAATAATAGAAAGGATTTATGAGACATTTACTCGGTATTGAGGAAATAACATTGGAAGATATGAATCAAATAATTGAGACTGCCAAGAGTATGAAATTTGTTCTTGAGAGGAAGATAAAAAAGGTCCCTACATTGAGGGGAGTTACAGTAGCAAATCTTTTTTTTGAGCCAAGCACGAGAACTTTAAACTCTTTCTTGATAGCAGAAAGAAGGCTTTCAGCAGATACTGTGAATATCTCTAAGTCATTTTCAAGTGTTGAGAAAGGCGAAACATTACTTGACACAGTAAAAAATATAGAGGCAATGAAGGTAGATATCGTTGTTATAAGACATAGTGTTCCTTATTCACCACATTATCTTTCTGAAAGAATAAATGCTTCAGTTATAAATGCAGGGGATGGTTCCCATGAACATCCAACACAGGCACTTCTTGATGTTTTAAGTATGATTGAAAAATTTGGTGATTTGAGAGGACTTAATGTTTCAATTATTGGTGATATATTACATTCAAGGGTTGCCAGGTCCTTGATACTTTCACTTAAAAAAATGGGGGTAAAGATCACACTATGCGGTCCTTCAACACTACTCCCTGAATATTTTCAGAATTATGGTGTTGATATAACTTATAATTTGAAAGAAGGGATAGTGGATAAAGATATAGTTTATGTTTTAAGAATTCAAAAAGAAAGACAGGATGGATGTTTTATACCTTCACTAAATGAATACATAAAATATTATTCTGTTACAAAAGATATACTTAAAAAATACGCAAAAAAAGATGTTGTTATTATGCATCCAGGTCCTGTTAACAGAGGTGTTGAACTTGCTCCTGATGTTGCGGATGGTCCGTGGTCTTTGATTTTACAACAGGTAACAAATGGCGTGGCTGTAAGAATGGCTATAATATATCTTTTGAGTGGGATTCCAAGGAGTGAAGAATGAAGATATTGATAAAGGATATACATCTTTTAGACCCTCATAATGATGTTGATGAAACGGGTGATATCTATATTGAAGATGGAAAGGTTAAAAAGGAGATTGGAAAGCCTGATTTGACTATATCAGGAAAAGGATTATATCTTGTACCTGGTTTTGTTGATATTCATACTCACATAAGGGAACCAGGTGGTGAAGATATAGAAAATTTTGAAAGTGGCTCAAAGGCTGCTTCGGCAGGTGGATATACTTCAATATTTGTCTTCCCTAATACAGAACCACCTATTGATAACAAAGGTCTTGTGAATTATGTTATTAAAAGAGCAGAAGAGATTTCTCTTTTACACATTTATCCAGTTGGTGCTGCAACAATTGGTAGAAAAGGCGAGAAACTCACAGAAATGATAGATATGGTTGAAGCAGGTTGCAGGGCTTTTACAGATGATGGTGATGCTATAAAAAGTTCAAAGATTTTAAGAAGGGTTCTTGAGTATCTGAAAAACACAGGTGCGAAATTTATTGAGCATCCTGAAGATAAAGAACTTTCTGATAACGGAATAATAAATGAAAGTTTTTTCTCTGTTTTTAATGGTGTTAAGGGTATACCTGATGTATCTGAAAGTATTGTTGTCTCAAGGGATATTCAGATAGCAGATTTTGTAAATTCACCAATCCATTTTGCACATATAAGTTGTGAAAAATCCCTTGATATGATAAGGTTTGGTAGAGAGAGAGGTGTAAATGTAACATTTGATGTTACTCCGCACCATCTTGTCCTCTGTGAAAATGATGTTAGATTAACTGATTCAAATTATAAAATTAATCCACCTTTAAGGAATAAAAAAGATTGTGAAGCACTCATAAAGGCTCTTAAGGATGGATTTGTTGATGCTATTGCGACAGACCATGCCCCACATCCATTGTATTCAAAAGAACTTGAATTTCAGATTGCACCTTTTGGGATAATTGGTCTTGAGACATCTTTTTCTTTGCTTTTTACAAATTTTGTTAGTGAAGGAATTATAGGTTTTGACCATCTTATAGAACATCTATCATCAAAGCCAGCAAGGATTTTCGGGGTAAAATTTGGTGAAATCAAAGATAATGGAATCGCTGATTTTACAATCATTGATCCAAAGAAAGAATGGGTTGTTAAGGAAGAAAACCTGTATTCTTTATCCAAAAATACCCCTTTTATAGGTTGGAAATTGAAAGGTAAAGTTTTGATGACTATGGTGGAAGGTATTATCATTTATAATGAAGGAGAATTTATAAGGAGGAAAAGTGTTAAGTAAAGATGATATTTTCACAATATTTGACAAAATATTACAAAACACAGATGATGTTCAATTAACCATTGGCATAGAAGAAGCAGTTTTTATAAGATATTCTAATTCCTACATTCACCAGAATTCTTTTCTGAAAAATGCAGTAGTAAATGTAAAAGTTATGAGGAATAATCGTCAGGCAAATGTTTCTGTCTCATCACTTGAGCCAAAAACGATAAAGAATGCTATAAAAGAGGCAAGGAAGATTGCAAAAGTATCTCCATCAATAGATGACCTTCCTGAATTCTTAAAAGAATCAACAGCGAAATCAGTTGAAGGTGAAAGAAAATTAGATTTTAAGAAGTGTTTTAATCTGGTGAAGAAAGTTATAAAGAAAAGCGGAAAGTATCCTGCTTATGGTATACTTAGATCAAGTAATGTTGTGTGGGCTTTAGGGAATTCTTATGGTTTGAGGCTCTATCAATTTACACCTATGGATTATATAAGCATAATTTTAATGAATGGTAGACAATCAACCTTTAATTCATTTTATAATCTTGATTTTGATCTTGAAGAGATATCAAAAATGAGAAAAAAAATAATGTTTAAATCTGAACCTGATTCAATAGAACCAGGTGAATACGAAGTTATACTTGAAAGCCCTGCTGTTGCAGATATTTTAAATCATATGTCTTACATTTCATTTAATGCAAAATCTGTTTTTGAAAAAATTTCATTTTTTGAGGAAGGGAAGAAAGTTTTTGATGATAGAGTTACAATATATGATGATAAAGATATGCCATCGGGTTTTCCATTTTATTTTGATCTTGATGGACAGGAGAGAAAAAGACTAACAATTATTGAAAAGGGGATTTGTAAAGAGATACCCTGTGATAGATTCTATGGGAAAAAATTGGGAAAAGAGAGCACAGGGCATAGTTTTGGTGAAATATCTTCAAGTCCTATTCCAATGCATCTTGTTATGGAAAAAGGTGATAAGACCCTTGAAGAATTAATCAGTTCTGTCGATAGGGGAATATATGTTTCAAGATTTCACTATGTTAATACTGTTAAGCCATTCGATGTAACATTGACTGGTATGACGAGATATGGAACATTTTTGATAAAAAATGGAAAAATAAGGAAGCCTTTAAAAAATTTGAGATTCACGCAGAGTATGGTTGAGGCATTCTCTAATATAGAAGGAATATCATCTGAAGTTGTGCTTCATTCAAATAGTGATTTTTATTCCATACCTGAACCTTCCCATACATTCTGTCCATCCCTTTTGATCAGAAAATTTAGATTTAATGGGATATCTGATGATAGTAAAACTATCTGAAGTTGAATCTGCTTCCGAATTATCAAGCACTTATTTAGCAAGTTTAAAAAGGGCACTTTTGAAGTGCGATAATTTTGCAAAGTATAAAAAGTTGCTTGAAAAATTTTTTGAACTTAAAAAATTACCTGATTACTTTATTAAATTTCTTTCAACATTTAATGAGAACATAGTTATAGAATTGTCAACTGATGAAAAACTGAAATTATTCGCTGTTTCAGGTAACCCTGATGAAGTTTCTAAAATTGTTAGAGAAATTTATTCAAATATTATTTCTTATTCTTCTGAATTCGCAATAATTTTTGAATCTTTTTTGTTAAAAATTTTTCCTCCTATATTCAGTTCCTCTGATGATGCAGCAAACTTAGGTGCCAGAATTGTTAAGGTTTACAATGAAGAAATAGCGTCTCTCACAACGCAAGAAAAACAACTTTTTGATTTTTTTCATAAAGCACCATATTTTCTCGGTATAAATATGAAAAGTATCACACTTGAAGATCTTAACAAGTTTTTGAAAAATTATGATTTTGATGCCTCACTATTCAGGGAAGTTAACAAGATTATAATCAATAGTTTTATTAAAAGAGAGGATGTTCATATTTTAAAATTACTTGAATCAGTAGAGATAAAAGATTATTCTGACTTATACAATTTTCCCTTTGAACAATTTCTCCCATTTTCAGAAGAAACTCAAGAAAAGTTTGCCAAATTAATTTCAAAGAAGGCTAAGCAAAATGAACATTTTTTGAGGGAAAAAGACAAAGAACTTGATATATTATCAATAAAAGTAAGGGCAGAGACAAGAAACATCATTGAAAAATCTTTACAGGAATTAAAGGATATTCTTGATATCGGTCTTAAGGGAGATATTAGTAAGGCAATAGATGGAACACATGATGCTATTCTTAATCTTATGAAAAGGATAAAATTCCATGTAAGACTTTACAGGGGATATACTTCCAAAATGTTAGAAGTTGGTAGGAGTATACAGGAGAATAAAGAATTACAAGATATGACTAAGGAAAAATTGAAGGCATTTTTACCAAAAGGTTCTGATTGGGAAATAGAGGATATTGTTCTGAATTACTGGAAATCCGACAAGTATTTTGAAATAATTGAGCCTTCTGTTCTTAAAAGCATACAGAAACTTTTTTTGAAGGAATTAAAAAAGGAACCTGAAAAATTCAAGAACATCGTTGATAAAACAAAGAAATCGATTAATATTGACCCTGTTAAAGTGATTAAAAACTACAGGGAAATATTTGATAATATTCTTGAACCCCTCACTATATATAAGATAATATCTGATATGATTTATGTTTGGCCACCAAGGGTTGAATCACAAAATCCAAAAACATTGCTTGAAGCAAAGGATGCAGTGCATCTTGTTGGGATAGAACTTTTACCATCAGGACGATTTCATAGATTCTCAAAATCAGGAAAGATAACACCAAGGGTTTCTGTTGATATGATAGAAAAAAGTAAGAAGATAGGCAATATTCTCACAAAGAATTTTTCTTCGCTCATATCAGTTCTTATTTACGATATAAGAGGTTCAACATTTATGGCTCATAGATTGAGAAATGCTGAAGAGCAGAGAAAGATTATGAATAAGTTTAACCATGTGGTGTTAGATGCTGCTAAAAAAGGTGGGGGTTTTCTTCTTAAAGAACTTGGGGATGGTGGAATAATATGGTTTGGTGGAAATACGAATCAATTGTATACAGATATTTATAAGACATTCCTATTAAAGGAAGATTTTTACATAAGGTCTTCAACTGCTGTTGAAGATGAGTTCAGTATATTAAAGGAACCACTTGCAGGATTAAAAGCATTAAGAACAGCGATTGGGATTGTGGAAGCAGCAGAGGAATTTGTGAAAGAGAATTATGTAAATTATAGAGATTGGTTTGGTGAGATAGTAGAAAAAGAATTATTACATGAAGGTGTTACATACGCATTACTTCCCCCTGAATTAAAGTCTCTTTTTAAACTTGGGGTTGGAATTGTTAGTGGTATTCCACAGAAAGATATAGTATTTACCCCTAACTCGTTCGGAGACCCGGATATAACAGGGTTTCTTGTTCATGAGGCAAGTATATTTTCTTCAGGTAAATCACAGGAAAGATCAGTAATACTTATTGATCACTCGACACTTGTAAATATTATTTTAAATATAGAAAAATTCTCCTTGTTTAAAGACTTTGATTCTAAAACAAACGAAAAGGAAATTTCTGACAAACTATTTTATATCCTTAAAACGAGAGACGATGAAAGGGAATATTATATTGATGGATGCAGGATAAAAAGGGCTGGTATTTACTATATTGACGAGATGGATAAAAGGAAGCAACTTGTTATCAATCCATCAAATTACGAGTTTGAAATAAATGATAATGGTGATTTTGTAACTGAAAAAGGAAGGATAAAATTAGTTTACCAGGTTATTTTAGAAGAAAAGAAAGATGAAACCTGAATTCTCAGTAGTAGCAAAAATAATCAGAGCAATAAATTCTCCCAAAAAATCAATTGATGAAATACTTCATATTATTATGATGAATATCTCTGAAATAATTCAGGCTGAAGCCTGGACATTATTTCTCGTTGATGAGAATACAAAAGAATTGATATTTTATGATGTTTTTGGTGAAAAGAAGGATGAACTTACAGGATTAAGAATACCAATGAATAAAGGTATTGTAGGATGGGTCGTAAAGAATAAAAAACCAGTTCTCGTTGCGGATGTAAGAAAAGATAATAGATTTTTTTCAGATATAGATAAAAAAAGTAAATTTACAACTAAATCAATCCTTGCTATTCCAATGATAAGCAAAGGGAAACTTTTAGGTGTGATTGAAGTGATAAATAAGAAAGGTTCAACTGTTTTTACAAAAGATGATTTAAGAATAGTTAAAACTTATGTTGATCAAGCAGCATTAGCATTAGAGAATGCAAGCCTTCTTAAAAGGCTTAATCAAAAGATCAATTATCTTACCCTTCTTTCACAGATAAATAGGAACATAACATCTTTTCTTGAAATTGAAAAATTATTGAAGAAAAGCGCAGAGGTTTTAAAGAATTCTTTTAATTATCAATATGTTTATATAGGTGTATTTACAGATGACAAAATTATTGGAGATTTTTCAGTCTCGGATGATTTTAAAATTTTTCCAGAATTTTTTGAAAAAAATGTAAAGATAGAAAAGTTAAAGAAGGATAAAAATGTAATTATAGATAATGTTCCTTCGGACGAGAATATAAAGTCAGAGATTTATATACCTCTAAAGAAAAAAGGTGTTCTTCTTGGTTTCATCAGAATAGGGAGTTTAAAAAGTTTTGATTTCAATAACGAGGAAATAGAGGTTTTAAAGCAAGTTTCTACACAACTTGCAATAGCAATAGAAAATGCTAAACTTTATAAAAAAATTTATGAACTTGCTTATCGGGATGATTTAACAGGATTTTATAACTACAGATATATTGATGAGCCACTTGAAAAAATAATACAGGATGCGAAAGAGAAGAAATATCCTGTTTCAGTTATTTTTATGGATATTGACCATTTTAAATGGGTGAATGATCAATATGACCATCTTGTAGGCAGCAGAACATTATCACTCGTTGCAAGAAGAATAAAAAAATATCTTCCTTCAGGAACTATATCTATTAGATATGGTGGAGATGAGTATATACTTGTTCTTCCAGAGAAAGATTTAAAAGATGCTGTTGAATTTGCAGAATTTCTTAGGAAAAAGATTTCTGAAAGGGATTTTGTTATAAATAAAAAATACAATGTAAAAATAAGAGCAAGTTTCGGAGTATCCTCTTTTCCTGATCCATCAAAAAGTAAAGAAGAACTGATAAGGGATGCAGATATTGCAATGTATAAAGTGAAAGAAGTTTGTAGGAATAATGTAGCATATTATCATAATGGAAAGGTGGTATTGTTAAATGAATGAAAAAAGTATAATTTCAATTTACAAAGATGTAAAATATCCTTATACACTTGGTCTTGTTGATAATATTTATACAGGTCTAGGCTCATACATCCCTTCATTCAATACTATAAAACTTATAGATATGTCACATAGAGAGGGTGCTAGAACTTACGAAAGAACGATATCTTTCCTTCTTTCTTATGTCGCATATAAGAATAACTCATTTATTAAAATTGAACATTCATTTGGTGGTGCACTCTTCGGGGAAATTATAACTGGTTCACTTGACCTTGAGAAAGCAAAAAAAGAGATGTTACAATTGATAAAACAGGATATAAAGATAAAAGAGATAAGAGTTTCAAAGATAGAGGCGATGAATATTTTTAAGAACGAAAAGAGTCTTGAAGATTTTAATACAATTAAATACCTATCAAGAGAATACATCCCTATATATTGTATTAATGATTATATGAGGTATTTTGCAGGACCTTTACTACCTTCAACAGGATTTTTAAATCTTTTTGATATAAAAAAGATAGATAGTGGATTTTTAATTATTTTACCTTCACAGGATGACCCTTTTAAATTATCAAAGATTGAAAAAAGGGATAAGTTATTAAACACATATAGCGAATCAAATAAGTGGTGCGAAATACTTGGGATTCAAAATGTAGGCGACCTTAATGATGCTATTGTATCTAATAAAATTAGTGACATTATTAAAGTTGCAGAATCTTTTCATGAAAAAAGAATCGCTAATATTGCTGATGAAATAACAGAAAAGAATGCGAGAATAGTCCTTATAGCAGGACCAAGTTCTTCTGGTAAAACAACATTTTCAAAAAGGCTTGGTGTTCATTTGAGGGTTAATGGAATAAAACCAAAAGTTATTGCACTTGATGATTATTTTGTGGACAGGGAAAAGACACCGAGGGATGAGAAAGGTGAATATTATTTTGATTCTATTTATGCACTTGACCTCCCACTTTTTAATGAACACATTTCAAGATTACTAAATGGAGAAGAGGTTGAGGTTCCAGTTTTCAATTTTAAGAAAGGGAAGAGGGAATATACAGGGAAGATGATGAAACTTGAAAATGACGAGATTATTGTGATAGAAGGTTTGCATGCGCTGAATCCATTACTTACGGAGTCAATAAAAGAAAGTGCAAAATTCAAGATATATGTGAGTGCATTAACCCAGTTAAATATAAATAGCCTTAACAGGATTCCGACAAGGGATGTAAGGCTTTTAAGAAGAATATTCAGGGATACACTTTTCAGAGGCAATCCACCATCTATAACACTTGCAAGATGGAAAGGGGTTATAAAAGGAGAAGAAGAACATATATTTAAATTCCAGGAGAATGCCGATGTTATGTTCAATTCATCACTCGTTTATGAACTTGCAGTATTAAAAAATTATGTAGAAACACCTTTAAGATCAATCACCTATGATGATGAATATTATTGTGAGGCTTTAAGATTGCTGAATTTTCTTAATCATTTTCTTCCTATCTCAGAGGATGAAATACCACCAACATCTATTTTAAGAGAATTTATTGGTGGAAGCAGTTTTAGATATTAGACTGCTTCAACTTTTTTTATTTCGGGTATCTCTTTTTTTATTTCCTTTTCTACAATATTTTTTAATGTAGAGTTTAAAGAAGGACAACCTCTACACGAATTCTCGAAACGCACCTTAACAATACCATCTTTTACACTTACAAGTTTTATATCTCCACCATCACTTCTAATTATGCTTCTTATCCTTTCAAGAACCCTCTGAACCTCTCTTTCCATATCTTTTCCTTTTTTTTATTATAATAAGAATTTAAAATAAATCAATATAATAATATAGAAATTTTTAATCCTTTTTTAATTATAAAAATATTGACTTTTTTTGTGAAAGAGATAATATTATATTATGAAACTTTCAAAACTTTTTGAAGAACTTACATCACTTCCACCTGAATTGAGGGAAGCATTTATAAAAGGATTCTCTATACTTGAAGAGGTAATAGGTGAGATGGTGACGAAGGATGAATTCAGGGAATTGAAACAGATTGTTCAGGAACTTGCTGAGAGGG
>Ga0078972_1010254_pt1 | contig 17663 bp, 17 predicted proteins | sample YelNatPaOPGAMG01_FD_67568 | JGI IMG/M metagenome (GOLD analysis project Ga0078972, IMG submission 67568) | Hot spring thermophilic microbial communities from Obsidian Pool, Yellowstone National Park, USA - OP-RAMG-01 (SPADES assembly) (version 2) | ecosystem: Environmental > Aquatic > Thermal... | reverse complement strand
AGAAGCAGCGGCAAGACATGCGCCGACGGGCGATATCCCACGGCACTTCCAGGGCGCGGCAGTTCATGGTCAAGCAGACCGCATACCCCCAGCGCTTGCAGATACTCGCCAAACAGCGCCAACCCACCCTGCGCCGTCAGGCTCTCCTCCGTCGCCGCAAGCTTGAATGAAAGCACCGTCTGAAACACCGCCATCGCACCCTCCAGGTGATCCGCCATCACCCGCTAATGCCGGCTATCCTACTCAAAAGACAAGTCCTTTCCAGAACAAAAATTGTCCACAGCGGATTTTGGGATTGTCGCAGTTTGGGCTCGTGCGCCAGGGCGGCGGCTGGACGCATGAGAGCGGCGCCTCTTTCCCGCACCTACGGCATGCGGGCATCTCCTTTCGGAAGGAAATCTATCAGAAAGGATTATGTCGAAACCTCAATAAAGCATCATGATTTGGAATGCTATAATATTATAGTTATCAGAGTAAATTATGACCATGCATCGTGGAGTCGCCGGTCTCATGGTTGCTTCGCGTGCGATCCTGCGTCGGCGTCCGCCGTCGTTCCGGGTCGCCATTCCGCTGATCGCCGCTGCCCCTCGGCGATCTCCGCTGGCGTCATCAAGGCCGCGACCCGCTCGCGCATTTGCGCCGCCTTCGCCGCCATGGACTGGTTCGGATCGGCGGCGGCGATGTTGAACCACATATAGGCCGATACCAAATCCTTCGGCACGCCGAGACCGTGATAATAGGAGGCGCCGAGACTATACTGCGCCGGGGCGTTTTCCTGGGCCGCGGCCAGCAGCCACCAATGGACGGCTTGCGTGTCGTCGGGCGCGACGCCGCGCCCGGAATGGTAGGCGAGGCCTAGGTTGAATTGCGCCCCGGCATTCCCCTGTTCGGCGGCAAGGCGGAACCAGTGCACCGCCTGTTCATAGTCCTGCGCGACGCCATGGCCGAACGCATAGGCGCTGCCGAGACTTGACTGCGCGAGCGCGTTGCCTTGCAGGGCGGCAGTGCGAAACCAGCGGATCGCCTGTCCGTAATCCTGCCCCACGCCGCGGCCGAGGGCATAGGCGCTGCCGAGATTGAACGCAGCCGTGGCGTTGCCCTGTTCGGCGGCGAGGCGGATCCAATGCACCGCTTCCGCGTCATCGCGCGGCACGCCGATCCCCATCGCATAGGTGCCGCCCAGGGCAAGCTCGCCCTCGGCATCGCCTGCCGCGGCGGCAAGCCGCCACCAACGCGCCGCCTCCTTGTAATCCTGGGCGACGCCGAGGCCGCCCCAGTACATCTTGCCAAGCTGGACCTGTGCCCAGACGACACCATCGTCGGCCAGCGGCGGCAGCAGTTCCATGGCGCGCGGGTAATCCTTGGCGGCGAGCGCCGCCCTGGCCTCGGCGATCGCGCGATCGGATGCCCCCGGAGCAGATGGGGGGGGAGCAGATGGGCCCGCGTCTTGCGCTTGGGAAGGGGCGGTTTCCCCGGTGGGAGAGAGAGCCTCGCCCGGCCCGGTTCCAGCTTCGACGGCGAGCCCGCGCCCTCCCAAGACGCCCGACAGAAGCCCCACGAACAAGAGAAATTTTCGCCCGGTCATCGTGCCTCCCTCCTCTCTGTCCATCAGGCGGCAGGCGACCAATCAAGGACAGGACGAGGAGCAGGGCAAGCCGGCAGCGATGAACGGTCTTGATCGCCGCCGCTCTTGTGCGCTCGCGCACGGCGCGCCATCTACCGCGCCGATGAACACGTTTTTCTCCCCCCATGATCCGGTCGGTTGGCACGGCACCACCATTCTCTGCGTTCGCAGCAAAGGATGCGTCGCCATGGCCGGCGATGGCCAGGTTAGTCTGGGCCAGACCGTGATCAAGGCCAATGCGCGCAAGGTGCGGCGCATCGGCCCGAAATCCGAGGTGCTGGCGGGCTTCGCCGGCGCCACCGCCGATGCTTTTACCCTGCTGGAGCGGCTGGAAGCGAAGCTCGAACGCTTTCCCGGCCAGTTGGAGCGGGCTTGCGTCGAACTGGCCAAGGACTGGCGCACCGACCGCTATCTCCGCCGGCTGGAAGCGATGATGGCGGTCGCCGATGGCGAGCGGAGTTTTACCCTGACCGGTAATGGCGATGTGCTGGAACCCTCCGACGGGGTCATCGGCATCGGCTCGGGGGGGAATTACGCGCTCGCCGCGGCCCGCGCCCTCATGGAAATCCCTCACCTGACAGCCGAGGAGATCGCCCGGCGGGCGATGGCGATCGCCGCCGAGATCTGTGTCTATACCAACCACAACGTGATCGTGGAGACCATCGGGGGGGCGGGCTGATGGACGTGCCGACCTATTTGCCGCGCGAGATCGTCTCCGAGCTTGATCGCTTCATCGTCGGCCAGGGCGAAGCCAAGCGCGCTGTTGCCATTGCGCTCCGCAATCGTTGGCGCCGCCAGCAGCTCCCCGAGGGGTTGCGCGAGGAAGTGGTGCCGAAAAACATCCTGATGATCGGCCCGACCGGGTGCGGCAAAACGGAAATCGCCCGGCGCCTCGCCAAGCTCGCCCAGGCGCCGTTCCTTAAAGTCGAGGCGACCAAGTTCACCGAGGTCGGCTATGTCGGGCGTGATGTCGATTCCATCGTGCGCGACCTTGTCGATGTCTCGCTCAACATGCTGCGCGAGGCGTCGCGCCGCGAGGTCCAGGCCAAGGCCGAGCTGGCCGCCGAGGAGCGGCTGATCACCGCGCTCGTCGGTGAGCGCGCTTCGGCCGACACCCGGAGCGCCTTTCGCCGCCGCCTGCGAGAGGGTGAATTCGAGGACAAGGAAATCGAGATCAGCCTGAACGAGGCGCCGGGGATGCCGATCGGCCAGATCGATCTTCCCGGCATGCCGCCCGGGCAGATGATCAACCTCTCCGAGATGATGAAGAACATGATGGGGCGGACGCCGCAGAACCGTCGCATGCGCCTCGATGGCGCCCGCCTCGCGCTCGAGCGCGAGGAGGCGGACAAGCTGCTCGATAACGACCGCCTCGCCAAGGAGGCGCTGCATCACGCCGAGAATAACGGCATCGTCTTTCTCGACGAGATCGACAAAATCTGCGCCCGCACCAGCGAGGGCGGCTTCCGCGGCGGCGATGTCTCGCGCGAAGGGGTGCAGCGCGATCTGCTGCCGCTGATCGAGGGTACGACGGTCAATACCAAATACGGGGCGGTGAAAACCGATCACATCCTCTTCATCGCCTCGGGTGCCTTCCATCTCGCCAAACCCTCGGATCTGCTGCCCGAATTGCAGGGGCGGCTGCCGATCCGGGTCGAGCTCGCGGGTCTGACGCGTGCCGATCTCCGCCGCATCCTGACCGAGCCCGAGCACTCGCTCCTGAAACAAGCCCAGGCGCTGCTGGCGACGGAACAGGTGACGCTGGCCTTTGACGAGGCAGCGATCGCGGCCCTGGCCGAGCTGGCCGCCGATATCAACGAGCGGGTGGAGAATATCGGCGCCAGAAGGCTCCACACCGTGCTCGAGAAACTGCTCGAGGAGGTCAGCTTCACCGCCCCCGATCGTGCCGGCGAAACCATCACCATCGACGCCGCCTATGTCCACGAGCGGGTTTCCCCCCTCGCCGGGCGCGGCGATCTCAGCCGCTTCATCCTCTAGCGCCGCTGGCCTAGACTGGCGGCATGGAGCCGCAGCGCATTCGCCTGCTGCCCGAGGCGCTGGTCAACCGCATCGCCGCCGGCGAGGTGATCGAGCGCCCGGCGGCCGTGGTCAAGGAACTGGTCGAGAACGCGCTCGACGCCGGGGCGCGGCGCATCGCCATCGCCATCACGGGCGGCGGCGTCGAGCGGATCAGCGTCAGCGACGACGGTGCCGGCATCGCCGAGGCCGACCTGCCGCTTGCCGTCGCGCGCCACGCCACCTCCAAGCTTGGCGATGACCAGTTGATTCGCATCACCACACTCGGCTTTCGCGGCGAGGCGCTGCCTGCGATCGGCGCTGCGGCACGGCTCGCCATCACCTCGCGCCCGGCGGCCGCCGATCACGCGATGACGTTGCGCGTCACGGGCGGGCGAGTGTTTGACCCCGTTCCCGCCGCCGGCCCACCAGGGACCGAGGTGGTGGTGAGCGATCTCTTCTTCGCCACCCCGGCGCGGCGCAAATTCCTTAAATCCCCACGCGTCGAGGCCGAGGCAGCCGAAGCCACGGCGCGCCGGCTGGCCCTGGCCGCCCCGGAGGTGGCGTTTCGTTTCGAGACGGATGGCCGGCTCGCTTTCGAACGCCCCGCCGAGAGCCGCGCGCGCCGCGTCGCCGCCTTGCTTGGTACACTGGAGGCGCAAGCGCTCCTACCGCTCGAGATGGCGCGCGGCGGGTTGCGGCTTGCCGGCTTCGCGGGCGCTGCGAACCTGACGCGGGCGAGCGGGGTGGCGCAGTATTTCATCGTCAACCGCCGCCCGGTCATCGACCCGGTGCTGCGCATGGCGCTGCGCATCGCCTATCGCGATGTCATCCCCGCGGGGCGCCATCCGGTGGCGGCGCTCTATCTCGATTTGCCGGCGGAAGAGGTCGATGTCAACGTCCACCCCGCCAAGACCGAGCTGCGCTTTCGCGAGCCCGATGCGGTGCGTGGCCTGATCATCGCGGCGCTGCGTGCCGCCTTGGCGGCGCCGATTGGCGTCGCGGCGCCCCCGCCGATGCGCTTTGCCGCGCCTTCAGGGCATGCCGCCGCGGCGCTGCCCAGCACCCGGCATTTCGCCGAGGCCCGCCTGCCGCTCGCGGCACCCCCCGCTGCGCGCCAGATCGCGCCGGACCCGGCACAAATGCCCCCGACGGAGGCGGCCGCGCCGTCGCCAGAGCCGCATCCGCTCGGCGCGCCCCTGGCGCAGATCTGGGATACCTATATCCTGGCGCTCGCCGCCGATGGCGCGCTGGTGCTCGTCGATCAGCACGCCGCGCATGAACGGCTGACCGAGGAGACGCTGGCGGCGGAGTGGCGGGCGGGGGGGGTCCGCGCGCAGCCGCTGTTGCTGCCAGCGGTCGTCGAATTGCCCCAGGCGGACGTGGCGCGGCTCGCGAGCGCGAGCGCCGAACTCGCCCGTTTCGGCCTCGAGATTGAGCCGTTCGGCCGCGAGGCGGTGTTGGTCCGCGCGCTGCCCGCCGTGCTCGGCACGCCTGATCCCGGGCCGCTCCTCCGCGACCTCGCCGACGAGCTGGCCGAGAGCGGCGAGGCGCAGGCGCTCGCCTTGCGGCTCGATGCGGTGATCGGACGGCTCGCCTGCCACGGCAGCATCCGTGCCGGGCGTAAGCTCGGAGGGGGCGAGATGGCGGCGCTGCTCCGCCAGATGGAAGCGACGCCACGCGCCGCGACCTGTAGCCATGGCCGCCCGACCTTTCTCAAACTCAGCCGGGCCGAGATCGAGCGGCTGTTCGGACGCCGTTGAAGATGACGGAACGATGACAATCGATGTCACAAAACCTTCATAAAACGGCAATCAAGCGGACGCCATCCCCGCGTAAACCCTTGCCGCCGAGCAAAATCCAAGGAAACCCGATGTCGCTTTCCCGTCTCCCGCTTGCGCTCGCTTTTGTCCTTGGCCTGATCGTGCTCGGCGCCCAGCCGGGCGAGACCGCCTCGATCACCGGCGCCGGCTCGACCTTCGTCTATCCGATCCTCGCCAAATGGTCCGAGGCCTATCGCCAGCAGAGCGGCACCGAAATCAACTACCAATCGATCGGCTCGGGTGGCGGCATCGCGCAGATCAAGGCCGGCACCGTGACGTTTGGCGCCTCCGACATGCCGTTGACACCGGCCGAATTGAAGGAGGCGCGGCTGATCCAGTTCCCCTCGGTGATCGGCGCCGTGGTGCCGGTGGTCAATCTGCCCGGTATCGCGGCCGGGGCGCTGCATCTTACCGGCCCGGCGCTCGCCGATATCTATCTCGGGCGGGTAAAGAAATGGAACGATCCCGAGATCGCGACGCTCAACCCCGAACTCAAGCTTCCCGACATGGCGATCACCGTCGTGCATCGCTCGGACGGCTCCGGCACGACCTTCAACTGGGTCGACTACCTCGCCAAGGTAAGCCCGGAATGGAAGGCCCGCATCGGCGAGGCAACCTCGGTTTCCTGGCCGGTGGGCGTCGGTGGCAAGGGCAATGAGGGGGTCGCGGCCTATGTCCAGCGCATCAAGGGGGCGATCGGCTATCTCGAATATGCCTATATCCTGCAAAACAAGATGACGTTCGCGCTGGTGCAGAACGCCGCCGGGCGCTATCCAGTGCCGGACAAGGCCTCGTTCCAGGCCGCGGCGGCGAGCGCGGATTGGTCGAAAACCTCGGATTTCGACCTGGTTCTGACCAATGCGCCGGGTGAAGACGCCTATCCGATCACCGCCACCACCTTCATCCTGATCCATCGCGGCGGCGACGATGCCGCGGTCAAGGCGACGCTCGATTTCTTCCGCTGGGCCTTTGAGAAAGGCCAGGATCTGGCAGACCAACTCGCCTATGTGCCGCTGCCGGCATCCCTGGTCGCCGCCATCGAGGCCTATTGGCGGACCTCCATGCCATGAGCGGCGCCGAGGCCAAGGCGGGCGCCGCCTGGCCGGGCAAGATGGCGCGGCGGCGGAGCGGAGCGTTGGGCGATCGTATCTTTCGCGCCCTCGTGGCGCTGGCAGCGGGTCTGGTGCTGCTCGCGCTCGGCGGCGCGGCGGCGGCGATATTGTGGGGCGGGCTGCCGGCCTTCCTGCATTTTGGCCTGTATTTCCTCATCAGCACGGCGTGGGATCCGGTGCGCCGCGATTTCGGCGCAATGGTGCCGATCTACGGCACGCTCGTCACCTCGCTGATCGCCATGCTGAGTGCTGTCCCGATCAGCTTTGGCATCGCCGTTTTTCTCACCGAGGTCGCGCCCGGTTGGCTGCGCGGGCCGGTGGGTGCAGCGATCGAGTTGCTCGCCGGCATCCCGAGCATCATCTATGGAATGTGGGGGCTGTTTGTTTTTGCCCCGTTCATGGCCGATCATGTCGAGCCTTGGCTGACCACCCTCCTCGGCCCGCTGCCGCTGTTGGGCGCGCTGTTCGATGGCCCGCCGCTCGGCATCGGCATGCTCACCGGGGGGCTCATTCTCGGCATCATGGTGGTACCGTTCATCTCGTCGGTGATGCGTGATGTCTTTCTCCTGGTGCCCCTGCCGCTCCGCGAGGCGGCGTTTGGCCTGGGCGCGACGCGCTGGGAGCTGGTCTGGCGGGTGATGGTGCCGTACGCGCGCACCGCCCTGATGGGGGGCGTGTTTCTCGGCCTCGGGCGGGCGCTCGGGGAGACCATGGCGGTGACCTTCGTGCTCGGCAACGCGCATGATTTCAATCTTTCGCTGCTGCTGCCCTCGACCTCGATCGCCGCCGCGATCGCCAACGAGTTCACCGAGGCGGATTCCGAGATCTATCGCTCCTCGCTCATCGCGCTCGGGTTTTTGCTGTTCCTCATTACCTTCGTGGTGCTGGCGGTGGCGAAGCTGCTGATGGCGCGCCTCGCCCGCGCCGAGGGGCGGGTATGAGGCGGAGGCCGTCTTCCCTGGTGCTGCGCCGCCAGGCGATCAATGGCCTGGCGCTGGGGCTTGCGAGTTTTGCGACGCTGCTCGGGCTGATCGCACTGACCTGGATTCTGGCGACCATCATCGTCAATGGCGCCACCGCCCTCGGCCCGCAGCTTTTCACCCGCGACACACCGCCGCCGGGCAGCATGGGCGGCTTGCGCAACGCGCTCGTCGGCAGCGCCATCATGACCGGGCTCGGCGTCCTGCTCGGCACCCCGATCGGTGTCCTCGCCGGCACCCATCTCGCGGAGTTTGGCCGCGCCAGCCGCTTCGCCGAAACCATCCGCTTCATCAACGATATCCTGCTCTCGGCACCCTCGATCGTCACCGGACTTTTTGTCTATCAAATTGTCGTGCAACCAAGCGGACATTTCTCGGGTTTGGCCGGCGTCTTGGCGCTGGCGCTGGTGCTCTTGCCGGTGGTTGTGCGCAGCACCGATGAAACGCTGCGCCTGGTGCCGATCTCGCTCCGCGAGGCGGCGCTGGCGCTCGGCGCGCCGCATTGGCGCATGGTGCTGCGGGTGCTCTATCCGGCGGCGCGCACGGGAATGCTCACCGGGGTTCTGCTCGGCATCGCGCGGATCAGCGGCGAGACCGCGCCGTTGCTGTTCACCGCGCTCAACAATCAATATTTCAGCTTCGATCCCGCCCAGCCGATGGCCAATATGCCCGTGGTGATCTTCCAGTTTGCCTTGAGCCCCTATGCGGCGTGGCACGCGCTGGCCTGGGCTGGGGCTTTGTTGATGACGCTTTTCGTGTTGCTCCTGAGCGTTGCGGCGCGCCGGCTGCTGCGCACCGGTTCGGCATAAGGAAATGAAGATGGAGACCGCAATGTCCGCGCGTGAGGCTGCTCAGGCCCCACCCGTGCCGCGCATCATGATGGAAAATCTGCATTTCTTCTATGGCGAGACCGAGGCTCTGAAAAACATCACGCTGGCGCTGCCGCAATGTCAGGCGACCGGCATGATCGGTCCTTCGGGTTGCGGTAAATCGACGCTGTTGCGTGTGCTCAACCGGATGTATGATCTCTATCCCGGCCAGCGCGCCACGGGTCGGGTAATGATGGATGGCGAGAACATCATCAGCCCGGAGATCGACGTCAACCGGCTGCGCAGCCGTATCGGCATGGTGTTTCAGAAGCCGACGCCTTTTCCTATGTCGGTTTATGAGAACATCGCCTTTGGCGTGCGCCTGCATGAGCGGCTCGGGCGTGCCGCGATGGACGAGCGAGTGGAATGGTCGCTTGTGCGGGCGGCGTTGTGGGATGAGGTGAAGGATCGTCTGCGCGGCCCAGCAACATCGCTCTCGGGCGGCCAGCAGCAGCGCCTCTGCATCGCGCGCTCCATCGCGGTCAGGCCCGAGGTGATCCTGCTCGATGAGCCGACCAGCGCCCTCGATCCGATCAGCACGCTCAAGATCGAGGAGCTGATCGACGAGCTGAAAACCGATTTCACCATCGCCATTGTCACGCACAACATGCAGCAGGCGGCGCGCTGCACCGATCAGGTGGCGTTCTTTTATCTCGGAGAGCTGATCGAGGTCGGCCCGACGGCGCAGGTTTTTACCGCACCGCGTCAGCGTCGCACGCAGGAATACATCACTGGGCGCTTCGGTTAATCGGGAGCAGACCAGAGCCATGAACGAGCCGGCAGGACATATCGTGAAAAGTTATGAGCAGGAGCTGAAGCGTCTCGCCGATCTGATGGCCGAGATGGGCGGGCTGGTGGAGAGCCAGATGGCGCTCGCCGCACAGGCGGTGGTGCAGCAGGACGGCGCCGCCGCCGCGCGCGCCATCGAGATCGACCCCCGCGTCGATGCGTTGGAGCGCGAGGTCGAGCAGTTCGTCATCCGTCTCCTCGCCTTGCGCCAGCCGGTCGCGAATGATCTCCGCAAGATCGTGGCCGCGCTTAAGATCACATCGGACCTTGAGCGCATCGGTGATTATTCCGCCAATGTCGCGAAGCGCAGCATGATCCTGGCTCAGTTCAAGATGCCCTACAGTCTCACCGGTATCGCCCACATGGCGCGCATGGTGCAAGAAAATCTCAAGGCGGTGATCGATGCGGTCAGCGAGACCGACGCCGCCAAGGCGATCGCGGTGTGGCGCTCCGATCAGGCGGTCGATGACATCTACAACACCATCTTCCGCGAGCTTATCACCTATATGATCGAGGATCCGCGCAACATCACGCCTTGCACGCATCTTCTGTTCATCGCCAAGAATCTCGAACGCATCGGCGATCACGCAACCAATATCGCCGAAAAAGTTCACTATACAGCAACCGGCGAGACTCTACCCGAAACCCGGCCGAAGGGCGACAATTCGCCCTATGCCGCCATCCACACCCCCTGATCGCGCCACGGATCATGGCCAGGAGACGCAAGAACATGCCGGAACTATCGCCCCGCAGTGCCAAGCCGCGGGTACTGATCGTTGAGGACGAAGCGCCGCTGTCGACGATGCTGCGCTATAATCTTGAAAAACAGGGATTTCGCGTCGAGGAGGCGGCCGACGGACAGGAGGCTTTGCTGCGCATCAACGAGGCTGTGCCCGATATCGTACTGCTGGACTGGATGCTGCCCAATCTTTCGGGCATCGAGGTCTGCCGCCAGATCCGCCGTGGTAGCGCGACCCGCGATCTGCCTGTGATCATGGTGACGGCGCGCACCGACGAGCAGGACGCGGTACGCGGGCTCAATACCGGAGCCGATGACTATATCACCAAGCCCTTCAACATCGAGGCGCTACTGGCACGCATGCGCGCGCTGCTGCGCCGCGCGGGAGGGTCCGTGAGCAAGGGCCGGCGCGAATTTCACGACGTCGTGATGGATCTTGCGACGCATCGTGTCTATCGCAATGGCCGGGGCGTCCATCTCGGCCCGACCGAATTCCGCCTGCTCGATTTCCTGTTGCAGCACCCGCGCCGCGTATTTTCGCGTGAGGAATTGCTCGACGCGGTATGGGGCACTGATATCCATGTCGAGCCACGCACGGTCGATGTGCATATCCGCCGCTTGCGCAAGGCGATCAATGAGGCAGGTGAGATCGATCTGGTGCGCACGGTGCGCGCCGCCGGCTACGCGCTCGATACCGAAAGCCACTGATCACGAAGTGACCAACCGGCTGAGAAAAGCCTGACGGAATTTTGCAACCTTCGGGGCCACTACGGCGCGGCAATAGCCAGCGTTCGGGTTTTTGGCAAAATAATTCTGATGATACTCCTCGGCGGGATAGAATTCGGCGAGAGGGGTCACTTCGGTGACGATTTTTTTCTCCCAGATCCCACTCGCCGCGATTTCCGCGATCACCGCGCGCGCCGCTGCTTCCTGTTCAGGCGAATGGGTAAGGATGATCGACCGGTATTGCGTGCCGGCGTCGTGACCTTGCCGGTTCAGGGTGGTCGGATCGTGGATGGCAAAAAAGACCCTGAGGAGATCGCCATAGCTGAGTGTGGCAGGATCGAAATCGATTTGCACAACCTCGGCATGTCCTGTGCGTCCGGTGCAGACCGCCTCATAGCTTGGCCGCGCGACCTGCCCCCCAGCATAACCCGAGACGACATGTGAAATCCCCCGCAGATCGCGGAATACCGCGTCGAGGCACCAGAAGCACCCGCCGCCCAAGGTGGCCTGTTCGATTGCCATAGGAATTTTCCTCTATATTCCGGAGTGGAGATCTGGTGCCCCTGGCCCAGCGGGGTCAAGGGGCGACGTCCCTGGCATACTTGGAATCTCGCGAATTCTCGGTATATTTTTGGTCCGGCGCGCCGCACCAGCCACACCGTCGACGAGGTGCTGGCGTGGTCGTTCGCCATTATATCCGGCCAGAGCGTCGTTCATCGGTGCCATCTTGCCCATATCGGAGCCGATGTTATCGAGCGATATCATAGCCATCGCCGTGCTATTTGTATCGCTTTCGCGCTGAATATTAGGGGCGGGCCGGAAACCACTTTCGGCCATCTTCATCGCCCGTGACTGAGAGTTTGACAAAGAATGCCCTCACGGCCCGGAATTGATCGGAAAAAAAGCAATGTTTCTAGAGGGCATTCTTTTTCAAACTCTCAGGTCCGGCTGATCGCCTCGGCGCCGTAGCGGGCGAAAACCAGGGAAAGATCGCCAACCTCGGTGGCATTCGCCGCCGCCGCGGTGCCGCTCCGGGCGCGCGCCGCGATGCCTTCGAAAATCACCGCGAAACGAAACAGGGCAAAGGCGATGTGAAAAGTCTCAAGCGGCGCAACCGCGCTTCGGCGAGCCTGGTAATAGGCCGCAAGATAGTCAGCCTCTCTGGGAATGCCCAAGCTGTCGAGATCGAGCCCGACCAGCCCGCCATACTCCTCCGGCCGGCTGTGCCAGGCGAGCGCGCTGAAGGCGAGATCGGCGAGGGGATGGCCGAGCGTCGAAAGTTCCCAATCCAGCACCGCCGCCACGCGTGGCGCGCTCGGGTGGAACATGATGTTGCCGATGCGGTAGTCGCCATGGCAGAGCACGGTGGCCTCGTCTTGGGGAATATGCTCGGGCAGCCAGGCGGCGAGGCGCGTGAGATCGGGGATGTCGCGAAACCGCGCGCTGTCCCATTGCCGGATCCAGCGGGCGATCTGGCGGGCGAAGTAGTTGCCCGGCCGGCCGAATCCCTCCAGCCCGACCGCCCGCCAATCGACGTCGTGCAGCCGCGCCAGGGTCTCGGCGACGGCGCGGAACATCAGACCCCGCTCCCCGGCCGGCACGCCGGTCAGCGCCGCGGTGTGAAACACCCGTCCCTCGACGCGCTCCATGACATAAAACGGCGTGCCGATCACGTCCCGCTCGCCGTGATAGAGCAGCACGGTCGGCACCGGCACGCCGGAGCCGGCCAGCGCCGCCATCACCCGGTATTCCCGATCGACCGCGTGCGCCGAGGGCAGCACGACCCCCGAGGGTTGCTTGCGCAGCACCAGGCGACGATTATCGGTGGTAAGGAAAAAAGTCGGATTGGACTGACCGCCACTGATCCGCGCGAGCGACAGCGGGCCCTTGAGTTCAAGGCGCGGACGCAGAAACGCCTCCAGCCGGGCGGGGTCGAAATCGTGGTCCTGGGTGAAATCAGGCTCTGTCATGCGCGCGCGGTTTCCTCCATCCTGGGTGGAATTCTTGCCGATTCCGTGCTCGCCGCCAAGTGTGGGCCGGGCGTGGGTTTAGGGCGGAGGCTGCGCATGAGACTCTGGGTCGGACTGCTGGTCGCGCTCCTGCCGGGGCTCGCCGCGGCGCGCGAAATCAAGCTCGCGACCTGGAATTTCGACTGGCTCACCACGCGCGCCGCCGGCGATCCGGCGCTACCCGGCGATATCCAGCCAAAATCCCCCGAGGATCTCGCCCGGCTCCGCGCCTATGGAGAGGCGCTCGCGCCCGATGTCGTGGCGGTCGAGGGCGTGGATGGCGCGGCGGCGGCGGCGCAGATTTTCCCGCCCGCCCGCTACGCCATCGCGATGGCCGGGGATGACGTGGTGCAGCGCGTCGGCATCGTGGTGCGCCAGGGCATCAGCTTCACCCGCCATCCCGATCTGGCCGCGCTCGATGTCTATCCGCCCGGCGCAAAATGGCATTTGCGGCGCGGCGCCGATGTCACGCTCGATTTTCCCGGCGCGCCGCTGCGCATTCTGGCGGTGCATCTCAAGACCGGCTGCCGGTTCGACGAACTCAAAACCAGCCAGCGCCCGGCCTGCCATACGCTCGCCGCCCAGGAGGCGGTGCTGCAGGATTGGATCACCGCGCGGGCGGCGGCGGGCGAGGCTTTCGTGGTGCTGGGCGATTTCAACCGCCGCTTCGATGGCCATGACGGCTTTCTCCCCGCCCTCGAGCGCGGCGGCGCCTCGCTCCGCGACGCCGGGGCCGGCCGCGCCTCACCGTGCTGGGGGGGTGAGTCCTTCATCGATCACATCCTGCTGGGTGGGCCGGCGCGCGACTGGCTGGTGCCCGATAGCCTGCGCGTGCTGGTCTATCGCGAGCACGAGCCGGAGTGGAAGAAGCGCCTGGCCGGCCATTGCCCGGTCTCCATCCGCCTCAATATCCCGGTGCGGCCCGAGGCGGGCGGCGGGGAGACGCCGTGAGGCGGCGCGCACTGCTCGCCTCGACCGCAGCGCTGGCGCTTTCGGCCTGCGCCGGGACGCGACCAGAAGAGGCTAGCCCGTGGCGGTTTTTCACGCCCGAGGAGGGCGCCACCGTAACGGCGATCTGCGACCGGCTGATCCCACCCGATGCGCTCGGCCCTGGCGGGGGCCAAGCGGGAGGCGCGGTGTTCATCGATCGCCAGCTCGCCGGCCCCTATGGCAGCAGCCGCGATCTCTACATGCGCCCGCCCTTCCTGCCCGGAACACCGCAGCAAGGCGGGCAATCGCCGCTCACGCCGGCTGCGCGCTATCGCGCCGGACTTGCAGCCCTCGACGCCCATTGCCGCGCCGCCTTCGCGGGAAAATCCTTCGCCGACCTCAGCGCCGCGCGGCAGGACGATCTGCTCGCCGATCTCGAGGCCGGCCGTCTCACCCTCGGCGGCCAGGGTCGCGCCTTCTTTGAACTCGTGCTGCGTGACACCCAGGACGGGTTCTTCGCCGATCCTCGTTATGGCGGCAATCAGGGCATGGCGGGCTGGACGCTGATCGGCTTTCCCGGCGCCCGCTACGACTACCGCGACTGGGTGGAGCGGCACGGCGAGGCCTATCCGCATCCCCCGATCACGCTTCTCGGATGAACCATGGGGCGCGCGCTCCCGGCTTGCGCGGCCCGCCCGCCGCTCCTAACGTGCCGGCAGCAAAACGGAGGCGCAACGAGCGTCATGATCGTCGTCCACCATCTCAACAACTCCCGCTCGCAGCGTGTGCTGTGGCTGCTGGAGGAGCTTGGCCTGCCCTACGAGGTGAAGCGCTACGAACGTGACAAGGCAACGATGCTCGCGCCGCCGGCGCTGCGCGCCGTGCATCCGCTTGGCAAGTCACCGGTGATCTCGGATGGCGGGGCGACGGTCGCCGAGTCCGGGGCCATCGTCGAATACCTCGTCGAGCATCATGGCGAGGGCCGGCTGCGCCCGCCTCCCGGCACCGCGGAACGGCTGCGCTACACCTACTGGCTGCACTACGCCGAGGGATCGCTGATGCCGCCGCTCCTGCTCGGCCTCGTGGTAAGCCGCATCCCCGGGCCGGCGGCGCCCTGGTTCGCCCGCCCGATCGCGCGCGGCATCGCAAAAGGGCTGCGCGCGCGCTTCGTGGCACCACAGATCGAGCGGCATCTCGATTTTTTGGAGAGCGAGCTGGCGGATCGCGACTGGTTCGCCGGGCCGGACTTCTCCGCCGCCGACGTGCAGATGAGTTTTCCCCTCGAGGCCGCCGCGGCGCGCGCCGGGCTCGACGCCAGCCGGCCCCGCCTCGCCGCCTGGCTCGCCCGCATCCACGCCCGCCCCGCCTATCAGCGCGCCCTCGCCCGCGGCGGACCCTACGAGCTGCTCCGCTAATCCCAGCGGTTCGCCAGAAAGATCGCCCCCCTCCCCCTTGCTTCCCGCAAGGCTTGTGCCGCTGTCCTCTCCCGCTAAGCTGGACGCGGAGAAAATGAAAAACACGACACGGGAGAGAGAAGATGGCGTCGGCGGCCAGCCCCACCCCTACCGCGCCCAGCCCTACCGCGCCCAGCCCGATCGAGCGCGAGACCATCCGCCGCGTCGCATGGCGCCTGATGCCGATTTTGATGCTCGGCTATTTCTGCGCCTATCTCGACCGCGTCAATGTCGGCTTCGCCGGCCTCACCATGATCCATGCGCTCGGCTTCACCCAGGCGGTATTCGGCTTCGGCGCCGGCGTTTTCTTCTTCGGCTATTTTCTTTTTGAACTGCCGAGCAACCTCATCCTCTCGCGCGTCGGCGCGCGGCGCTGGATCGCACGCATCCTGCTGACCTGGGGCATCGTCTCCGGCCTTACGGCGTTCGTGTGGAATGATTGGAGTTTTTACGGGATCCGCTTCATCCTTGGCTTGGCCGAGGCGGGGTTCTATCCCGGCATCGTACTTTATATGACCTGGTGGTTCCCCTCTTATTACCGCACGCGGATGATGGCGTTTTTCCAGTCGGCGAGCACGATTTCTCTCATCATCGGCCCGCTGGTTTCGGGCCAGTTGCTGCGGCTCGATGGCGCCCTCGGACTGGCCAGCTGGCAATGGCTGTTCCTGCTCGAGGCGCTGCCGCCGATCATCATGGCGGTGGTGGTGCTGGCGCTGCTGACCGACCGGCCGGCACAGGCGGCATGGCTGCGCCCCGACCAGCGCGACTGGCTCGACAAACGGCTCGCCTCGGAAAACGCCGATCGCGAGGCGATCCGCCGCTTCAACCTTGCCGAGGCATTGCGCAATCCGCGTGTCTGGTGGCTCACGCTGGTCTATTTCGGCCAGAACGTCGCGGGCTATGGGATGCTGATCTTCCTCCCCCAGATCGTGCGCGCCTTTGGCGTGAGCTATGGGATGACCGGGGTCATCAGCGCCATCCCGTTCGTTTTCGGCGCTGGCGCGATGCTGCTCTGGGGCTGGCATTCCGACCATACCGGCGAGCGCACCTGGCACATCGCGGGGGCCTGCCTGCTGGGCGCCGCCGGGCTCGGTGCGTGTATTTTCTTCCACACCGCGCCAGTGCCCTTGATGGTCGCGCTGATCGTCGCCGCGATGGGGCAATCGAGCATCCCGCCCACTTTCTGGTCGCTGCCGACGGCGATGCTGACCGGCACGGCGGCGGCGGGCGGCATCGCGCTGATCAATTCGGTCGGCAATCTCGGCGGCTTCGCCGGCCCCTATGTGTTCGGCCTGGTCAAGGACGCGACCGGCAACGACTCCATCGCCCTCCTCGTGATCGCGCTGCCCCTCGTGGTCTCGGCGATCGTGCTCATCGCCCTAGGCCATGACCGGCGGCTGGAACGCATTCCGGGGCGCGTTCCCGGGCGCATTGCGGAACGTTGAGAGGACATCGCGGCATGTACGACGCGCCGCCCGAAATTCCCGCCAGCGTCTTCGCGCGTCTGCCGGAGACGCTGAAAACCGCCGATGCGAGCCATGAATGGGTGGCGACCCAGCCCTCGGGCGGGCCAGCGCGCTCGCTGCTCGAGGGCCCCTCCTTCGATCGCTCGGGCAATCTTTGGTGCGTCGATCTACCCAATGGACACATCCTGAAAATTTCTCCCGAGGGCGTGTGCAGCGTCGTCGCGCGCTATGACGGCTGGCCGAACGGGCTCAAAATCCATCGCGACGGGCGCGTCTTCATTGCCGATCACAAGCACGGGATCATGGTGCTCGACCCGGCGCGTGGGGAGGTGCGGCCCTATCTCGAGCGCGTCGGCGTGGAGCGCTTCAAAGGCGTGAACGATCTTTTTTTCGCAGCCAACGGCGATCTCTATTTCACCGATCAGGGCCTCACCGATCTCGCCGACCCGACGGGACGGCTGTTCCGCGCCCGCGCCGATGGCCGCATCGACTGCCTGCTGAAAAATATCCCGAGCCCCAACGGCTTGGTGATGAACCTTGATGAAACCGCGCTTTATCTCGCGGTGACGCGGGCGAACGCGATCTGGCGGGTGCCGCTGGCGCGCGATGGCGGCGTCGTCAAGGTCGGCGTCTTCATCCAGATGTCAGGCGGCGGCGGACCCGATGGGCTGGCGCTCGACGCCGAGGGCAGGCTTCTCGTCGCCCATGTCGGGATGGGCACGGTCTGGGTTTTCGACCATCTCGGCACCCCCGTCGGGCGTATCCGCTCGCCCGAGGGCCTGTTCACCACCAATCTCGCTTTCGGCGGGCCGGACAACCGCGCGCTCTTCATCACCGAGAGCGCAAGCGCGACCATTCTGCGCGCTGAAATGACGGTGCCGGGCAAGCGGATGTTCTCGCACAGCCGTCCAGAAGGAAGTTGAGCAAAGGCAACCGTTCTTTTTTGTAAAAAAAGAACCAGATCCTTATCTTCGTGCTGCTTAATTAATATCCAAAAAAATGTTTTGTATCTGCTCAACCCGGTAGGGGCGTGATCGGCAGTGATGCTGTGGTGACGGCGTTTTTGATGGCGGTGTAGGCATCGAGGCCGTGCCGGGCGGCGGTCCCGACGACGGATCGGACATTG
>Ga0078972_1010253_pt1 | contig 17664 bp, 20 predicted proteins | sample YelNatPaOPGAMG01_FD_67568 | JGI IMG/M metagenome (GOLD analysis project Ga0078972, IMG submission 67568) | Hot spring thermophilic microbial communities from Obsidian Pool, Yellowstone National Park, USA - OP-RAMG-01 (SPADES assembly) (version 2) | ecosystem: Environmental > Aquatic > Thermal... | reverse complement strand
GTGAGTTTAGGGGGAAAAAATATTAAAAAAATTTTTTTTTTTTTTTTTCCTTTTTTTTTTTTTTTTTTTTTTTTTTTTTTTTTTTTTTTTTTTTTTTTTTTTTTTTTTTTTTTTTTTTTATTCGTGTGCTTCTCTATTAATTATTAATATGTAAATGATGCTTGAAATTATTATTAATGATAAAACTGGTGTTGGGATGCTAACCCATTTTACAAAATTAAAAAATGTTAGTGACCCAACAAAAAGTGATATTGCGATTGTTGGCATTGTTGCTGTTATTAGTGTGATTGTTGTTATTATTATTAGTGCAAATAGTTTTTTCGTCCCCTCGTCGATAAAGTTTAAGGTTATTCCTTCTGTCATGCTTTCATTTCCAATGATTAAATAAGTTTTTGTTATTAAACCAAATGTGGTGTGGTATGCTTTGCAGTTTATTATTATGCTATTGTTTAATCCTAAAGTGTCAATCCAGGTGAAGGTTATATTATTATTATTGTATACTATGTTTTCGAAGTTTGCGTTTTGCGTGTTTGTCGTGTTTGTTATGTTGCAGTACACGTATTGTGTGTTGTTTAGTTTGTCATAATAAAATATTTTTGTTGTGTTTTCGTTTCTTTCAAAACTGAATATTACGTTTTCATTTATTGAGTAGTTTTCGTTTGGGTTTGTTTGTAGGTTGTTTATTCTTATTATTTTCGTTCCAGTAAAATCTGCTAACAAGTTTCCTAAGACTCTTATGGAGTTGTTTCTTACGAGTTGTAAAATGTACTCGTGGTTTTGTATTAATAATAAGCTTATCGCTCCTGAAAAGTCGGGGTTTTCTTCTGTTATTAGTCTTACACCATCATAAATTCTTATGTAATCGTTTGTTTGTAATCCCTCGAAGACAAGAGTTTGTATTATTGTGTTTGTTGTTGTCAAATCTGCCATGTAATAAGTTATGTTTTGGTTTGTCGTCGAGGGGCTTATATATTGTTGTCTATAATAAGTTGTTGCGTCGTAAGTTTGATAAAATTTTAATCTTGGACTGTTACAATTTATGGTTATGTTGTAATAATTAGTGTTTACGTTGTATTCGTTTATGCCTTCTTCACAAATTATTAAAAGCCTGTTTTGCGTGCTGTGCGTCAAGTTTAGCATTCCTAAAGTGTTTTCGTCTTTAAATATTAGTGTGTTGTTTGAGTGATAAGCGTTTATTACTTGCTCGCTTGTTCCTGCATAAACGTCATTATTAATTGTGTAAGTTATTTTTTTGTGTTGTTGAAATTTTAGCGTGTTTGTTGTTGTGTTTAGAACGCTGCAATTATAGCATAGTGTGTTTTGCTCGTTTGTTAATGTGTTGTTTGTCGTGTATGTGATGTTAAAGTTTATGTTTGAGTTTTTGTATTGTATGTTTATACTTGTTGGAATGTTTAGCACTCCATAATTGTTTTTTTGCGGGTTTATGCTGTTTTTCTCAACTAAAAATATTTTTTGCGTTGTGTTTGTTATGTCGTAATAATTATTATTTATTAATAATTGTTTTATCATAAAATAAGTTTGTGTTTCAGAAGTTGTTATGTTTAGGATGTTTGGCAAGTCTAGTTTGCTTATCATTACGTCATTGTTCGTTTCCAAAAAAATAAATGAATTGTTGTTTATTGAAAAGTTTATCGTCGGTATTTTGAATGTTAAGTTTGAAAGCACAGTTTTGTACCAATTGTTGGTTTGTACGTACTCATCATTTACGAAGTAATCATTATTTATTCCTTGTGAAGCACTACCAAAGTTTAGTTTGTAAACACCAACTCTTAAAAGTAGGTTTGGTGTGTGGGTGTTTGACGTTGCACTATATAATATTTCGTTTGTGAAATCGTCGATTATTTCTAAACTTACTGTTTGCCCGCACGTGCCAACATACTGTAACAACAAAGGGGTTTTTTTGATTGTGAGGACTATTTGAGTTGCCGGCACGGTTAGTGAATAAGGGCTTTGCAAATATTCCAATGTTTGGTTTAAGTTTAGTTTTTCGTTGTTTTGATTGTAGAATGAGAAGGTTATTTTTGCGTTGTTTATCGTTAGTTTTTGAGCGCTTGTGTTTTGTGCTGTTGTTTTTGCGTCATCACAAATTATTTTTACTTCATAATTTATGCCGTCGTTAAAAGTTGTGTTGAATTGTGTTTGCGTGTTATTTGGTGTGTTTTGGGATTTTATTAAAGTGTTGTTTAAGTATAATGAGCAATTGTTGGTGTTGTCGTCCAAGTCTATTATTGAGTAGTTTATTATGAAATTGTTTTTTTGCGTTTCATTGAAAAAAATTGTTTGTATGAGTGGTTGTTTGTTTACCAAAAAATTTTTTGTTGATAATGAATAATAAGTTTTGTTGTTGCTTGCAGTGCAGCTTATATTATACTCGTAAAAACCAAACGCAAGCGCTGCTTGTGTTGTTGTGTTTTGGCTTATGTTAAAATCATTAATGCTTGTTTTTTGATTGTTGATTAGTAAGCTGCAATTAACAACACTAATATTTCCAACAACATTTATATTATAAGTGAAGTTTATGTTTGTTTCGTTTTCGTCGTAGTTTTGATTGTACGTGTTGTTGTTGGGAGTGTATGTTATTATGTTTATACTTTCATTTATTGCTTCCTCGCTTAAAAAACTTGTTGTTGGCTCGGGGTTTACGTATTTTCGAACGCGCACCCAATCCACCCATAAAGTCATAGCCGTATCGAACGCTGGCATGCTTCCAATCAAGACTTTATAATTGTTTGTGTTTGGCATGCTTACGTTGCATGTTAATAATTGTGTGTTGTTCCTATAAAGTTTTTGTGTGTTTGATGCTAGAATTATTTTTCCAACATACCACACGTCACTTGTTGGGTTGTTTGTTGTTGTTATCGAGCATTGCGACGCATTATTTATTGTTACGTCCAAGTTTGTATTATAACCGCTCCTATACCTCAAGAAAGAGTATGTTGCGTTGTTTGCAGTGTTGCACGGGTAGGTTGGGTTGTAGTCTGTTGAGAGTGCAAACAATCCAAGATAAGGATTTTTTAATAAATATTTTAATTCTATTGTTGAGTTTATGCTAAAGTTTTGATTGCTAAAAATGTTTTGTTGTCCATTATTCGAGGGGTTGTATAATTGCAGCGTTGAGTTTGTTATTGTGAGTGTTGAGCCGCCCGTGTAATGCCACGCCCACTTGCTCGTATTAAGTGTTGTTCCTAAGAAGTCGTCGAAGAATAAGAAAACTTGGTTTGGGTTTGATTGTGACGTTGCCTCGACATTATTATAATAAACATAAATTGTGGTGTTTGTTAGGTTTGGTATTAAAACCCACACGTAAGCGTTTGTGTTGTTGTTTTGTTCTTCTATATAATAATTTAGGAGTTCGTCACTGCTTGTTGTGAATCTTAAGTCTGAAAAATCGCTTTTCATGTGCGAGTTGTAAGTTATGTTCACTGCTAATGAGTAATTGTTAGTGCTTGCGTTTGCGCTTATGTTTATTGGTATTCTATAATTGAATCCTTGAAGCCACGCAAAGCTTGTTTTTGATGATGTTAAAAAAAATGTGGTTGTGAGTATTGCTAGTAGTAAGATTTCAAATTTTTTTTTTGTTTTGTTGTTTTGTTTTAAAATCATTTTTTGGCTTTTTTTTTTCCAAAACAATAATTTTTTTTTTTGTTAGTGTTTTTTTTTATTTGTAGTAGTTGTATGGTTCTTCTCTGAACGCTTGCGCAATTACAAAAATAATTATGAATACGATTATTAGTAAGGGTAGCAAATACCAAACATTAAATATTTTTGTGATTGTTGCTTGTGCGTCTGTGTCGTTCATTAATAATTCTGTGTCGTTCAAAGCGTGCGTTGTTGATAGAAAGGCTGGTGTTATCATTATGTAAAACAAGCCAACAACGAATAGTGATATTATGCCTATTAACAAAGCTCCAAGCGCTCCATAACCCTTCTTATTTTTTGTTTTTGTTATTGTCATTTTTTTTTATAAAAACCTCCTTTTCACTCCTCCTTTTTTTTCTTTTTTTATGATTATTGGTAATAGTCCTATTTTGTTTAGTTTTTCAAAATATTTTTTTGATTCAACACGCTTTTTTTGTCCTAAAATGTTTTTTTGAAAATAAGCGTTTGGTTTTGGCGGCGTTAGAACAATATTTTTTAATTGTGTGTTTGGGATTGTTGGTGTGTTTATCATGCTAGTTTTTTGTTGTTTTATGCTTGTGTTTTGTTTTGTTATTTGTTGTGTTACTTGTTCTGTTATTTGTCGTGTCACTTGTTGTGTCACTTGTTCTGTTATTTGTCGTGCTGTTTGTTCTTGTTTTGTTGTTTGTCTTGTTAATTCTTGCTGTCGCATTATTTGTCGTGTCACTTGCTCTTGTTTTTGTCGTGTTTGAATTGTTGGTTTTTGAATTATTAGTTTAAACACGTTTTGATTAATAACTAAATCTTGATTTTGCGCTTGGTTTTGCGCTTGTGTTTGTTGTTTTGTTTTTTGATTTTGCACTCCTAACAAACCAACAACACCAGCAGCAAGTGTTGGTGTTTTTTTTGCTTGTTCTTTCATAACTAAACTTAACACTTGCTCTTTGCTCGTTTGCTCAACAACAACGCTTAACTGGTCACTTATTGTTTGTTTTTCTAACAAAACACGACCACCACTACCGCTCATGCTGTTTATGCTGTTTTTTATTTGTTCAGTTGAAATCCCACTTTTAGGAATTATACTCCAATCATTAATTTTAGATTCCACCACACCCTCACCACGACCAATGCTCACTTTTTCTGTGCTCACAATTATTTTTTCATCACTACCAGCAGTAATTATTGGTTTGTTGTTTGACTTTCCAACTGCTTTTAAGGTGTTTGCATAAATATATTTATCTGTGCTTGGTGTTTTAAATAAAACTTGGTCGGGTTGTGTTCTAAAATAAGATTTAACGCCTAAAACCTCACCAACACTCCAACCACCACCACCAAATCCCTTATATTCATAATCAAAAACTGCTTGGTCAACACTTATTTTTTTATCAAACTCAAAATTAAAATCTGATGTTGGGATTGTCATTTCAACTTGTTTTTTTCCCAAACCAACCATTTTTAAAGTGCTGCCAAAAGAACTTATTTTTTTGTTGTTTTCGAAAACATAAGTTTTTCCAACACCGAAAAGTTCGTTGTCGAAAGTTTTAAATTCAGTTCGAGTTTTTAAATCGTATTGTTTGTTAAGTATTTTATAAGAATACTCGCTCGAATACACGCCCTCACTCACACCCTCACTTTTTTTAACAGTATAAAATTCTTGTTCGTAATGCGTTGGTTGTTCAACTTGTTTTTTTATAATGTTTTGCAAGTGCGAGCGTCCGGCAAAACTCCCAGCTGCAAAGCTTATTGTTGAGTAAAAAATGCTGTTTGTTATTTGTTTTTTTGTTATGTCGTCGAAAGAATTATAATTTTTTATTGTTTTAATGATTGTGGGTGTTTGGTAAGCAAGACTTGCAGTGCTTATTGCAATTTGTGCTTTTAAGGGTAAGTATGACATTCCAACACCTGAAAAAAAAGAAGTTGTAATGACTCCAGGGGGGGTTTCAAAGAGCGTTGTTTTAAACGCTTTTATATAAGTGTCGGATTTTTCTATTTTCCTATAATATTCTTTTAATGCGTCTTTTTCTTGTTCTTCCCAACTTTTGCTTTGCCACAAACTCCACGAGGGGCTGTTAAATGAGAGTAAGTTTGCATAAAATTTATTTGTTGGTGTTGCTTGTTTTATAAATTCTTGTTCTCTTAGTTTTTCTATGTTTTGTGGTTTTTCTTCTCTAGTTATTATTGATTGGTAATAGTCTGCTTGATAAGTTTTAATTTTGTCATTTGTGTTTTGGTTTGTTGGTTTGTAATAAATATTTTTGTCAGAAATTAAAACTACAGAACCCCCCGCAGCGTTTTTTTGTAATAATTCAATCCTAACCTCATTTTGAGGTGTGGGTTGGTTTTGTTCTAAAAAATATTGTTTTGGTTGTGCGCTTACGCTTTTTTTGTTTATTAAATCTTCATAACCAACAAACACTCCCCGCTCGTTTTGTATTGGTTTTTTGTAAACTTCAAAATTTTTTTTTATTTTTTCCAAACTAAAATTTTCTTGTTGTTGTTGGTTTTGCGTTGTCAATTCTATTTTTTCTATTTTTTGTTTTTGTATTGTTGGGTAAGAACCCCCAACATAAACTCCAAAATCAACTTTTGGGTTTTGCGGGGGGTTTTGCGGTGGAGTTTGCGCTTGATTTTGAGGTGTGTTTTGTTGGTTTTTGTTTTGCTGCGCTTTTCTAAACTGTTTAACATCAACACTTACACTATCATTTTTTATGCTGTTTGGTGTGAAAAAAACGCTTGATTGGTATTTATCAGTGCTTTGTTGAATCATTAAGAACACACAAAAGAAAAACTATTTAAAATATTTAACTCAACCAAAACCAAAAAAAAAAATAGAGAAAAAGAAGGAAAAAAAAAACTTTTTTTTTTTCTTCTTCACTTCCAAATATTAACTAAACCAATAACTGCACCAATCACAGCCACAGCAACAAGGATAATTGGCATTATTGATGCCAAATTAAATCCCTTGTTTACGTTGCTTGTCAATGATGTGTAGGTGTTGTTTTCTTCTGCAGTCCAGCTGCTCCTATCAATGCTGCTTTTAAAAGTGCTGTTTATGCTTAAAAATAAGATTATTACTGCTGCAACGACAAATCCTGCGACGATCGCAGCGACTGCTCCGCTGCCCTGTCCTTTTTTTGCTAGTCTCTGAAGGTTTTTAATGTTTAATTTTGTTCTATTTATTATTACTGACAAAACCAACAGAAACACTGACACTACAAAAAATACGATTACTCTTTCCATCATTTTTTCCACCTCCTCCTAATCATTAATTATTTTTTTTTGGTTTTTTGTTTTTAAGTGGTTGAGCTTGTTTAAATGTTTAAGTATTACAAAAAAAAAGAAGAAATAATTATTATTATACTATTATATTATTATAATATGTTATTGTATTATTAGTGTGTTATGCTGTTTGTTCTGTTTGTGTTGTTTGTTCTGTAGTGCTATCTTGTTTTTTTATTTCTGTTCCTTCCAAAACTTTTTTTATTTTCTCATCCAACACAGAAATTTTTTTCTTAACAGGATTTTTTATTTTTTCGATTTCTTCTCTAATCTTTAAGAATTTTAAGTTTATCCTTTCACTTTCAGCGAGCAAGCGTTGTTTTTTCAACTCTTCTTTTTTTAATTCTATCTCTTCTTTCATTTGTTCTAGCTGTCGTGCTTTTTCAATATCACCAAAAACAGCTTTAAACCTTAACTCCTCATATCTAGAATAAATTTTTTTTGGAATAACCCCCCACTTCAAACTGATAAAGTATGTTTTGCTGTTTTGCATCATTAATTGTCTTATTTCCTTCCACCTCTTATCACCCATCGTGTTTGGAATGAATTTTATTTTTTTCTCAAAAACCTCCAAGTCAAAATCATTTAAGATTGGGTTTGCGTTTCTTCGAAAACAAACAGCTTTATCCCAATCAAAAACATGAATCCAAAACTCGAAAAGAGAGCCAACATATTTTTTATCAATATCTCTGATTTTGTATGGACAATTAACAATATAAATATTGTTTTGAGTTCTAATCTCTGCAAAAACTTTTTTTAATTTTTTATTACTCTTTTTATTCCAATCCTCAGCTAATAAAAAACGCGCTCCCTCGTCAAAAATAAGCATGCTTTGTTTTGGAAGCGTTGCAACTCTCTCTTTGATCAATAAAGGGTTGCTTTCAAAAATTATTTTTTCCTTTAAATTTTTCCTCACACCACCCACGAACAAATCAGGACGTTTTTTTTGGTATTCTAAAAGAAACCTCAAAGCTAAACTACTTTTTCCCTTACCCTTAAAACCAGTGATTAAAATCATACAATCGGCGTTTTTGCTAAGATAATTCTCAATTATAAAATCAAGCAGCATTTGCACTGCATAAAATCTAGAGTTGTAATGCTCAACAATCTTTTTATTTTTGTTGACTTGGTCAAATTCATGAAGAGTTTTTATTTGATTGTAAATCTGCAAATTCATTTTGAGCACTCCTAAATTTTTTTCTCATAATCTCAAACAAAGTCTCTTTTGGCAGCACAATTCTAAAGAAATAATGCAGGGCTTGGAATTCTTTTTTTATCGCAAAATTCAAATCTAAAATATCTTCTTCTAATGCTAAAACATCTTTCAAATTAACTTTATCTACTAATTCTAAATTTTTAATTTTTTCTCTAGTCTCACTTAATTTTTTTAATAACAAATTCTCAATCTCATTTGGCAGTTCTGTAGTGGCAAGATAAGAGAATAAATCAAGAAGACAAGCAAAACACACACGCGTGTTTTCTAAATTGTGAAAAGTGAGCATTTTTATTAAATTCTCATCTAACAACTCAAAAATCTTGTTCAACCTTTCATTGGTTAATAATGCTGAGTGGCTTGTTATGCTTGTTTCTTTAAAATCAAGCGCCACCCAAACCACCCCCGACGAGGATTTTTAGTTTTTCCTCTTTAACCTTATCATCAAGATAAAATCTTAAATAAACTTGTGTAGTGTTTATACTATTATGATTTAATAATTCTTTAACAAGCATTAAATCTTTAGTTCTCTCATAAATCATAACAGCAAAAGCACGCCTCAAATCATGAGAACTAACACCAATCTTTTTTAAAGCTAAAAAATAATTATGATAAACAGTCTGTTTAATCTTGTTTATTTCCCTTTCACATTCAAGATTGCTTATCTCCCCTTTCTTTAACAACAAATTGATTTTTTGCAAAAATTGGGATGGCAAAAATAAAAAATCCTCATCCTTAGCGTTTAATGCTAAACTTGACAAAATCTTTTTAGCAGTTTCAGTGACAATAAAAGTTTTGTACTGCTTGCCAACACCCCGCCCCTTACCAAAAGTATTTATTACCAAATTGTTATTTTCGCTTACATCCAAATAATTTTTTTTAATGTTCAAAACATCATTAATCCTTAAACCCGTTTCGAGTTGAAACAAAGCTAGAGTGTAATAAAAACTTCCATTGTGCAAACTTTTTAACAGCTCAATTTTGTTTTTTAATTCTGTATAAGAATAATTCTTAAAAAATTTTTTTGAGGTCAAAGGTATTTTTTTTTGCAAATCATCAACTAAATTTTTTTTGTCAAGAAAAAACAAAAAATACTTAACACTCGCAAGCAAAGTTTTTTTAACATTGCTTTTTTTAGTAATCTCAACAATTTTTTTGTTCAAAAACTTTAAAAGCTCCTCGTCACTGTTAAAAACAACAGTTTGGTAGTGGAAAACATTATTAATTTGGCTAACATAATTTTTAATCGTGCTGTACTTCACACTTATTTCTTCTAATAAAAAATTCTCAAAATCTCTTATTAACTCTTGATTCACAACCAACATTTTTTTTAATCCCAAATTTTTTTTTTAGATTGTGAGGGTTTTATTACCAGCAAAAAAAGAAGTTGCAGCAGCCGCTGCTTTTTGTGGTTGTAATTTCATAATTACTAAAACAACAACAAACACAACAGCAACAACTAATAAAATAATTAATAATGCTTTTAAATTAATCTTGTTTTTATAATAAACCTCCCGCATGATTTCCCTTTGAATGAGACTTTCAAGAGCGTTGGGTGTTAGATTATTAAAAAATTGTTTAACATTATCAAAACTCACAACAACACCCTTATAATTAAAAAATTCTTGATCGTTCTTTTTAAAAATTTGATTCTCAACACTTGGTATATTCTCATCTTTCATCTTCAAACCCAAAACCCCAACTTCAGGACTTGGCACAACATCAGAACTTGCGAGTGCAAAACCCACGACAAAACCCTTATCATTCACTTTTAAAGAATTATAACTGATTCTAAAAAAACCGTCTGATTTTGTTTTTAACAGGTCATCTGATGTGTGCGTAGCCAAAACACCCTTACGCTTGTATCCTAGGTCAACGTACAAAAAAACTTTTTTTTTCAAATTACTTATTAACTCCTCACAAGCGTAAGTCTTAGTTAAAAACAAAACAAACAGAATAAAAAATAAAATGTTCAAAGCAAAACTAAAATACAAAGTGCTTAACAAAACATTATTTGACAAAAAAACCACCCCCGCAATATTCATTTATTATCATTTTCTTTTTCTTTTCCATCATTTTCTTTTTCAAACTCTTTAAGATCAAAAATTAAAAGTCTAATAAAAAACAACAAAATTAAAATCAAAATTATTTTTCCAAACAACAACCAACCAAAACTCATTTTTTCACTTCAAAAACTTTTTTTCCTGCTCTTCTTTTGTTTCGATACGTTCAGTTATGCTTTTTGCAAGAGTCAACCTCTCATTATTAATGTTTCCTTTTACACCAACAGCGCGCTTAATCTGCAAAAAAAAGAAATTTCTTAATTGTTGCATAAAAAAAGCGATGTTCTCGTCATACTCAGAATACTTAAGTTTTGACATCAAATAAAGCTTTTGCAACTCAAAATCATTTAACAAAAAATTAATATCTTTCTCTGTTAAAAAATTTAGTGCTGTGTCTTTTAAAAAAACATTCCAAAACTCTTTTTTAACATCATCAGAAATTAAACTCCAATCAAAAATTGCTTGGATGCTTTTTGCTAAATCATCTTTTTTTTTCAGAAAAAATTCTTGTCCAACGTTGCTTTCATCAAGCATTTAAAAACCACCCCCAACCCAAAAAAATTTTTTTTTTAGAGATTTTGAACATAACTTATTACTTTAATAATTAGTAATGCTAAAGTTAAAAAAAACATTCCTAAAAACAGCATTGAAAAAATGCGATCACTAAACCTATAAGTTTTTGGTGTTAGAGTTTCTGAAGAAAAAGTAGTATTTGTAGTGTTATTAACATTTATAGTTGTAGTAGTGTTTTTTTCAAAATAAAACTTCTCAAGATTAAGACTATTAATAGTGATAGTTGCGAACAACAAAACAGACAAAACTAAAAAAATAATACTGTTATTTTTTGAAACGAAAAAACTAAAAATCAACAAAACAAAAGCAAGAATACTTAACAAAATATAAAATTCGATAATCATTTAAAAACCACCCCCCGCCTTTTTTTTTTGGCTTCTACACATCTTTTACTCATGTTAAGTCAACAATCTTTTTAAAACTTTTGATTTTTTTTTTAAAACTCTTATAATCCCACAAAATTTTTTTATCCTTAAAATAGTTGTCATCAATCATTGAGTTAGGAACTTTCCATGTTGCGCACAAAAAATCATAAAAAAACCAAATCCCATTTTTCTTAAACCAAATGCGCTGCTTATTAGCAAACTTTCCGTCATACTTTTCGTCAGACTCAACTAAAAAACCTTGATAATCGCTTAATGTAAAATATAAAGTTGTGTAGTTATGCTTTGTTTTAATCTTAATAAAAAAAACATCCCCCCAATTCAACAAACGCCTTAAACTTGCCCTTACAGAATTGGTTATTGTTCTTGTTTTCTTTGCCAACTGCTCAACGCTGCACGGCTCCTCTTTAAGCAATTGTAAAATATCGTATTGTCCCACAACAAACCACCCCCCCGCATCATAATTTTTTTTTTTTATTTAAACAAACGAGCAACTAACACACCAAAAACAAAAAACAAGATGTAAAGCAAAAAATTAAGCAAACGCTTAAAAACAATTACTCTATTAAAATAATTTTTAAGATTACCACTAATAACCCTTTCCACTTCTTCTTTATCTTCTTCTTCTTCTTTCTCTTCTTGTTCTTCTTGTTCTTCTTCTTCGTTCATAAAAAAAACACCCCCTCAAACTTCTTATTATTTTTTTTTATCATCATAAGTTCTTAACAACTCATCAACAGCATTTAGAACACTTCTAAAACTTGAGAGTTGCTGCAACAAAACCTTAACTTGCTGCTCTAAAATCTGAATGTTCCTAACAGTTTCTTTTCTAATGCTCAACAACTCGTCAACACTCTTAAAAGTTAATTCTTCCTTATCAATACTTATATAATCCTTCATTCAAACCACCACCCCATTAAAGCACTTCTTCAACTGTTGGCATACCCTTTTTTTTCCTAACCCACACAGCCACACCATCCCCCTTAAAATCCGGCTCGTTCTCTTTCTTCTTTTCCTTATTCGGAAAAGCCACCAAATCAATCTTTCCTAAAAGTCTAATGCTTAAATACTTTTCTCCAACAACTAATTTTTTATTGTTTTTATTATTCTCCTCAACCATCGAACAACACCCCCTCAACCTTATTTTTGTTTTTTTGTAAAAAACCCTCTGGATTCTCAAAAAACAAACCATCACTTAAAACTTTTTGCAAAACATGCTTAAAATTAACACCCCCTGAATCATAAAATTTTTTTTCAATCTCAGAAACTTTTAAAACATCAAGTTGCAACTCATCTTTTAAAACCTCAAAACTTTTTAAAAAAATTTTAAGATCAGTAACTTTTTCAAAATTATTTTTACCATCATCATTTACTAAAACTTGCTGCCCTTCAAAACTTTTTAAAACATCATCACTAACCAAACTTAACAATCCTAACGCTTCGCATTTACTAAAAATTTTTTCATAATCAAATAAAACACTTGTTTTTCTCTCAGAACCTTTAAGTTTCTTATCTTTTATGATAAACATTTCTTTTAACAAATTATTAAAACGCCTATAATTAACATTAAAATTTTCTTGAACGAACAAACCGTGCACGGTTTGCAACAAAACAAAATCATGCTCAAACTCTCTTTTATGACTCATTAAAAACAATAAAATCTCACTCTCAAAATCACTTATCCTCTCCTCGTTTTTTTCACTTAAACAAAACTTGAGAGTGCTAAAAAACAATGAACCCTCACCACACAAAACCGCAACAACCGCAAGTGGAAAAAACAATTCAAAATCACGACCAACACGAACATTAACAAAACCAGCGTAAATCTCATCAAAAAGCGAGTTTAAAAAAGAGTTTTCATCACAGAACAAAACACTTTTAACATCACTAACAACACCCGCCCTAAACTTGATGTAATCATTCCATAACTCGCTTAAATTCTCAAAAAAATTTAAGTACTGCTCGACAAGAACAGAACGAACGAACAATAAATTATTTATAACAACATCAAACACGCCCCCATTAAAATTTTCGACGAGAAAAATAAACTTTTGATCATAAGTTCTTTCAGTCCAAACTTTTAAAGCCCTGCTTTGCAAAACATCCTCCATGCCCTGAATGTTTGCAAAAGCCAAGGGCTTGTACAAGTCATAATTAACAACTACAAAATTATTTTTTTTATCTTTCTCAACTCTTAAAGCCGTGCTTGATTTTTTATAACTTGCTTTTAACAAAGCACTTAAATTTTCGAAATTTTCCTTACTCAATTTTTCCACCTCATCCAAGCATAAAGTGCGCTTTTCACTTCTAAAAAGACTTGCTTCTGTAAAATCAGAAGTCAACAAACCACCAAACGAAAACTTGCTAATCAAACGCAACAAACGAGTTTTTCCAGAACCTTTTAAACCTTGTAGGTGCAAAAAAGGAAAGGTATTGAAAAAATCGTAAAAATAAGTTGAAACAATCCAAAACGAAACCAGGCTTGCGTAATTTTCACTTTTGAAAAAAACATACTTTTTAATCGTCTCCTCAACAATCGAGCGTGAGTCTCTGACGCGGTCGAACAAAGCAATTAAAGCTAGATTATTAATACTATTATTAATATTATTATTAATATTATTATTTTGTATTATGTCATCCATCACAAACCACCACCAGCAACAACTCTAAAAAACTTACCAGCACGCAAAACACCAAGCAAAGTTTTTTTCTTGTTAGTTTTCCAATGCGGCGCATTCTCAAGCGCAATTAAAGAATAATCCGCACCCTTGCACGCATCCGCACCAAGCAAACTTAAACTTTTTTTTAAAACATCATCTTTATTTACGTCAAAATCAAAGAAAAAATGCACGTGCAAACCCCTGCTTCCACTAAAAAACACGTAACCCTCCACATGCTCCAAAGCACCACTCAAGAGTCTAAAAAAGAGTTTATAAAATCTTAAAAAATTTTTGAAAACATCGAAATTCTCAAAATCAAGCACGATTTCATTATTAAAGATTTGACGATTATTAACTTTTTGCAAAAAATAATTTTCAAAACTCGCATTTTTAAAATCAAAACCCTTATTGTCATTAATGCTCGAATTAAAAGCGAGTTGTGAGTAAAAATAATGCTTAGAAGCAACAATACTATTATCATTTTTTTTCTTTAAAAAACAAACTTTAAAATCTCTTTGCTTGTTAACATGATAATAAAGAAAATCAAGCAAGCTTTTATTATCATTAAAAGATAAATAAGGTATTGATAAAGAACTTTGCGAAACCACACCGTCAAAATCAAAATTGTCTTTTGTTAGCATCACATCACCTCTTTAAGCTACGAGTATAATAAGCTGCACTGTATTAATCTTTACTAATTAATTTTTACTAACTTTGTAAAACTTACCAGCACGCAAAACACCAACCAAAATTTTTTTCTTTCCAGTTTTCCAATGCGGCGCATTCTCTAAAGTGATCATGCTATAACTAGTACATTTAAATGAATAGTCTCTCAAGATAAAATTTTCTTTTAAAAAATCATCTTTATTTACGTCAAAATCAAAGAAAAAATGCACGTGCAAACCCCTGCTTCCACTAAAAAACACGTAAGCGTCATTCAAACCACCACCAGTCAAGAGTCTAAAAAAGAGTTTATAAAATCTTAAAAAATCTTTAAAATCATCAAAATCCTCAAAATCAAGCACGACCTCGCAAGGCAGGATTTGACGATTATTAACTTTTTGCAAAAAATCATTTTTAAGATCAATTTTATTGTCATCAACGCTTGAATTATTATTAAAAGCGAGTTGTGAGTAAAAATAATGCTTAGAAGCAACAACACTATTATCATCTTTTTTTTCTAAAAAACAAACTTTAAAATCTCTTTGCTTGTTAACATGATAATAAAGAAAATCAAGCAAGCTTTTATTATCATTAAAAGATAAATAAGGTATTGATAAAGAACTTTGCGAAATAGTACAGTCAAACTTAAAATCAAGATTATAGTTAAAATCATATTCTGTTATTGACATAACGCACCACCTCAACATGCACTTTTTCGACTCATAAGAATAAACTAAACAAAACAAGTTTAAATACTTTTTCGTAAAACAAAATACACAATCAAAAATACACAATCAAAAATAAACAATCAAAAATAAACAACACACAAACAAAGTATGACAAAGTATAATAAAACATAATAGTATAGCAAAATATGATAAATATAATAATAAAAAACATGAATTATTTTCAATATTGAAAAAAAATAGGATTTGCAAAAAAGAATAACAAAACATCGACGGAAAACCATTAAAAAAATTTTTTTAACGGTCCTAAAAAAAAATTATAATGCCCCCTTTCAAAACATTAAGTCTCAAAAAAAACAATGATAAAAACTTTTTATTTTTGCTAAAAACTTTTAAGCAAAAATTACAATATTCAATCAAAAACGACAAGAACTTGTCAAAACATCGTCTATTATGACAAGAACTTGTCTATACATTCTCAATTTCGACAAGAACTTATCTAAATATTGTTAATTATGACATGGACTTGTCTAAATATCCCTCATTATTACAAGAACTTGTCAAATAATAATAAAGAATGACAAGAACTTGTCATTTTGACCCGGAATATGACAAGAACTTGTCATTTTGACCCGGAATATGACAAGAACTTGTCAGAACATTTTGTCCCAAACGAAAAAACTTAACCCGGACCTCTATGTGCTCCATAGGAAAACGTAATAAAACTTGTGTATTATTACATGCACTACAAAATATATATTAAAAAATATACTTCCAAAAAAAATTTTTAAAAAAAACAGGGCAAACTCAAACAACACACACAAAAAAATATATACTCCAAAATATATTTTAGAAAATATACTTTATGTTTTTTAAAAAAAAACACAACCCAACCCAAAAAACACACCTTAAAAAATATGTATTAGAAAATATACTTCACAAAACATAAACAAGAAAATATATAAAAAAAAACAATAGAGAGAAGAGGTAGAGAGAAAGGGGGGAATAAAGGGAGAGATATAAATATTATTATTTTTTATTATTTTTTTATATATTTTTATTATTTTATATAGAGAGATAATAATATATTTTTTTATCTCTCTATCTTCTCTCACCCTTCTCTCTAGGGGGGAGAGATGATAGAGAGATGGGTGAGAGATGAAAAGGGTTTTTTTTATCTCTCTACCCAAAATGACTAAAAACATTAATTTTTTGCGTTTTTTTTGCATTTTTTTTTCTTTCCTTTTCACCACGTGTTTTTTTGCTCTCTATCTCTCTATTTGTGTAATATATATTTTGTAGAATATATTTTATAATTTATTATAATTGATTATGTATTTTATAGAATTCTTTTTTTTCCTTTTTTTTTGTCTTTTATTTTTTGTTTTTGGGCACCAGGTCCTTATTGTTTTTTCTTATGTAGGATATTATTAAGTCTTTTATTTTTAAACTTTCACTATCAAGTATTTTTTCTATTTGCTCCCACTCTTCCAATCTAAACCTTATATGTTTTATAATGCTTTTTTGCATTTTTACCCTTTTTTTTGCTTTTTAGGCCGCCTTTTTTTGTGTTTTTTGCCTTTTCTTAATGTGTTTTTTGTTTTTGGCCACTTATTTTTTGTTTTTTGTCCTTTTTTTGTCATTTTAAGCCTTTTTTTTGTCCTTTTTAAGGCGTTTTTAAGCCTTTTTTTGGCTTTTTATCTTTTGAACATGAGGTAAAACACGCTTGCAAGCACTAAAGCTGAAATTGTGAGCATTGTTTTGTCAAGGATTGAATTTAAAAATGGTTGTAGTATTATAATCATAAAAATATTGAAAATCATTGTTAGGAATGCGTTTTTTGATTTTAAGAATATTGCTAAATCAAATATTAGTATTATAAAGAACCAAAACCACACGCCAAGGACGGATGTATAAGTATTAATAAGTGCTGTGAACACATGCCCTTCTCCTAGATAATCTAGTGTTGCGTTTATTGCGGCTTCCATTTCTTTTTTTTACCCTCACTTTTTATTCTTAAAATATTGTTTTTGAGGTTATGATTTCAAAAAAAGTAATGACATAAATGATGTAGATTATGAGTTGTAAAGTCCAAGCTATCGTTATGGGAACTTGGAATTCGTTTATTAGCATGGGTGCTAGGAATAACGCGTATTTTATGAATGTGAAAAATGTGTTCCAAAAAATTTTTAGATAGTGCCAAAAGGTTAAGAATCCAAAAACGTCGGTTCCACTGCCAACAGTTTCTACGGTTGTATTCAAGTTTTGGTATGTTGTGTTTATGTCTTCAGCAACTTTTGGTGTTATTAGTGTTGTTGTTGTGAATAAGTTTATGCTTTGTAATAGTGAGATTGACAGGTAGAACATCATTAAAAATATTGTGATGTGTGTTGCCCTCATTTTTTTTTTTTTTTTTTTTTTTTTTTTTTTTTTTTTTTTTTTTTTTTTTTTTTTTTTTTTTTTTTTTTTTTTTTTTTTTTTTTTTTTTTTTTTTTTTTTTTTTTT
>Ga0078972_1007084_pt3 | contig 17668 bp, 13 predicted proteins | sample YelNatPaOPGAMG01_FD_67568 | JGI IMG/M metagenome (GOLD analysis project Ga0078972, IMG submission 67568) | Hot spring thermophilic microbial communities from Obsidian Pool, Yellowstone National Park, USA - OP-RAMG-01 (SPADES assembly) (version 2) | ecosystem: Environmental > Aquatic > Thermal... | reverse complement strand
GGAGGATCTGTAATGGTAAGATCCACACTGTTTGATTCTAAATGCTTCATACCTTCGATGCAGTCAATATTGTATATTTCATTAAATGTCAAGTTATCCAAATTTTTCACTTCCCATATTCTATGAATTTCTACTGTAAAATATTTTAAGGAAGTACATCTTTTATTTTATCACTAACCTTTCGCTTTTAAAAGTTATTTAGCATACATTGAAAAATGGTGAGAAGAAAAATCAATTAAAATTCAGATTTTAAAATCGAACAGTATCAGGTAAAATATAGTTATAGAGGGAAAAATGGTAGAAACTGCCAAAGCTTAGTTTTATCGGCAAAAGAGATGATCATGACACGATAACTGAAATTCAAACAGAACTTTCTAAATTTTGAGGGTAAACTATGGCGTATATTTCCTGGCATTCATAGCTGAATCTGGAGTTGGATCCTTCGCTGAAACCATTTTGATAAGGCTTGCCTTTATCTATGAACTCGTGTTTGATTTTGCTGTTATACTAAATCGCTTTTAAAAATGAATAGTTAATGGTAAAATAAAAGCATGATGCCATATCGAAGAGATTTTCTGGGGATACCGAAAAAAATCTCATAATTCTTGAACGAAATCTTTTGACAGAACAGGATGTAAAAAGACTTATCATTGAACCTATGATGTTTTTAACATTTATGATCCTAATGTTCTGCAAGAAGAATATGAAATAAGACAGGGCACGCAACCAACAAGAGCTGATTATATGATTCTTGCGAACGAGAAACCTTCATGTCTACGAGCTCTTAAAACCAAAATGCATAATTTGAGAAAATGATTAAAATAATTTATAATTTGAGAAGTAAGGGGTGATCTAAATATCTAAAATTGTCGAATTTTCTCTGGAAGACATTTTCAAAGGTATCAGCCTTTTTATTTCAAATTATAGACCAGAAATCTTCGATTCTGATGCTTTAACGATAAATTCGGATAAAACAGCCTTTATCAAAGGTCAAAATCGAATAATCAACATGCAGATCAAATCAAAAATTTACGAATCAATAGAGGTTGAATTTCTTTCTCTTCTTCCTGAAAATGGAGTGTACAAATGGATGGGTAAGAGCTACTATTCCCCCTTTGTACTCATTCAAAAATTTGAGTACTTAGATGATAAAAAAATGGAAAGAATGGATCTCGAAAAATTTTTCGTCATCCCGGGATACTTTTTGGATAAAGCCATCCAAATAATAAGGTCTTACGATCATGTGTCACATTTCAAAAATGACATTGAACTTTTTAAGTACATGATGTCCTCGAACTTAAGCAACGTAAATATTGGAACTAAGATTCAGAAAGTAAGCTTGAAGAAATTCGTAAGAGTACCCTCTCTTTTTGAACTTGATGAATCAAATCCATTACTTAAATATTCGAATACAAGAAAGATAGTATACCACGGGAGCATGGTCAAAGAAACAATGAGATATCCTCATAAATCTTATCTTGGGAAGATTGACTTACTTGAGAGTCCTGAATCTGAAGAAATAGGTCTCTCTTTATTTTTGTCTTTGGGTGCACATTATAAAGCAGAAAAATTAATCATAGAATCAGATACGAAGGCAAATCAAGATTTTTTAAGTTATTCTACATCTCTTGTTCCTTTTCTAACATATAATGATACTCCAAGAGCCATGATGGGAGGAAAAAATCTAAAACAAGCGATTAAAGTTGTAAAAAGTGAAAATCCTATTGTTAAAACTGGTATAGAAGATCAAATTGGATTCAACTTGGGAGTAAATGCCTTCGTTGGCTATGCACTCTTTAACGGTCTTAATTTTGAAGATGGAATAGTTGCATCAAAATCATTTGCTGATAAGATGAAGATCGAGTCTGAAGAAGAATTCAAAATAGAAGACGAAGTTCCTCTTCCTCTTGATTACGAAATCATCCAATTTGGAAGAAATGGGAACAAATTCGCTATAAGATCAAAAGAAAAAAAAGGAAAATCTGTTGAGGTAATTTACGAATTTGTCAAAACTAAAAAGGTTATCTACGGTGCTCTTTATCTTAAAAGACGAGTTTTTATTGTTGACAATGAGATAAAATCAGAAAAAGAAAAAATTGATCTCAGAAAATCATTCTTTTTTAAGGAAAGATATACATACAAATTTAAGGACATAAAATCGGATTGCTTTGAAGTAGAAGATATAACTCCTCCGCTTACTTTTACAAACTTAGAAGCGAAGATTGCCGGTAGTCATTTGACGATAAAGATACCTGTTGTTGTTGAAAAGCCACTTGAGGTTGGAGACAAAATAACTGGTAGATATGGAAACAAAGGAACAATTTCAAAGATACTCGAAGATGAAGAAATGCCTTACACAGAAATAGATGGGAAGAAAAAAGTTCTTGACCTTATCTTAAGCCCATTTGGGATTATCACAAGAATGAACCTTGGTCAATTGATAGAAACCCAGGGTTCTCTTGTGAATTTCAAAGACGGAAGCGTTGATTCAAAAGTTGATCCGGAAAGATTGATCTCACAACTTAAAAAACTTGGCAGCGATGAAAATGGAAAATTTCCCCTCCATATCAAATTGAATGGCAAGGAGACAGTTTTTAATGCAGTTGTCGGCTACCAATACTTTGTCCGTTTAGATCATTGCGTAAGGGATAAACTTCATGTCATTGGAAATACAAAGAATATCTCAAAAATAACCTTTCAACCCTATAAGGGGCGTAAAAATGACGGCGGTCAGAGAATAGGAGAAATGGAATTTTGGACATTATTCGATCATAAAGCTATACCACTCATAGAACTTTTTGCTAAAACAAACCTTTCTAAATGGAAAGAATATGATCAATATTTGAATTCATTCAACACAATTTTAAATGCATATCATCATTTCGCAATAAAACCATTAAAAGAAAACGGAAAACTTTTTGTTCAAAAACAAAATGATCTAAAAAAGAACAAAAAAAATGAAGAAGTTTTAAACATCATGAAAGACTTAAAAGGCAAAATTGACAAATACAAAGAGGCAAAACTTTTGATATCAAAGGATGGATTCCCGCGAACGGCTATGCTCGGAAGAAGAATTCATTATTCCGGACGCGCGACCATAGTCCCGGCAACGGATGTGGACGTGGATCATGTATACCTGCCTGTTGATTTCGCACTTGAATGGTTTAACCTTAAGTTTGAAGCCGAAAGTTCTATCCTTGATGGGGACATGACAAAGAGGAAAGAATTCTCGCAGATTGCTAATGATTATTGCAATTCTAATGAAATTATGGTACTTCTAAATCGTCAACCTTCCCTTCATCTTCACAGCATCCAAGCTTTTTACCCTATCTTCTGGGAAAATTACGCCATTGGCCTTCCGATAATGGTGTGCGAAGGATTTGGAGCCGATTTTGATGGTGATACGATGGCCGTATATTATCCTTTCGATCAAAGCAAACATGTCAAAGAGGTCATGAAGAAAATGACACCCTCAAAACATCTTTTTAAGATCGGAAATAGAGATCTATCCATTTCTACTTCTCAAGATATGACCTATGGCAGTTATTTGAAAGACAAAAACTCAAATTTTTTAGAAAAGATAAAAGAGGTAATTTTATCTGATGAAAATATTCCAGAGAAACTTCTTCAAATACAAAAAGAGATGCTCGAACTTGCGACATCTCAAAATCTAAGTGTATCTTTTATCGAGGCAGCAAGAGGAGAAGGAGACATTAAAAAGATCGAAGAATCAAAAGCGAGAGGAAAAGCTGAAAACTTCCAATCCATTTACAAAGAGATAATTATTGGTGATAAAAGTGTGGGAAACTTCTCTAAAGGAATTCCTATCAAATTTTACATAGGTATTGAAGATTTTGACAATTGTCTTGCTGTACGAGGCAGAAAATCAATGTTGGACAAGAAATTGCACGTTGCTGAGGCTGGATATTTCACAAGAAAGATGGTTGAATTTCTTTATCCTCTGAGAGTGTCATCTAAAGATTGCGAGACTAATAAAGGGTTGATCTTCACAAAAGATCAAATTGACAAATTGACCGAAAAGTACGATATGGAAAGGATCATAAATGGAAGGTACATCAAATTTAAAGAAAATGAAGATTGGATACTTGTCAATTTCGACAATATAAAAGAGATAAAAGAAAAAGCCATAAGTGGTTTTATACTCAGAAGCCCTGTAACTTGTAAGTCGGAAAACGGTCCATGCGAAAAATGTTGCGGTATAAATCCTTCCACACCAAATAGAACTTTCAAAGTCGGAGATTTCATAGGTGTTATTTCTGGACACACGATAGGAGAACGTGGAACGCAGTTATCTATGAAAACATTTCAGACGAGCAAATCGGATTTCAAAATGTCTGCTGTATCGAGGAGATTTTTCAAAAGATCTGAAGATGACTTTATAGACTACCTTGTAAATCTTGCAAATGAAGATCTCATAAAGTTGATGACAGACAAAGATTCAGATAAGAAAGAGTGGCTTCTAAAGACTATAGATGTTTCATCCATATACCTCGAAATTCTTTTCATGTACATGAAGAGCCTCAACATAAAGACCGAAAGCCAATTGAAGAAATATCTAACAGATCTTGAAAAATACGGCTTCTTTTCATCTTTAAGTTTTGAAAATCCTTCGGGTAAAAGAGAAAATAATGTAAAACAAAGTAATATAGCAAAAAAATTTAAGAATATAGACAAAAAAATCGAAGAAAAATCTCCTAAATCAGTTTATGCACTTTTGCCAGATGAAGTGGAGGCGATCTTAGATGGACAAGCAAAAGATTAAACAAATTGAAAAAGGAAAAGTAAAAAGGAAGTTAATAAAAAAGGATCTAAAAAAAGGGCTTCCCTTAGAGTCATCCCTTTCAAAAGAAGATTTAGATGACCATGATGATAACTACGATGAAGATAAAATATCAATTGAAGATGAAAATGACGATCAAAGTCCAAAAGATGCACCTATAATTCTGGATATCTCAAACATAGAACTTCCAAAATATCCCGCCAAAGTAAAAACAGTCCTTTTGCTTTTGAAAAGTGAAAGATTTATGGTTATTCAATATGGTTTTAAGGGTTACGACAATGACAAAAAAACATCTTATTACAAAAGGAACGTCTTTGAAAATTTCTCAAAAGCCGCATTAACGATAGAAAATTATGCGAATGGATTTTTTGATTTTGAAAATATATGTAAAGAAAATTTTTATGAAAGATTTAAATCAGAAATGCTTTTAAGCGTAAAAGATGATTATACGGATAAAAAGAATAAAACTAACAGACATTTTCTAACCAACTACATCAAGTTCTGGGATGGTGTAGATGTTAAACTTTCCGCTTTGACCTTTAAGGGGAAACCTAACAATAGTATTCTTGCAATGACGATCTTTAGGATAGGAATAGGCAGCGAATCTGAATATCTTCTTAAAACACAGTTTACCGAATTGGTTCCAAATTCTTTAAAGGGCGGCCATTTAACAAAGACAAACGAAATTACAAGACTTTTAGATGATATTCTAAAATCATCTGGCGATAAAACATTTGATAAAGACACTTTTTTTGAATATCTGACCGAAAATGAAGAATTTAAAAAAATACTCAAAAATTTAGGTGGTCAAAAATGAATAAAATAAAAGTCTTTTATCTCAAGTGTAATTGTGAAGAAGATAAAGTTATAGAAGAAATCATAAACATGATATTGAAAAACAAATCAGATATAAAGGATAAAGTAGAATTTGATTCTGTCAAAGAATTTCCAGACAAATTTGACAAGAGTGACATAATAGTGATAAGAGAAGAAGTGGATCAACCAGATAAAATCATGAACAAGATATATCTTGTCAAAGATAAATTAAAGGAAAAAGATGTTATTAGTGCTCAGGAGAACTCATATGTTTACGCCATCTTTGATGTTAGCCGATTTTACGGTGAAAGAAAAGAATATTCTGAAATGGCAAGATTTGAAGATGTCTTAAAAAGGCTAATTCGTGATAAATTAAGCACGAGAGTGCTTGAATCAGAAATGTACAAACTTATAAATTGGAAAATAGATCTTTCTAATTACTCTAAAGAAAAATTCATCTCAATGTTTTCAGATGAAAACATGCGTGAAGTTATCTTCAAAGCCAACAAAATAGTTGAATCTTTAAAAAGTATAGACGACCAATTTCAAAAATTCAGAAGTAAAGTTCATGAAGAGATAAATAAACTCAAAGAATTAGAAAATTCAGATAAAAATTTAAACGATGTCCAAAAATGTTTTAAAGAAATAGAAGAGGTCTCAAAAGATCTTTCGATAGAGAAAGTGCCTTCGGTCATAATAACCGGACCTACAGGAAGTGGAAAAACACTTTTTGCGAAATACATAGCACATAAGTTCTTGAAAAATGACTTTGAGAAAAATTTTTCCAAAGTTAGCATAGTTAACATAGCTGAAACAATAGTTGATTCTGAACTTTTTGGTACATTTCCTGGGTCCTTTACTGGAAGCATTTACAAGATGGGAAAATTTCTGTCAAATGCCGGTGGAGTTATTTTTTTGGATGAAATAGGAGAAATAAGCAAAAAAATTCAGGCAAAACTTTTGACTTATCTCGATGACATGAAAGTAACAATAGACGGCTATTCAGATCCTAATGGATTGAGAGTGCCTGTTATGATAATAGCAGCAACTAATAAAGAAATTAAAAAAGAAATAGAGAAAGGAAGTTTCAGAAGAGACCTCTTTGAAAGGTTTGATTATTCGATCAAAATACCGTCTTTGAAAGAGAGAAAAAGTGATTTTAGGTATATTCTAAGTTTTGTCCTTCAAGATCAACTTACAAATTTTCAAAAAGTAAAAGATGTCAAAATCAAAAAAATAAGTCTAAGGGCTATAGAAAAACTTGAAAGGTACGATTACCCTGGAAACTTCAGGGAACTCGAAAGCCTTGTTAAAGAGGCAATAATAAATGCTTATATTGATGGACGTGATTGCATACTTGAACAAGATTTCAAAATAGTGTGATTATAAAATTTGAACTTCAAACTTAACAACGGGGGTGGAAAATGATTGAAAGTGAAAGAAAGTATCTAATCAAAAATATTGATAAAAAGGTGGATAAGTTAAAGAAAAACAGCATCAAAAAAGTTGGAATAATCCAGTGGTACGAAGATGATAAAGAAACTGAAGAACGCACAAGACTGACTATATTCTACGATAAGATAATAGGACACACGCATTTATGGGAAAAGACCACCAAAAAGCCTACAAAAGATCCTCAAAAAAGAATTGAAGATGAAAAAATACTTGATCCACGAAAAGAAGTTAACCTTTCAGATTTTGAAAACAAAAAAAGTGTTGTAAAGATAAGGTACATTCTCAAAGAAAACCCAGAAATAGTTCTTGATGAATTTCTGGAAATAGACAATTCAAAAGATTTTAAATCCATAACAAAACCAATCAAAAGATATTTATTAGAAATTGAAGAAAGGCAGAATGAATGTGATTTTGACAAAGAGCTGAAAGATCTTGGTTTAGAACTTGGTAAAGATTTAGAAGACGTAACTGAAAATAAAGAATATAAAAACATTCAAATGGCAAAAAATTCTTATTTAAAGCCTCTTGGAATAATAGACTATGTCCAAAACAGACTCATAGGGCCCATAACTGTTATTCTTACGCAAGGCGTTAATAGAGACAAATCAAATGAGTCAAAAGATGAATCAAGAAAAATGGAAAAAGTTAAAGAATTTATAGAAAAAGTGAAAAATGAAAATGAATATACTGAATATAGAGCAGAAACAGACGCCATATATCTTTTTATGAAAAGTGGTTTTGAGGTCAAAAAAGCACATTTCCTTGTTTTTCCTGCATTTGAAAAAGATGAAGACTATCCTAAAGAGTACGAGTATTTAAAAGAATTGGTAGAAAAATTATTCGAATTGGAATCTGATTATTCACCTATAAATTATGATCCCTCAAGGCAGGATTCTGCTTACAACTCTTTTCAAGAAATATTTAAAACTGTTTCAAATATTATAAAAGAGAATGAAAGTATATTAATAGATTTGACAGGCGGTCAAAAGTATCCGGGTATAGAGCTTGCAATTTACAGCCTTTTCAATAAAAAAGCTTTTTACTATAAACAACAAAATAAGATAAACAATGACAATCAAAAAGAAATGGTCCAATTGAAATTTCCACCACTCCCGATCGGTTGGAATAATGAAACCATCGATGATTACAGCCCATATTTTGATTTAATATCTTCAAAAGAGTTAAACAAAGAATCAGTCAATTATGATGTTTTTATAACTTTGCCAGAATTTTTAAAAGATCTTTTCTCCATTTCTTTGGAAGGAAAATTTATAACGGTCCCTATATTAGGCGAAATAAAGAAAAATTATGATAACGCCAGAAGGATGCCATTTGGTCATGGAAAAAACTTCATAGATCTAATAAGAGATGATGAGATGATGAAATTTGTGAATGAGAAAATACCATCCTGGAGTTTAAGATGGATAGGAGATCTTATTCCAGAGACTGTTGAGCATTCTCAAAGGCACAGCAAAAGACTCATGGAGTTTGGATTCAACCTTGTAAGGATTATGGGAGAAGAAAACTTCTTAAGCGGGATTCCTCGTAATCTCAGAAAGGAATTCTACTTTATCCTTTCCGTTGCAATGAATGTACATGATCTCGGCCATACAGTTCTCAACTACAAAACAGATGATGGAATAAATTTATGTGTTGATGGGCTTCCAAGTGTTGTCAGAGATCTTCACAGTGAGTTAAGTTATCAATTGATAAAAGATGGAACGATTTTGAATGGGATTGAAGAAATAGATAAAGATAAGGACAAAATCGAAAGACTTAAAAAGGCAATAATGTTTGTAAGCAAATATCATAGACAGTATCTTCCAATAAGCAAAGATGAAAACCCTTCAAATACTTCACCAAAAGAATTTGTCGAAAATCTCAAAATTAAAGTGAAATCACTTGAAGAAAGATTAGATGAAGACGATTTGTTTAGAGACTTGAGAGAATGGAAAGAAATGATAATGCTTGCTGCAAGATGGCTTAAATTCATAGATTCAACTGACGTCCAATCAGACAGAACAGTTATGGATGAATACACTGAAGTAAGAATTAAAAGAACAAAAGAAGAAATACAAAACCTGTGCAATGACTTGCTTACAAACAATTCGAAAATTTGTGAACTTTGTATATACGAACAAATATTTAATATACTGAATTATTTGGAAAAAGAAGATTGGAATAATTTAGATCACATTGCCAAAGAAATAGAAAAGATGGTTTACAAAAATATAAAATCAAAAATTGAAGATGCTATCAAGAATGGTAAAGACAAGATATTCGTTGATGAATATATCAAAAAAACTGACAGAATTGCCTTTAAATCAAGACAATTTTTGCATTTTGAAAAACATCAGGCTGTAAAAAGTATAATGCCGGAATTTTACAACCCACAAAGTAAAACATTGTATCTGAAAATATATCCCGACGAAAATTCAAAAGGTGAAATTATAAAAAGTATAACAAGAGATATAAAACATGAGATAGAACATGAGTTTGAACAATCACAAATCAATAAATTCAATAAAAAACTTGAAAAACTGGAAATAGAGTCATAAAGTGTGATTAATAAATTTGAAAGGAGGTAATGATGAGTATGTTTGATGAAGAAAAACTAAAAAGTATTTCTGGCAATTCAAATGAGCTTTCAATCGTGTCATACGACGTCAATTCAATTCAGAAATACATCTTTCAGACTTCTAATATCAAAGCAATAATGGGTTCAAGCAAGATAATTGAAGAATTCGATCAAAAGATTGAAAGTATGAACGAATATGTTGTCACGGCTGTTGGTGGTACCGGAATGATAATAGTTCCTGTGAACCGCGAAGAAGAACTGAAAGAAAAAATAAAAACTTTATTTTATCAAACAGTCCCAGGCGGAGAGATAACCCTTTCTTCTGTAAGATTCAAAAAACGTGAATTGATAGATGGAATTCAAAATGTCAACAACTATACAATTTCCCCTACAATTGCTGGCATCAAATTTGAAAATATGGATGGCAAAAATTCTTACAGCGATATCTTTAAAATCCTTTCTTCCGAAATGCAAAGACAAAAATCCTTGAATAAACCTAAGATGCCACTTTTTGAGGATGTACAACGTTGCGAATTGTGTGGTGTGATGCCAGCATCTTCAATTCAAGACTCTCCAGACAGAGATGAAGGAAAACTTTATATATGTAGCGCGTGCAAACTCAAAATTGATAAAGGCAAGGAAAAGATTCATGATGATAATTATGCAGGAGAATTGGCAGATATATGTTTATCTGAAATGGACAAAAACTGGTTAGGATTTATAAAAGTGGACATAAACAACCTTGGGAATCTTTACTCAAGCATCAAAAATGCTAACGAATTTAAAGAGAAAAGTAAAAAGATAGAAGATATAATTTCTAATTCGATAAAACAAGTTGTCAAAGACTTTAGCCTGAATGGAAAGTACCTTGTGCCGATCCACGGTGGTGATGATCTTTTTATGATTGTACCAGCTTCAAAAGTTATAGATATTTTTAAAACCCTTTCCTTACTTCTCAAATCACTTGATCAGATGAAACTCTCGTTTTCAGCAGGTGTAGGAATATCTAACATAAAAATGCCAATTAAATTCATATTTGAATCGGCAGAATCACTCATTTCTTCTGCCAAAAAAGCTGCTTATAGATCAAATAACAACGAAAATTTTGTTGCTTTTAAAGTCATATCATCAAATTCCATTGATCCCGTAACAGAAGGCATACTTTACGAAGACGAAAAAACTAAAAACATTTACAAACTTGGATTTGGAATCAGCGTTTCTCAATTTTTTGAAGATTTAGAATTTGTAAGGAATTTAAGAGAACAAAAATTAATTCCTTTCTTGCAGAAAACTTATTCATGTATAAAAGACAGATACGAAATAGCTGGTTTAAATGTAAACTATTTCTTTGCAAGAAGTAGAATTGGGAAAGTTATAGAAGATCCAATTGACTTTTTCAACAAATTTGCTCTGAAAGAAAACTTACAAAGTGAAAATGAGAAAATAGTATATGAATCAAAAATACCTTATTTGCTTGAACTGTCAAGGTTGTGGGGGTGAATAATGAAAATAAAAATTTCAATAAAACTTTTATCTCCTCTTTTAATAGGTTCATCTGAGGAAAATTACGGAATAGCAAAATCCCAATTAAATTACAACGGCATGGCTTTAATAAGTGGATCTGAACTAAAGGGAAATTTCAGATATATTTTTAAAACAGTACCTGCTTTTAAAGAACATGAGACTTCTCTTTTCGGAGATGAGAATAAACCAGGCAAACTCATATTTGAAACGCTGAAATTGGAAAATCCCTCTTACATTGACAGAATGGGCGTATCAATAGACAGAAATCTCAAAGTATCTGCCAACGAAAAGTTGTTTACAGTAAGAGCTCTAAATCATCTGGAAGGATCGATTTTTGAAGGATATATAAAAGTAAATGGAGATCTTTCGGAATCTGAAAAATCGTCTTTGATTTTGGCTTCAAAGCTTATAGATAAAATTGGTTCTATGAAATCGAGAGGATTTGGTAAAGTAAAAATAAATCTTGATTTTGTAGAAGATCGAAATGTTGTCTCAGAAAAAGTAGAAGAAGGCATTTATGAAATAATATTCAAAGTAAAAAGTCCGATCATCCTTACAGCAGAGATGGCAAAAACTTATCTTTACACCTCAAGAACATTTGTAAGTGGGGAAACTTTAAAGGGAGCGTATGCAGAATTCTTCGACAAAAATTCTGACAAATTCAAGAAGATTTTCAATTACGGGAATGTTCACTTTCCTTTCTTATATTCTTCTTTAGAAAAAGAATCTCTAATTCCATCTCCCCAAACTTTCTTCACGTTAAAACATTCTGATGGTAAAGTGGTCTATGATATCACGCTCGGAAAATATATAGAAAGGATTCTTGCAGAAAGAGGGTTAAGATATATCTTAACTGACAAAGCAATAGAAAATGGAAGAGAAGTAAGGCTTCAACCGATCAGAGGATATTTCAATCCAAATACTCAATTGTTTTATAATCTTTCTTTACAAAACTTTTTTTCAACCCAAATTGAGATAGATCCTTATACTAAGACAGCCAAAAGTGGTATTTTAAGAAGTTATGATGCCTTTTATCCGGAGTATCTTGGCGGATATCTGAAGGTGAACTCTCAAAATAAAGAATTAGTCAATGAGATAATCAATCACAAGGAAATTTGGATAGGGAATTCAAAAACACGTGGATTTGGGAATATAGAAATTCATTCAATTCAAAAGATCGAAAATAATTTTTTTACTGCCCTTAAGAATTCAAATGAAATTTTTACGGAAATAGTTAATCAAATAAATCAACAGAACAAAACAAAAGATTTGGAGATAAAAAGGACAATTGTTCCAATAATTTTGACATCAGATCTAATCGTAAAAGATTTTCACAATCTTCTTGGAGATGATTTCAGTTTGAAGATGGCTTTCACAAGAAGACAGAATATATCTGGCTACAACTCATTTTCAAAGACAAATAAGACTTTATACAACTCGGTAATCGCAGGAAGTGTTTTCATATTCGAAACCACTAAAGATATCAAGGATGTCAGTGAAATACTTTCTCACAAAAGAGATAAAGGTCTTGGATATTTGACAGAATCTGGCTTTGGAGATTTTTCAATTTATATTCCTTTAAAAGAAAAAATTCAAAGGAGGGAAGGAAAATGAAACTTAATGCACAAGAAAAAACAGAATTAATAAAGATTGCAAGTGAACTTTTGCAAAATAGAAATACATCACCAAATGCACAGATAAGAAAGTATGCAAGTCTTGCTATGCAAGCTGATTGTTACGATGAATTCGAAAATTACATGAAGTATCAAATTGGCAGATCAAGCTCAGATGAATCAGATGAACTTCAATTCTTGGATCAAACTCTGAAAAAAGTAATGGAGATAAAAAGTGCAGAATCAAATGATTCGAAGTGTCTTTTGAAGATTGCATACCTTTTTGGAGTAATGGCAAGAGAAAAACAGTACAAAGAAAAAATTGAAAAAAATAAAAACAGGTGATGAAAATGAAAACATTTGAAAAAATTGATAACTTTTACGATTTTTCTTTAAAAATAAAGTTAGAAACGCCCCTTCACGTGGGAAGTAGTTCTGAAGGAATATCACCGCTCGATGTCGACAATTTGGTAATTAGAATTAACGATCGGCCTTTTATTCCTGGATCTTCTATAAAGGGAGTTTTCAGAAGCACACTTGAATTTTTTCTTAGATCAATAAATGAAAAGCTTGCCTGCGATGTTGTAGGTGATAAACCATGCATAGACATAAAAGATGAAGAATTTAAGAAGTTGAAAGAATTGGAAAAAGTGAAATATATCGACCAAAACGCTTGCGATGTTTGCAAATTATTTGGATCTAATTTCATATCTTCAAAAGTTGAATTCGAAGATGCTTATGCCAAAGACGAAATTGTGATATCCAATAGAGACGGGGTCGCCATAAGCCGTAAAACTGAAAGTGCTGAAAAGAAAAAGAAGTATGATTATGAGGTTGTAAATCCTGGATCGATATTTGAAACTCATATAATAGGAAGAAACCTCGAAGATTATGAAGTTGGTTACATACTTTCGATCATCGCTCTTGTAAATGATGGATATGCAAAGTTCGGAGGTAAAAAATCTGCAGGACTTGGAAGAGTAAAGATAGATTTTGAAATTTCAAAAACTGATTTTTCAAAAATTGATGATACATTTGGAAAACAACACGTTGATAGATCAAATTATCAGAAAGCGGTCAAAGATAGGCTGGAGGCGATGGCCCATGTTTGATAAGTTACTTAACTTTCATAGATTCGAACTTAAAATAATTCCACAAACTGCATTTTTGATAAGATCTGGTGACGATGATATAGAACCTAACAAAGTTGATATGGAATTTGTCAGAGTGGACACACCATATGGAAGAACTGTTTACATTCCCGGAAGTTCCTTGAAAGGTCCTTTCAGAAATCACGTAAGTACTTTACTCAAAGGAATAGGGAAGAATGTCTGTCTTTTAGAAAAAGACAATAACTGTAATTCTAAGCAATATGAAGATGCATGTTATGCTTGTAGAATGTTTGGATCCACAGAATTTGCATCAATAGTAAGATTCGAAGATTTCTTTCCTTACAGGTTAAACGCCACACCCGAAGAAAAATCTGAATCCATCAAATCAATTGAAAAGTATTCTTATGTCAGACATGGCATAAAGATAGACAGAAAAACAGGCTCTGCATCAAGTAGAGCTCTTTTTGATGCTGAGGCGATAGTTGGTGGAGAATTTTTCGGAACACTTGTAATGAAGAATCCAGAAATATGGCAGGTTGCGATGATCTTCAAAGCCATTGAAGATATAAATTTAGGTCTTCAAAAGATCGGTGGTATGAAATCGAGAGGATTTGGAAAGGTCAAAATATACATAGAAAGTGTCAATGTAGAAACACTTTCAAATGAGATATCTTTTTTTGATCCAAAATCTAATTCAAAAAAGCGAATCATGCATCTTGATTCATATATGAAACCTTCTGGTGGTTTATTTTCAGAATCTTATAAATTCGAAGATCAACAAATAGAAAATTATAAGACGATGCTTTACAAAAATCTGGGAGATTGGTAGATATGGCATATGTCATATACGATATCTATGATGGTTTAAAATTTGAAGAGTTAGATACTGAAAATGCTTTTAGGTTGTTAGAAGAACTCAAAGAAAAGTTTGGGGAGAATTTTTATTTTAGAGTGTTTTGCCAAGATTTTGATTATATCTTTGACAAAGGAATTGAGTACAAAGATGAGACAAATGCCCAAGCCAATGGTTGCGTATACATCTTAGGTGGAAAATACAAAGTTTCTTGTCAGTTTAAAGAGTTCCCAAGATATATCGAGGTGATACATAATGGCTAATGGTTATTTCAATGTACAATCGCTTCCAAAACAGCCTTATATTAAACTGCAAGATTTTTCGATGATAGATTCTATGAAAAAATTGAATGGAATAATAAAAGCAAGTGTGAAATCATACACACCTATTGTTTTTTCGTCTGGAGAATTTTACTCAAAAGAAGGGAATGTCTTTTACCCTTTAAAAAGAGAAGATGGGAAAATAGTAATCCCGGGGACCTCGATCAAAGGTACAATAAGAACTTACGCTGAAGCTTTGTCATATTCCTGCCATCTTGATCCTCAAAACATTTGCGGTAACGATGAAAATAAAAATCTTTGTATAGATTGCTCTATATTCGGTACCTCAGGATTCGGTACCTCAGGAAAAAAATTCAGCACAATTGGCAAGGTACATTTCAATGACGTGTTCGTAGATCAAAAATCTTTAAAGCTTACACAAGTAGGTCTGCCAAGGCAATACAAAGGACGTGGAAGTAATGGACAACTGAGAATATATTCACACAAAATAACTGTCAATAATTTTCATGACTTTCAATATGAGGCAATAGATGCCCGAAACACATTTGAATTTGAAATTGAATTTCATGGTATGGACGAAAAAGAACTTGGACTTCTTGTGCTTGCAATGGGATGTGATAAGGACAATTCATTCGGAGTTAAATTTGGTCATGGAAAAAGTCAAGGGTATGGTTCCGCAAAAATTGAAATAAAAGAATTGTGGATGGTGTCAAAGAACATATTTGAAAATATAAAAATACAAGATGCATCTTGTCTGTACGAATATTCTAAGCAATATTTAAAGTACGTTAATTCAGATGTTATAAAAAATAATTTAGAAAAAATAAAAAACGATTGGGGTGAGGCATTTAATGGACAAATGTCAAATCTTGAAAGAAGAACATGAGTGGACTGAAAAGATAATCAAAACTAATCCCTATATCTTGTCAAATTTAAAAACTTCTTCCAAACAGGCCGCAAGTCTTATAAAAAATATTGGAATAGAAAAATATCTTTCGCTTGACAAAATTTATTCTAAAGTTTTGAGAGAAAGTGAATTAGAAGCCTTCAAATTTATTATAGACGAAGTTAAAGCAAAAATAAAAGAAAAATATACAAAAGATGATATTTTACTTTTTTTAGGATATTGTTCAAGAGAACTTACTTTTTATGATAAATCGGAATATCAAAATGAGTCTGCAAAAAAATTAAAAAAAGAGTCACAACAAAGAGCAACAAAAGAAAAAAATTATAAAAATGATAGATCGACTTCGAATTCTTTGACTTCAAAACCCTTTGAAGGACTACAAAATTTAATGGATAAAAAAGAGAAGAAGTGATGTCATGTTCAAAAATACCATAATATGCACAGTCGGCAGAAGTTTGCTTTCCAATTTTGAAAGATTAAATCCGGATTTAAAAAACAACTTTTCAAAAGAATATGTTGTAAAAGAATTACTTAATAAAAACCCTTCTGATAAACTCTGCGGAGCCGAAATAAATTCCACTTATAGCTTAGTAAAAAAAGAGTTTATTCAAGACAACTACGAGATCTTCTTGCTCGTTTCGGACACAGAAGATGGACGCAAGACGGGAGAAATTTTGAAAAATTATTTTGAGAATGAAAAATCGCCTCTTAAATTTCAACAAGTCGTGATTAAAGAAATAAAAGGTCTTACTGGAGAAGAAAAAATTGAATTCAAAAATAAAGGTCTCAAAGAAATCGCAAATACGCTCGTCGACCTTTCTTCAAAATCTCCAGAAACAACGATAATAAATGCTACAGGAGGATACAAGGCTCAAATATCTTTTGCGACCCTGATTGGTCAGATACTTAAGATACCTGTCTATTACATGTTCGAGCAATTCGATGAAATAATAGAACTTCCTCCAATGCCCGTGTCGTTCGATTATTCTTTGTGGATTAAAAATTATGATTTGCTCGAAAGCCTTGAAAGACTTGAGGCAACTGAGGAAATGGTTAGAAACGCAGATCGTGAATTGAGAGTGTTATTTGATTTTGAAAGAGGCGGAAATGAAAGAATATATGGTCTAACTCCCATGGGAATCATCTTTCATAAAACTTTTAAAGAGCGTTTTAAAAGGGAGACTAACAATCTTCCACAGAAACGTACAGCGGATCCTCAATACATTTCAAATTCAAGAGAACCAAATTCTGCTCGATTCGATGAACAATACGGTATATCAAAAAAATTGCTTGAGATTCCCTATATAAGGAGATTAAGATGTTTCTATTACAATCCAGATAGCGATTACAAAACAAAAGTAAACTTTAGAGAAGATGATTGTGAAATTTACTTTACGAAAAATGGCAAAACTATAGGCTTTAGCGCAAGCACAACGGCAAGAACAGAAGAACAAAAATTGGCTTTGAAAATTCATTTAGAGGAGTTGATGAAAAGGTGGTGATAAAATGAAAAGCTACGAATGTGAAATAGTAAGCTACATGTTTGCACATGGAGCAGATCAAGGAACCTTTGAACTGAGAGCAACAGAGATAAAAGGCCTTTTAAGGTTTTGGTTTAGGACTGCCTTATCTTCAAAACTTCAAGATAACATCAAAGGACTAAAATTCATAGAATCTTATATTTTTGGAGATACCTCTCAAAAGTCCAAAGTTATTATCTCTGTTGAT
>Ga0078972_1010251_pt1 | contig 17671 bp, 15 predicted proteins | sample YelNatPaOPGAMG01_FD_67568 | JGI IMG/M metagenome (GOLD analysis project Ga0078972, IMG submission 67568) | Hot spring thermophilic microbial communities from Obsidian Pool, Yellowstone National Park, USA - OP-RAMG-01 (SPADES assembly) (version 2) | ecosystem: Environmental > Aquatic > Thermal... | reverse complement strand
TTAGGATTTTCGAATGGATGTGCAGAATTTGCGTTGAAAAAGCCTCCTCCATTTGTACCAATTAATTTTATCGCTTCTTGTGATGCTACAGGACCCATTGGAATTATTTGCTTATCTATAATTTTATTATTTACTGTGATTGGAGAGACGAGATTTATTGTTTTATAGCTTTCGAAATTTTGGATTACTCCCTGGCTCATCAAGAAAATAGCTGAAATTATGGATAATGGTAAAAGAATATATAGGATAGATCTTATTATGTCAACCCAAAAATTTCCGATGCTATACGAGAGTTTGTTAGAAAACCCTCTAATTAAAGCAACAAGTATAGCAATTCCTGTAGCAGCGGAGAGAAAATTTTGGACAGTAAAACCTAACATCTGAGTTAAGTAACTTGCTGTTGATTCTCCCGCATAAGATTGCCAATTTGTATTTGTGATAAAACTGATAGCTGTGTTTAGAGCGAGATCTAATGAAAATGCCTTATAGTGTTCTGGATTTAATGGTAACAGTTGTTGTAATATAAGTATTAGAAAAAGAAATATAAATCCTAACAAGTTAAAAAGTAACATGGATACAGCATATTCTTTCCAATTCATTTCGTGTTCAGGATCGACATTGCTTAATTTGTAAATTAATTTTTCAACTGGTAAGACTGCTACAGAAATAAAAGTCTTTCTACCTTCAAAAATATTTGACATATATAAACCAAGTGGCTTTATACAAATTGTCAACAATAGAAAGAAGATAACAAATTGAAGAATGTCTAAAAATAAATTCATAAATGCCTCCTGAAACTGTTTGAATTTTAATACATCTTAATAATACATTATAAATAATACATTATAAATAATAAACAATTTATAATTTTTAGAGTAATAAGTTATTCTTGTATATAAAAAGACTACTATTTTGTTTCTTTGTAGAATATCAATTTTTCTGTTTGGTAATAAGCTGTTTGATCGTGGTTTACTACTATCAGGCTAAATTTATGCGCACCATTTGAAAGGTCTTTTATGCTGACATTTGAATTGAATCCAGAAAATTTGAATTGTGGAATTTTGAAAAGTTTCACGACGTCATTTCTTGGAAAACCATAAGTTAAAGGATAAAGTTTGCCATCGATATCAGCAAACAAAAAAGATGCAGTTGTTTTGCCAAATGGGTCAAGTGCCCAACCATATAAATTTATACTATCATATTTTTTTACTATCAGTTGGAACTGTTTGTCTTCGAAAGGAAAGGGATATTTATAAAAATATGTGAGCACAAGAAGTGGGGGAGCGTTATATTTTTTTAGCTGTTTAATATTTTCTGCAAGGTAGAATTCTTGTTTTGTTCTATCATAAACATTTTGTACAGGAATAAACCAACCATTTTCTTTGGCGAGTTTTATATTTTCAAATGCCTTGTCCTGATATGGGTATGACATAAAGTTATTCAACATATATTGTTTGTCGGATAGCTCTGAATATGCTGTTTGAATCCAGCCTACATATAAAACAATAGAAAGTATAAAGCCTGAAAGAGCTATCAAGCTTCTAATCTTTTTACCTTTAGCGCTTAAGAAAAGTGATATATATGATATTGAGAATAAGAAAAGAGAATACATTGTATATCTGGAAAACATTGCACTATCAAATCCCAAAAATATTCTATTCAGACCCACTACTAAAGACGTCAAGAATATAAAGCTAATGAGTAATATCAACGCATGATTATCTTTATTTAATTTTCTGCGTAAAAGCCAGAGATAATTTAGTATTAGGAGTATTGCTAAGATAAATATTAAGGCATAGTTTTTTGCAGCAGATGATATAAAGATCATCATATATCCTAAAAGCGTTGTGGGATTTTTTAAGCAAAAAATTAAAGTATCCTTTATTGGGGGCGAGATATAGTGCAGAATGGGAAAATAAATATAAAAAATAATTAGAGATGCAATTAAAAATGTTGAAAATCTTTTATATTGCTTTGTTAATAGTAAATATAGAAGTACAATAGGGGATATAAATAGACCGCCACCCCCAGTAAAGACGGCTAAAACAAAAAAAACAATTCCTAATATAAAACCATAGCCTTCACAAGTAAAGGCTACAATTGAGATAATGGAAAATAGAAGTTCATAATATTGTTGAATAGATGCCATCGGAAAATCTGCCATCAATTCCCACTGAGAAAAGCATAGCATCGTTATGGCTATTGGTGTGAGTTCAGTTAGCTTAAAGCCATATTTCTTTTTGAAAAATATAATCAAGAAAATTATTATGAGAATGAGCCCGAAATTTCCAACAATTGATAAAATACTAAAGTTTATCTTGCCAAGAATATTGAAAAAAAATAGTGTAATAAGCCTATCAAATACAATTCTGTGTTCGTGAAATTGAGAAAAGAGAAGGTATAGTCTATATCCGAAGTCGTTATGAGTATAAAATTTGTTTATGAAGTCTAATATGGCATCATAATCATCTGAGTAAGGCATATTAACAGAAAATTTTAATGAGGTATAAAAATAGAAGATAATTGTGCTTAATAATAGGATTGTAGAAATGGGAAAGTATATACTCTTTAACTTCGTTAGTGTTAACTTGAATAATTTTTTTAAGCTATCTGTCACCTGGTTGTCCTTTAGAGTTATTTTCAGTTATTTTATCATATTAAAATAGTGGACGTTGAAAATTGGTTAAGAAAGCGTCAAATGTCTAATTTTGCTTTTTGATTTAGCCATTCCAAGAGTTTATTGCTATTTCTCTTTACTTCAATTCCTGAATGTATGAGACGATGCCATGTAAAAATTTCGTTATCCTCAAGACCTTCTTCTTTGAAAAATTTTGTTAAAGGTCAGCTTTCGACTTTATGTTTATGAACATAATTTTTTTTCCTTATAAATTTTAAGTGATATACTAAAGCTCCAAGATAACTTTTTATAGAACCTTTTTCCATCGGCACTTTAAAGTTCTTTTTCCAATTTATTATTTGATCTGCTGGCATAGGTTTATTAAGTCAATATCCCTGACCAAACCTTGCGCCAAGATTAAATGCTGCCTCTATCATATCAATGTTTTAAAGTCCTTCTACCGCTACTCTGCATTCAAAATCGTTTCCAATTTGCAATATTGTTTCAATCAAGCAAAGTGTTTGAAGGGGAGTGGTTCGATTTTTTGAAAGCAATGTCTGATCTATTTTTATTATATTAAATGGCAAATTTAATAATCTTTGGAGACTACTGTAGCCAGATCCCAGATCGTCCATGGCAAGTTCAATTCCAAGGTTCGAAATCTCATTGATAACTTTATCCTGAAGACTTTGATTGCAACTTTGAGTTTCGAGCAGTTCAAGGGTGAGACGGTTTGGAGCTATTGAGTACTTTTTTAGTAAGTTTTTTAGCAATTTTGGAAGATTTTTATCAAAAAGTGAGCTGGGAGAAAGATTTATGGATAAATCTATAGAAAAACTTATTTTATCCCATTTAGATATTTGGGACAGGGCCTGTTCAAGTCCCATTCTAAGCAAAATATCAAGCTCTTTGTTATTTAATAAAGGCAAGAATATTCCAGGTGATATTATATCCTCGTTAGGCAGCATCGATTTTTTAAAAACCACATTTTCTCAAACTATCCTAACTATATTTTAATCTTAAAAAAATAAAATAAATTAGAATAACTAATTTTGGAGGCTAAAAGATGGACATTAGTTTGATTGACAACGAGTATCAAAAATTACAATCAGAGGCTAATAGCATTGGTGAGAAAATTCAAAATTTGGCTGATAAGCTTAAGACTCTGCAAGGTTCAGGCAATCAAGATGCAAGAGAAATGCTCTTAGATTTGAAAGATTTAGCGCTCAGCATCCAAAGCGAACAAAACCAGATGTTTTCATTTTTGCAAACTCTGCATCAAAACGTCGGACAAAATCAATATCAAAACTACAACCAACAGCCGCAACAGCAGCAGGGTAGAGGATTTTTCGGCTCTCTTTTAGGAAGTGGATTTTTACAGGCGATTGAAATGGGTGCTGGCTTTGGCATTGGAGATGACTTAATTAACAGTATATTTTAAATCAAGCAATATAAATAGATTTTTCGGCTCTCAATTGATCGTCACTCATACTTTTCGAAAATAAATAACTTAGTTGAGAGGTAATTATGGATTTATTTAATGTTCATGCTCAATCGAGCGTTTTAATGACAATAGTTTTAGCCTATCTGTTAGGAATTGTTCATGGTATTACTCCAGATGAGCATACCTGGCCTATTACTTTTAGCTATTCAATTAACAGTTATTCGGCGAGAAAGGGCTTTTTTATAGGGTTGGCTTTTTCTATAGCGTTTAGTGTCCAAAGAGCTATAGCAAGCGAGCTTGCATATTTTTCTTTAATAAGTTTTATGTCAAAGCCTTTTGTTGATTATATAGTCTATGTTGTTGTTGGAGTTGCTATGATATTTGGTGGTTTATATGTCTTCAATTTTAATGATGTCTTTCATATACATTTTGGAAAGATTGATAAAACGCATCACAAAGAAGTATTGTCTGGCAAATATATCGACTTAAGACACAGAAAAACTACCTATAAAATGGCTATAGTTCATGGATTTATTGCAGGTTGGGGTTTTGGTGCCTTTGCACTAATTTTATATACGATCCTTACTCCATCAATGCCAAATGCTTATGTTGCATGGTTACCTGGATTTGTATTTGGACTTGGAACTACTACTGTCCAAATTTTGGCTGGTGCACTCTTTGGCATTTTAGGGAAAGGGTTAAACTTACCTCAAAGTGTAAGTCAATATATAGCAAGACTTACAGCAGCCAGGACGCTTATTTTAGGCGGCGTATTGTTTTCTTTATCTGGCATTTTAGGTTTGGTTGATCCAAAACTTTTGTCATTTAACATTGTAACTCCTATAAAAGTTCACAATTTACACAACCTAAATATTGGATTTTTCATGGTTATTGCTGTAGTTTTAGGTATTGGAATAACTACATTTTTATTTGAAACTATAAAATATAGAAAAACATACAAAACAACATAGGGATTATTGGAGCCATTACAAAATAAAGTTTTTTCACTATAATATCTCTATATATTATTATTAGAGGTAAAAAATTTGAAAAAGACAGAAGAAGTATTTTGTAACGATCAATTTCTTCAAAATGCCCTTAATAGAGCTCAGAAAAGTTATTTTGAAAAAAGAAGAAAATTAGAAAAGGTTTTTGATTTTGAAAAATTTAAGAATGAAATAAGAGATATTAAAGAAAAAAATGTTAAAAATTTTGAAGAAAACATCCTATTTCTCTTAAACGTCCTCAGATCAAGAGGTTTCGAAGTTTTTGTTGCAAAAGATTCAGACGAAGCCCTTAGTTTTTTTTACAATATACTTTCAAAAAAGGGTGTAAAAAAGGTTGTAAAATCAAAATCACTTACAACCGAAGAAATAGATTTGAACTCATTTCTTGAAAAAAACCACATTACGCCTGTTGAAACAGATTTAGGTGAATGGTTAGTTCAGCTAAACAAAGAAAAAGCTACTCATATGACAGCTCCCGCGATTCACATGTCAAAAGAGAAAATCCTAGACTTTCTAAATCAGAAATTTAACGCTAATCTTAAGCTGGACATAAAAGAGATGGTTGATTTTTGTAAAAATGAAATAAATAAGGAATTTGATAATACTAACTGTGGTATTTTTGGGGCTAATGCGGTTACGAAGGATGGAACATTTTTTATAGTAAGCAATGAGGGCAATATTCAGCACGTTTTGAATCACGATATAAATATATGTATTGTGGGCATCGATAAGATAGTAGAAAGTGTCGATGAAGCTTTTAAGATTGTTTCATTTTTGCCAAAAAATGCTACTGGTCAGGTTATCACGTCCTGGATAGATGTTTTCACAAGGCCTCCAGGGGATGAATTTTTCGTAATACTTCTTGACAATAACCGCTCAAAAATTGCTAAAGAAGAAAAGTTTGACAAAATCTTAAACTGCATAAAATGCGGTGCATGTCAGATGGCATGTCCAGTATATACTACTGTAGGTGGTCAGTTGTTTAGGGGCGAAACCTACGCTGGGCCAATTGGGATACTGCTTTCATATATGGAAAACTATAATTTCATGAACGAACTATCATTCTTGTGTACAGGCTGCATGGCATGCGACGAAGTCTGTTCATCCAGGATTCCAATTCAATCACTAATATTGGAGATAAAAGCTAAGTATGAGAGAAATAATATCATTAAAAAATTTGCAATCAAAAGTATGAGAAATTATAGATTATTAAGAGCTTTTATATCCATTGCGAATCCATACTTTAAAAGTGGCATTAAAATGAGAAAATTTAAGTTTTTAAGAGATGAGTTTGGACTTAGCTTTAGAACTCTCCCAGCTATTAATAAAGATTCATTCGACATTATTAAAACTAAATCTTCTAAAATTGGATTGTTTGCTGGTTGCTCTACTAATATATTTTATGATGAGGTGGGCAAAGACTTAATTCGTCTATCAAACTTTTTAAATATTGACATAGAAATTATAAATCAAAGCTCTTGTTGCGGGGCCGCAGCCCTTTACAACGGGCTAAAAGCTGATGCTATTCTTCAGGCACAAAAGACTATTAAAGACCTTGAGAAATTTGACAAAATTTTATTTTTAGATCCTCATTGCGCCCATATGGTTCAAAGAGATTATAATGAATTTTTCGGCATAGATTTTTCTGATAGGGTAGTGGATGCTGGATTTTATTTTGCTGAGTTTTTAAAAAATTGTAAATATAAATTTATCCCTTTGAATAAGGTCTTAACATATCATTATCCTTGCCATCTTTCAAGGGGTATGAATCAAGCCTCGTTAATTGAAGATTTTATAAAGGAAAAAGAGGAGAGATTTTCTGAATTAGATGAGAAGGAAAGATGCTGTGGCTTTGCAGGAACCTATTCTATTATGCATAAACATATTTCAAATAAGCTCGTTCAGAGAAAGATTGAAAATATTATTAAATCAAATTCAGAAGTTGTAATTACTTCTTGTCCAGGATGCATAATGCAAATATCTGGAGCACTGGACGTTATGAACGATAGAAATATTAGCGTAGTACACTTTGTATCATATTTAAAAAATATTTTGGGAGCTTAAATTGACAGAAAAATTTATAGAAACTGCAAACCTTAGTGGTGTAGGAGTGAAAATAATCAGGAACATTGATTTTTTAAAGGACTTTGCTCTAAATACTTCTTTGGGATATGACTCTAACAAAGATGTGGGATTTATAAAAGCTTTATCTGGTGCGACTGAGAGCGCGAGTGCAGTGGTCAATATCTCAAATCGTGAGAAGCTAAAGTCGATATTAACTTCGAAAACTCTTTATATTTCGATTGAGAAAACTACTTTGAGATCTTCATTAAGCGAGGCCTATTTTTTAGCAAAACAAAGATGCCAGGATGAATATATGCTATTTATTTCTGGAGAGAGCAAGACTGCGGACATAGAAAAGACATTAGTTAGCGGTGTTCAGGGGCCTGAAAAAATTATATTTTTAATAACTGAAATGAGTTGAAGAGTATTAGGTGATTAATAACTTAAATTTTTCAAAGTCTCAAATAGTAGTATTGCTAATATTGTGGTCAGCATTTCTTTTCTCTTTTGTGGACAGGCTTGCTTGGGCGCCAGTTATTCCTCTTGCCGCTAAAGCCCTCTCGCTGAATGCGAAAGAAGCAGGGAGCTATATGAGCGCATTTTATTTTGGCTACATATTAACTCAACTTCCGGGCGGATATCTGGCTGATAGATTTGGATATAGAAAGATTTTACTTTGTTCGTTTTTTATAATGGGCTTTTTTACCATACTGATGGGCACAGTTAGTAATTTCTGGCAGGGCTTTTTCTATAGGATTTTTGCGGGAATGGGTTCAGGGGCTATATTTTCAGCTTGCGTAAAGGGGATATTTGATTGGTTTTCTGAAAAGAACAGATATACTGCTATGGGATTTTTTATGACTGCTTCCTCTGTTGGAGTTTTCCTGGTAAACATTATCGTTCCCACAGTAGCAAAATTTCATGGTTGGAACGCATCATTTTATGCTGCAGGATTGCTTCCAATTATTACGCTCTTATTTGCATATTTTTTTCTTCGTGAAAATAGCATTTTAAATGATACAAGATCAATTGCAAGCTTTGTTAACGATGTAAAGATTCTTCTTAAAAATAAAGAATTTATGTTAACAGGTTTAGCTGGCTTTTTTGCAATGTGGGCTACTTGGGGGACTGCTACCTGGGCTAACTCATATTTAAATAAGGGACTTGGACTTACTCTGGTTCAGGCTGGCTTTTTTATGTCAGCTTTTGGAATAACTGCGCTAATATGCAAACCTATTGCTGGAATACTAACTGATATTACTGATTGGAAGAAAAAGAATATTCTATTTTTTATGTTAATTCTATTTTTTATTTTTTTAGTTATCTTTGGAATAAATAGAAGCATCTTTTTTTTGTATTTTCTTGCACCTATATTGGGGATTCTTGCATTTGTCTATAGTCCTGTGATGAATACCTTTGTGGGAGAGCTGGTAGATAAAAGAAATATTGGCGTTGCAATGGGCTTGATAAATGCAATATGGCAGCTTGGATCTCTAATATCTCCGTTGGCAGTTGGATTTGTGCTTGATTTAACTCACAGTTATTTTTATGCATTTTTAACCTTAGGAATTGGTCCCCTATTGGGAGCTATAATTATGCTTTCAGCTTCAAATAGATAAAATAGGCTATACTGTTTTAATGAATTAAATATCCATTAGTAATCAAGTTTAAAAACCAATATATTGTTCCTACACCTATAATTACCCAAATAGTTCCCAACTTAGTAAACCTCAACAATGCAAACGTTCCTAATGCGACAACAACTGATGGTATGTTTACAAGAGCACTCCTTGCTATATTTATTACTACTAAAGCCATCATACCAGTAAACGCAGCCATTATACCTCTAATAGCTGCTCTTACAATACTATTATGTTCGATTTTTTGATGAATTTCAGCGGTTAGAATAACCAAAAAAAATGATGGAAGAAAAATTCCTAATGTAGCTATGATTGCACCGGCAAATGATGCAACTTTGTAACCTATGAAAGTAGCTGTAATCAAAACGGGTCCAGGTGTAATTTGACCCATAGCTATTCCAACCATGAAGTCGTTCATGCTAACCCAGTGATAAGTATTTACCACTTCTTGCTGAATCAATGGAATCATGGTAAATCCATTGCCAAAAACAAATGCACCTGTACGGAAAAAACCCCATCCCAACTTGTATAATACAGGATTGTACGATAGAAGATATCCAAAAATTACAAGTGTTAGTGTAAGTATTATAAAATTTTTAACGCTAAACTTTGTTTTCTTTTCTTGAGTTAAATTTGCTGTAGACACAATTTTTTTCATTGATGGATAATATATCGCAATGCCAGCTACAGCAGACAATATTAGCATGATAAAGATATTTGAGTAAAATAGCATTATAGCAAATGTGGCTAATGCTATAAAAATTCCTATCCAGTCTTTTATTGCAGATTTACCTATTTCAATAACTGCATTGGCAATTAGACCAACAGTTACCACAACTATAATTTTGAAAAAGATATTAATGCCTGACAGCGCACCATATGTAAAGTATGCATACGAAAGCAGTAACATAATAAAAAATGGAGTTATAAGAAGACCGAAAAAGCTTGTAATAGCTCCCATAACGCCTCTTAACCTATAACCGATATAAACAGTTAGAGAAACAAAAGTTGCACCAGGCAAAATATTACCCAATGCTAATCCATTTACAAATTCTCTTTCACTAATCCACTTTAAATTTTTAACAAGGCGTTTCTTAGTTTCAGCAGCTATCGCAGGGCCAAAACCAACGCTTCCAATAATAAAATATTGCAAAAAAATCTGCCACAATGAGATAGATCTTTTCCTATCTGTTTGCACTATGTTTATCTCCTTTGAATTATATATAACCAACTTTGTTTCTATTTAAATTTATATTAATATTTACTTAATCAAATTAATTTTTACTTAATTATATAAGATATTTCTTAGATATACAAGCATTTAATTTATTTAATAAATTATTTATCAGATTGTATTTTTATGTTCAGGAGAGTTTAAGTAGCATTTACATGAAGTTTTTTTATCTAAAGATTCACGCAAACAAAAATTTTTACTATTTTTAGGCAAATCAGCAAATTTACTTAAAGTTTCTGCCATCTTGCGAATTATGTCTCTTTCTACAACGTAATGTGTCCAATAACCTCTTTTTTCTCCTTTTACAAGCCCAGCTTTTCGGAGTATTTGTAAGTGTTGTGAAACAGCAGCAGCTGATACATTTAATTTGTTAGCTAAAGCTCCTACGCAATAGTCATTTTGCAAAAGAAGTTCGATAATTTTAAATCTTGTTTCGTCTCCTAATATTTTAAAAATTTCAATAACTTCCAAAAAATTTCACCACTTATCTATATAAGTATTTTCTTAAATAATATATTACGTGAAGTGCGCCAAAAATACAACAATTTAAATTTTTTATACAGGCTAATTCCTTCAAATAATATAAAATATAACTACATGTTAAAAAATTTAAGTAGAAGGGATATTATTATCAAATGAGGCAAAAATTTGGATCTACTTTTTGGGGTAATTATTTTCTTGACGCTATAAACCGATATTATATGTATGACGCAAGAGTGGATCGTGGGAAGGCTTATGCAAATAGTGGCAAAGTCGTTTATATAAATATAGAGTCAAACAAAGTTCAGGCAAGAGTTAGGGGTCATTATGGATATGATTATAAAGTAAAGCTTGAATTTAGTCCTTATAAAGAAAATGAAAAAAAACAAATTATCGATATTATAGAAAACAATGTTTTAATCCTTGGTGAAATTATTAATGGCAAATTGCCAGAAGATTTAATGATTGAATTAGAAAAGCGAAAGATATCAATATTTCCAGAAAATTGGAATAAACTTAACAGAAGTTGTGACTGTCCTGATTGGGGAGATCCTTGCAAACATATGGCGGCTGTATATTTTGTGTTAGCTTCTCAAATTGATAAAAATCCTTTTATACTATTCGAACTTAGGGGGCTTGATTTAATTAAATGTTTCAATATAGAAAAACATTTAGACATAGAATATCCCATAACTATAAAATATACTGATGAAGTTAAAAATTACACCCAAAACGAACCTAATAATATCATAGAAATTCTAAAATTTAATTCATTTAATGACTTTATTCTTTCAAGACTTGAGAGCCAACCACCATTTATGCAAACTGATTTTAAAAAGCTTCTTGAAAAATTTTACAAGAAATCTAATATATCTTATCCGTCTATAATGCTTTACGATAAAATAGATGATATTGATAAAATTGAAAACATCCTGAAAGGTGCTAAAATTAAATTCTTTGCTGAAAAGAATATTTTAAGTTCTCACTTTATTATTTCTCATAGTTTAATTACAAACAGTAAAGTTAAAGAATTTTTAAAAAATTTCGGAGATTACGAAAACGATTATTTTAAAATTTCTCCATTAAATATCTGTAGATTATTTTTGAATCTTAATTCTTCTGATGGTTCAAAAATTTATACTTATCTTTATTATTTGGCCAGGATCGCATATTTATTAATTGAGTCAGGTGCATTCTTTTCCGCTGTCTTAGAAGAAGGTGATCAATTTTTCTGTGTTTTCAAGCCCCTAACTTCACCTTTAGAAATTAGCAAGCAGTTAAAGCTGCTAAATTCTATAACCCCAATTATTGCTAAATTTGAAAAAGATAATTTATTTTTTGATGAAATGACTACAAATAAGTTTATTTTAACTTCTATCATAACCGAATATGTGGGTAAAATTGATTTTAAAATTAAAACTGGTCTTTTTGACTTGTTTGAACCCTATATTTTTGATGCAATTTTTAGACAGGTGCCTTTTAACACCAGAGATTTTAAGACAAATGGATTTTCAAGGTCTATAGCCAATTATTTTTCAATATTTAACCTTCTTGAAAGCGATATTAGATTTAATTTATTTATAGAAAAATCAAATTCGGATTATAAAATTAGCATAAAAGCAAACGATGAATATGTTTGTAACATAAGAGATAGGATGAATTTGATTGAAATTTCAAAGCTGCTCGTGATGTTCAAAGATACAATACCAGAAATTGATAGGCTTCTTTATGAAAAAAATGTAGATTTGAATCCTGAAAGGCTTGAAGAATTTATGTTAGTTAATAAAGACCTTATATCAGATCTTGGTATAAATATCTTTTTACCAAAGGAATTAAAAGAAATCTTAAAGCCATCCTTGAGAGTTAAAGTAACGTCAAAGGTCAAACAATTTCAGTCTTTTTTGAGCTTGGATAAATTGTTAGAATACGATCTGAAAATTGTAATAGGGGAAGAAACAGTTACTAAAGAAGAGCTTGAAAATTTACTCAAGTTGGGTAGAAAACTCGTAAGTTTTAAAGATAAATTTGTCTTGCTGAATCCCAAAGATATTAATAAGCTTTTAGAAGAGTGTACTAAAAAGAAAAGCTTATCAAAATATGACTTATTGCAATCAAAATTTAACAATAGTATTGAAATAGATGAAAAGCTTAACAGATATTTAGATGACTTATTTTCATATAAAGAATTTCCACTTCCAGTTATAAATACTACTCTAAGACAATACCAGCTTAGAGGTTTTAATTGGGCTTTAAATAATTTGTTAAATGGTTTCGGTATTGTACTTGCTGATGATATGGGACTTGGTAAAACAATACAGTCGATAGCTATAGTTAAATATCTGAAGGAAACCAATTTCTTAGATGGAAATGTACTTGTGATTACCCCTACTACGTTGCTAAATAATTGGGAAAATGAGATATTAAAATTTGCTCCTGATTTAAGCTATAGCTTCTATTATGGCCAGAAGAGAAAATTTAATAAAACTGATATTATTTTTACCAGTTATCATACGCTTAGGATAGATATTGAGTTATTAAAGAGGTATAACTTTGGGTGTATAGTAATTGACGAAGCTCAAAATATAAAAAACCCTGAGAATCTAACTACAAAAGCTGTAAAATCTATAAAAGCAAAATATAGAATCGCATTAAGCGGAACGCCAGTCGAAAACAATCTAAGCGAGCTTTGGAGTATTTTTGATTTCGCTTTGCCAAATTACTTAAAAACCCTGAAAGATTTTCAAAATACTTATGCCAAGCCAATTGAGATTTCACGCGATGATGAAAAAATTACAAAGCTTAAAAACATAACCGCACCATTTATGCTAAGAAGGCTCAAAACAGACAAGTCTATTATTGACGATCTACCTGAAAAAAATGTAATTGATCAGTTAATAACTATGGAAAAACAACAAGCTGCCTTGTATCAAGCAGTTGTTGACAAAACTTTAGAGGAGTTAAAAGATTCTGATAAAAAATCGAGAAGTTCTCATATATTAAAATTACTTGTATCGCTGAAACAAATATGCAATCATCCAAGAAACTATGATAAACAATCGCCAATTTCAAAAGAATTATCAGGCAAAACCAAAACTCTTATTGATTTACTTGATATTATTTTGAGCAATAATGAAAAGGCGTTAATATTCACTCAATATGTAGAAATGGGGAATATTTTAAAATCTATTATATCTGATGAATTACTGATAGAACCTCTTTTTCTAGAAGGTTCTCAGAACAAACAAAAAAGACAAGAGCTGATTGAAAGATTTGAAGATCAAGATAGTGATAAAATTTTCATTTTATCTCTTAAAGCTGGTGGAACTGGTCTTAACTTAACTCAAGCTAACAATGTGATTCATTTTGATCTATGGTTCAATCCTGCAGTAGAAAATCAAGCTACAGATAGGGCGTTTAGAATTGGGCAAAAAAAGAATGTCAACGTATATAGGTTTGTAACAAAAAATAGCTTTGAAGAAAAAATTGACAAGATGATCAAGTCAAAACAGGAATTAACCAATTTAACAGTATCTACACAGGAAATATGGCTTGGCAATTTAAGCAATGATGAATTGAAATATATTTTCTCAACAGAATTAAATAAAGTGGTGAATTAATGTAGATAAAGAGCATGAAGCTGGTAAAATGGTAAAAGTTTTAGATTTCTTATATTTTAAAAAAATCATATCAAAATTTAGGCTCATATTTGACCTGAATGTATATTGAGGCAGGTAAAACATCAAAAAATATTTTTTATTTAATCAGGAGCCAAATTTCAGCATTATATTAAACAAATGGCTTTAAATAGCTATTGTCAAATGTGAAAAAAGATATCTAATTAGATTCTTTCAAAATAATCTATATTTGTAAATTCTAAATTCAGAAAAGATAGTTCTATATATAATTTTTTCATTTTAGTTTACATAAGGTTTCTTATCAGCAATTCAAGACAAGCTTCTGAACGGAGTGCTTTGACTGAGAAATTATTTGTGCTCCAAATCTAATAGAAATTTTATCGCTTGAAAAGGATGCAAAAAAAGGAGAAAATCTATCTGAATATGATTTAACTGATTCTGTTGTTGCTAAAAATATTTTATCTGGAATTACAAAGTACCCAATATTATTTGGACACAATGGTTCGTGAATAATTAATAACATATCGTAGTAAACACTATCATACCCAATATTTTTAATATCTGGATTATATGACCTATTATCTCTTGAAGGAAGTGATCTGAAAAATAGATTAAAAAAATTTGTACCTAATAATAAATATGATGGATAAACATTATTAAGTTTTTCGAAATCTTTTGCAGCACTCATTATATTAGATATCATGAAGTTATAATCTATGAAAATTGTTTCATCTGAAAACGAATCAAAATTGTTAATATTATTAGGAAATGCGCTATAGTAAACTTCATCTAATATGCTTTTTATAAAATTTTTCGAAAATTGTTTTACTTGTGCATAGCATCTAGATTGTTCTTTTTTTATTAAGCTGTTAAAAGCCATATCGTCTAAAAATTCATAATCTTCTTTTGATAACTTTGTAATGTAGATATCATCTAAATAAAGTTTTTGGTTTCCGATGCTTGTAGCTCCATTATAAAATTGAATACCTTTTAGTAATAGATAAAATAATGGACTAGATTGTAAACATGTCTTAAAAGACCTTTTTACAAAATAATCATTAATTATGTTAAGCATTTCATCGTAAAAATTTTTATTCATATACTATTTTATCTTATATTTTAATTTTTTGTAACTAATTCATTTTAAATAGTTTATTTCTCCTCCCCCCTCCCAAATTTTAGTTTTTTTTCATCTCTTTAGTTGCTTCAATATATTTATTGATATATGGATTTATGCTGTCCTGAACAAATGATATTATTTCTTTCATTTCATCCTTTGATACCTTTGTTATAGATTTTGCTAGTTCTTTTATTTCGCCTTCATCTTTTCCTGTTAGCTTCGAAATATAGAATGTTTCTACTGAATCTTTATCATCTGCTAAACGTCCACATCCTCCAACAGTGCCTAAAAATTCGTCGTTTACAAATATAGGTATAACGAATTTTACCATTTCCGCATCACATTCATCTACAATGACTTCTTTTGAATCAAATGAATCTTTTCCAAGTATCTGTTGTGCGACTGAACAGATCATTAGTGAATTATGATTGTCCTTAATAAATGGACACAATTTGTTACCCATTTCTTTTGACCTAACCAAGATAAAATTATCAGGTTTGTAAAATACTCCAGTGAAGCCAAATTTGTCATGAATCTCTTCGACAATTCTTGTTAACTCTGACATAGGAATAATGTCTGTAAGTTCCATTATAAATTCCTCCTAAATTAATTCTACTTAATATAATATTGGTTTTTATTTATTCCCTTGCTTTACAAAAGAATATTAACTCAATATTTATTCTAAGCGACGAATTTAAATTATATCACTAATTAAGATTTTTAAAATTAAAACCGTATTAATAATAATATTTAATTTATACATAAATAAAATTAATTTTATTCTATTTAATTTCTTTTATAATTATTTTCAAGTTGTATTAATATTATATTATCCTTTATAATAATAATTATTAATAATTAGGAGGTTAAAAGTGAGGAAATATTTTTTAATTTTATGTTCAGCTATTTTTGGAATATTTTTAATCTTTTTTGCAATGCATTATGCGATGGCTGATAATATTTTGGATAATTCTATCAAACCAATCGTTAACTCATCTTACACTGTTAATATCTATAAAAATTCAAAATTGGGAAACTATTTAGTTGGTTCTAATAATATGACTCTATATTATTTAAGCGGTGAAACTGAAAATAACCTGAAATGCACTAGTAAAATTTGTCTTACAAAATGGCCTATTCTCGCAGCAAATGAATTGAATCTACCTGATACCTTAAATTCTAGTGATTTTTCTATTTTTACTAGACCTGACGGACAAAAACAGGTTTCTTATAATGGCCACCCTTTATATTTTTTTTCAGAAGATAAATTGCCAGGGTATACTTTAGGAGATAATTTTGTTACACCAGTTGGAACATGGAAGATCATACATATTAACTAGTCACAATATTATTTTAAAGAGTTTATACAATATTTAATATAAATTATAAAAACTTAGGAGGATATTATGGAATTGAAACAGCATTTTGAAGATTTAAAAGGTGTAGGAGTCTTGGCAACTGCTGATGATAAGGGTGTAGTTGATATTGCTGTTTACGCGAAACCCTTTATTGTTGATGAGAAGACTGTTGCGCTTATAATGTTAAAAAAGTTAAATTATTTTAATCTTCAAGTAAATCCTTATGCAGCCTATATTTTTGTTGATGAAAAATACCAAGGCAAAAGGTTGTATCTTAAAAAAATAGGGGAAGAAAATGATCAAGATAAAATTAATCCTCTTTTAAAGCACAGATATAATGATGCAGAAACCCTTAAGAAGGATAAAGCATTAGTTTATTTTGAGTTAGTAAAGGAATTACCGATTATAATGAAATAGTTTGACAAACTCGCAGTTCATAATTTTTTTATTTAAAATATTTATGAACTGCGAGAAATTTTTACGTTTTTAAATTGAAATTTTTTAAGTTATAGTATAAGAATCTTAGAATAAAATATAAAAACATACATACGAATATATAATTTACTGGATAAAATAGCATTTTTACTTTATCTAAGAAATAGCTTGAAATCAAAATATATGGTATTAATATAACAAAAAATAAAGCATTAGTGGCTATCTTTAGAAAAAAGAACTGACCATATAGCTCATTAAATTCTGATTCAAAGCCTTTTTGTGCATCTTTGTTTTTATGTGCTAAAGCAAGTACTGTGTAATACTTTATTTCATCCAGTCTGGTCTGATAAGCATAAAGTTTTTTATAGTTATCTTTTAGGAGCTTTGGACCTAAAAGATCATTTAACTTATCTGCCAGGTAAATGACGAATAAATTTATTAATATAAATATAATGTCTATAATCTTTATACTCCAGGAAGCGCTATTGAGAAAAATCCCTTTAATATATATCCAATACCTACATATATTGCAAGAACTCCAAATAACATATAGAGAAAGTTCATAGGTAGATACTTCTGTGTCTTAGGACCTATATACGCGCCAATCAATATTCCAGCCATACCTATGATAATTGGA
>Ga0078972_1010250_pt1 | contig 17673 bp, 14 predicted proteins | sample YelNatPaOPGAMG01_FD_67568 | JGI IMG/M metagenome (GOLD analysis project Ga0078972, IMG submission 67568) | Hot spring thermophilic microbial communities from Obsidian Pool, Yellowstone National Park, USA - OP-RAMG-01 (SPADES assembly) (version 2) | ecosystem: Environmental > Aquatic > Thermal... | reverse complement strand
ATGGTCAGGAAGGTGTCTTCATCGATCACGGGTTAGCTCCTTTCTTTTGACTGGGATAGTGAGCTAACTCTAGTCGATTGACACCTTCCTCTCAACTGTCCAATTCACAACAAGCGTTTAAGCCTTTGATGGCGAGGAAGACCTTGGAGAGGCCCTAGAGATGACCGACAAACAGGAGGAGTTGCGCAAGCTGCCCAGCGTTGACCGGCTCATGCAGCACCCTGATGTAGCTGTGCGCCTGGAAACCGACGGGCGTGAGGCCGTGTTGGACGCTATTCGTACTACGCTGGAGAAAATGCGGGCGGAGATCTCGGCCGGATCGCCCTATCCCGGTGATGCCGAGCTCGTGCAGCGCATACAGGCCCGGCTCGCCTCTACCATGCGACCTACGCTTCGCCCCGTGATCAACGCCACTGGCGTGATCCTTCACACCAACCTGGGCCGCGCTCCCCTCAGCGAAGAGACCCTTCAGGCGATGCGCCGCGTGGGCTTGGGCTACAGTAACCTGGAATTTGACTTGGAGGCCGGCCACCGTGGCTCGCGTTATGTTCACGCTGAAAGCCTCCTCTGTCGGTTAAGTGGCGCGGAGGCCGCTCTGCTCGTGAACAACAACGCCGGCGCCGTCCTTTTGGTCCTCTCGGCACTGGCCAGGGGGCGCGAGGTGATCATCTCCCGAGGGCAGCTTGTGGAGATCGGTGGGGGCTTTCGCATTCCCGAGGTGATGGCCCAAAGTGGGGCAACGTTGGTTGAGGTGGGCACCACCAATCGCACCTATGTGAGCGATTATGCCGCAGCGATCACCGAACGCACGGTGGCCTTGATGCGCGTGCACTCCAGCAACTTTCGCGTCATCGGCTTTACCCATCAGCCGAGCCTGGCGGAGATGGTCCAACTGGCGCGGGAGCGAGGGCTTTGGCTGTTTGACGATCTGGGCAGCGGTTGCCTGATGGATACGCAGCGTTTTGGCTTGGCGCACGAGCCGACCGTCCAGGAAAGCATCGCCCAGGGGGCTGACGTGGTTACCTTCAGCGGCGACAAGCTCCTCGGCGGCCCGCAGGCGGGGATCATCGTCGGCAAGGCCGAGCTGATCGAGCGCCTGCGCCGTCATCCGCTGACTCGCGCTCTGCGGGTGGACAAGACGACCATCGCGGGCATCCAGGCCAATCTGCTCCATTATGTAAGAGGTGAAGCGCTGACCAAGATCCCCATCTGGCGCATGATCGCCATGCCTGTAGAGGAGATCACCGCACGCGCCCGTGCCCTCCTGGAGGCTCTGGGACCCTCTGGCGCTCGCTGTGAACTGATTCCGGGGCGGTCCATGATCGGGGGCGGATCGCTGCCCGAGGAGAGTTTACCGACGACGCTCATCGCTCTACCTGAGGGGGATGCCACCTCCTTAGCCGCCGCGTTGCGACTCGGCGAGCCGCCCATCGTGGCTCATATTCAGGATGGGCGCGTGGTCCTTGACCTACGTACCGTCCTGCCCGAGGAGGAGCAGGCCCTCATCGGGCGCCTGCGCGAGTTGCTCTAAGCGCAGATCGTATGCGGCGACTTCGGTTGTCCCCGGGGTGATGGCCGAGATGATCAGTAGGGCACGTTGTACCTCTGTGCCAAAACCCTGGATAAGCCACTCCCCTTGACCATCGGCGTTCACGGGCAGGCGTCTGATGGCGGGCACCTGGCCGAACTCCACGAGCTGCACGAGATAACGCTGGGGCAGGGTGTTATCGTGACGGATGAACCCACGAGCGAGCCAGCCGTTCTCCCCATCCTCAACGTCATCCCTGAAGCCGATTGCCGAAAGCTCTAGGTCGTCTAGGCAGAGGCCGGGCCCGTTCACGGCGTCGTCGGTGATGTAGTCAAAGCGCAGGAGCACTTTTCGGCCACAGTAGTCATTGAGGTTCAGCCTCTCGCGGACCCAGGCCGGCTCATGGTTGGCGGCTTCTTCCGCGGGCGCGCCGGACTTGCCCGAATAGCCGGGGCCGAGGGCATTGCCGTTGGGGTTATAGTCGGTCATGTGCTCGCCGCGCAGGAATTGCCAGCTTTTGCCGCCATCCGTTGAAACCCGCACATAGGCATAGTCCCAACCACTTTCAATGTCGTACCACAGGTTGAAAGTCAGGGTCGCCGTCTGCACGTGGGTCAGGTCAAAGCAACGCTCTAGAGAGGAGTGGCCGGAATCCCCTCGGTTGGACCACCACTGATAGCGACCACTCGCCGGCTCATTGGGGACCACCTTGACTTGGGGCGCGCCGGCGAAGACGATGCGTAAGGGGGCAGCTCGGCTTGGCCAGAGCTCAATGTAATCCGCGGCATACTGATGTACGGTGCCCTGGTAGCTGTAGGGGAAGGAGCGCACCTGATGCTGGCTTTTGACATGAACGTCAATGCCCGCATAGCCAAAACGTCCCTCGCCGAGTTGGGGATCATCCAGGATGTTGGCGATCAGCCAATCGGCGAAAAGTTCGTTAAAGGTGACGCCGGCTTTTAACCGGGCAAGCGTGGCCTCAAAGCCGACGAGCCCGTTGGCTGGCTCGCAGATGAGCATGCGCACCGCCTCAGAGCCGAAACGCTCTAGGAAATAGCGTAGCATCAGGTAGGATGCGCCGTAATGGGCGATGGACTCGCCCGGTTCGTCGCTCCAGGCGTTCAGTTGCACGTCGGGTTGGTTCTCAAACTCGCGCAAGGCCCCCTTTGGTCCGGCATAGCCGTTAAGGTCTTCGGCCAGCTCTGAAGCGCCCTCGCTAACCCAGGCATCCTCGTTGTTATCTTGGTGCCAGTGGATCATATGCTGGAACTCGTGGGCCAATACGGCCTCGTATTCCGGTGTCCCCGGCTCCAGTGCCCTAAGGTTCATGACGAACATCTCCTGTTCGTTGCTGTAGGGATGTACGAGGCCGGAGTATTGGTTCACGCTGGTAAAGTAACCGGCGGCTCCGCTGAAAAGGGCGTTGAGCACTACGAGGCGCGGATCGCCGTCAATGCCCGGCGTCCATTCCGAGCCAAAATAGCGGTGGTTGGTAGGATAAATGCGCTCCTCAAAGACCTTGGCCGAGCGCTCCAAGCCGCCCTGGTCCACGATGGCTTCCTCTTGCACCCACATCTGGAGGTGCTCCGTCTGCGCGCGGAGGGTTGCGGTGATCTGGTAATTGCGCGAGAGATCCAGATCACCAACCCAGAAACGCCTCTGATCTCCAATGCGGGAGGCCAAAGGGGTCTGGCGGACAATGCGGGGGATGGGCTCTCCGGAGCCACGCAGACTGCTGACGAACGCCACATCATCCCGAGGGGGCATTTGGTTTTGGGCTAGGCGTTCCAACAGCTCCGGCGTGGGGCTGGGCCTAGGGGTTGAGAGAAAAAAGAGGAATCGGCGAGCCGTTGCTGTGGCGTTTGACCGGGGCCCCACGGCGCAACCGACGATCGTGCTCGCCAACAAGATCACTAGGACGACAAGAAAGCCTGCTCGCACGCGGCCCATTTAGGTTTTCGTGATCTCCAACTGAGCGCCGCAATTGGGACATTTGCGCAGCGCCGTGCGCACGGGCAATTTGGTGCCACAATAGGGACAGACCTTTTCTACCATAGAGGGGAGCAACCCCTTGAAGACATACACCGTGCGCTCCCCGCGTTGTTCGCGCGTGCAGGTGCCCTCGGCGCACAGCTTCTCCAGGGTGTTGGTGGCCAACTCCTGGGGTATGCGATACTCCGCGCGAAGTTGGGCGACGGTCAGCTCACCCCCCAGGCGGCGGGCCATCTCCACCGCGCCGGTTTTGAGCGCCTCGGGGCTGATCTCTGCCAGCCTGCGCAGGCGCCTGATCCCGCTGACGAGCAGCACCGTGGCGATCGCCAGCAACACCAGGGCGATGGGGAAACGGCTTGCTTTGGTCGTGGCGGCGATCAGGAAGAGGACCCCCACGGTGTAGAAGGGGATAGATAAGAGCACTACGATGATGGCAACGAATTTCTTCATGATGTCGCTCCTGTGACAAGTCTATCGGGTAGGCCGATCAGCCCCAAGCGGCGGTAGCCTGGCTCAAGGCCTTGCCCAAGTGCTCAAAAAGGCCTTGGATGTTCGCGTCGGTTAGGCGGCCCTTGACATATTGGCTCACGATCTGGCTGAACTCCAGGGGATGTCTGCCCATCTGTTTCTCGTCTTTGACCTTGGCTTGTAGTTCCTTCCAGGTCTCGTTCAGCGTTACCGCCCACTGTGACACAGGAACCTGCACCTCCTTGAGGTTGTAGCGTCGCTGCTCCTGAAGGACGGTGGCCACGCTTTGCTGGAAGCGTTTCAGCCCCTCTCCCACACCCTTGGTCAGGCCAAGGATTTCGGCCACGGCACGCAGGCCCTCTTCGTAGGCGCGGCGCACCTGATTGCGCTGCGCGAGGTCCCTGAGCGCCTCTCCCAGCTCGCCGGGAATATCCGGAGGCTCGTTCAAGTTCTCCAATACTTTCTGTAAGGCTCCCTGCTCGGCGAGGGCTTCCAAGTTCGTCTGCAAATAGGCACGGCGGCTCTCGGCCTCGGCGACACGTACCCCGAGTTGTTCCCATTGCTGGCGTAACTCGGCCTGTTTCTCGCCCGCTTTCTGCACAGTGTCCAGCCATTCCTGGCGCACCTGGCGAAGCTGCATCAGCGCCTTGGCTTGTTCCTCTTTGGCCTGGCGCTGCGCTCGCTTGAGCTTGCTGATCCGCCCGGCGTGAATGAGCCAACCCAAGGGGAAGGTGTCCAGCTTCTCCAGTTCCTCAAAAGCCTCGGCGTACTGATCCTCTAGTTTGGCTATCAAGGCCTTGAGTGCTTCCTCGCGCTGGTCAAACTGGGGATTGGCCCGGCGCAAATCGCCGGTTGTGGCCTTTGCCTGGGCCAAAAGCTCGTCCATCTTGGCTCGTGACTCGCGGATCTCTTTCTCCAAGCCGGCGATCTCTGCTTGCAGGCGCGCGCGCTCCTCGGCCTCAGCGCGATCGATCAGCTGGGCGAAGGCCGGTGGCAACTCGCGGCGTCGTGCTGCCACACGGGGATAACAAAAGGCAAGCTTCTCTTTCCAAGCCTCCAGCTCGCGCTTAAAGATATCGTTAAACTGAAATTGGACCTCTTCAATCTCCTTATAGCAGGTCTCCAACTCGCGCCGTTTGTCATCCAGGTAGCGGTGGAACTCGGCCAGAGTCATCCGATAGACGCGTTCTGCGCCCTTGCCAGCCATGTCATCCCTCCATCATTTGGCGAGCTGCGACGTTCGGTTGTGAACGGATCGTTCCTCCCTTTACGGCTTAATGTTTCCGCAGGCCAACGCCCCATGTCCTTGCCCAAAGGGCCTTTTTGAGCCGCCAGACCAGCCCGGCCCATGGCGGCCCCCCAGGCGCTAACCCCGCGAGTTCACCGAATCCGCCGCGCTGATCCCAATAGAGCGGACAGGCGCCACAACAGATGTCCCTTATCTTGCAGCGCTGGCATACGGGAGGGACGAACTCCTTGCGGCGCCAATATCGCGCGGTGCGCGTGTACCACACAGAACGAAAGGGGCGGTGCACCAGGTCGCCAATGCCTCCCTCAAAGCTGGAGCAAGGGAGCAACTGTCCCGAAGGATCGACCGAGAGGAGGCCGTCTACGCAAGCGCACGACTTGCTGCCCAGTCCAGCTTGGACGGGGTTAAAGAGGCAATAGGGCAGAGGGGAATACCACACGAAGCGCAAGCCTTGCTCCTTTGCGCGCGCCTGGACGGAGCGGATCAGTGGGCCGATCTCCGTGTAGCGGATGTCGTCCGCCTCGTGTTTCAAGGCGGTGCCCGTACGGATGACCATGTTCATGGAGAAATACTCGGAGCGCAGCTCCTGGGCGATAAAGTCCACCAGCTCCAGCAGATGCTGGCGGTTGCCGCCGCAGATCGTCGTGTTCGTGTGGGTGTGGATACCCGCTGCGCGCAAGTTCTTTACCCCACGCACGGTTTGCTCCCACGAGCCGGGATGGCGAGTGATCGCGTCGTGCACGGCTGCCGAGCCCCCCTCCAGGCTCACCTGGGCGGAATCCAGGCCGGCCTCGGCGAGGGCGCGCGCATAGGCAGGGTCGGCGCATTTGAGGCCATTGGTAATCAGGTTGACGCGCATCCCCTTGGCCTTGGCGTAAGCGATCAGCTCGGGAAGATCTCGGCGCAAAGTGGGCTCCCCGCCGGTGAAAGAGACCGTGGGGCAGCGGGCCTCATCGAAGATGCGGTCAATGACGATCTTGACCTCGGCCGTGCTCATCTCGGGCACCTGGCGACCACGGTTGGGCGAGTCGGCGTAGCAGAAGGTACAACGGTTCTGGCAATCGTACGTTAAGGCGATCTCCGATAACACGGGCAATTCGCGCCGATGGCTGCCATAAGGCGTCTGCCTGATGCTGGGCGCTCCGCAGACGTTATCGTTGAGCAAGGCGGATACACTGATGAGGAGATTGCGCAGGTCCTCACGCACCCGCGCCTCATCAGCTTGATAGCGCTGGGCCACGAAACGCACCACAGCCTCAACATCCGGCCCCTTGGAGTTACTGTAGAGCATATCCAGCATCAGGGTGGCCGTCTCGTTCAAGTAGTGCAGCCGATTGGGGCGCAGGATGATCAGGCCATCCTCAGGGCGGATGTACACGTACTCCCGCGTGGAGTTCACCAGATCGGTAGCGAACCGCTGTAGATCAAAAGGCTGTGATGCTTCACTCATGTTTTATCCTGCTTAGAAACGGCTCACGCAGGCCGAGTGGCAGGCGCTATGGCAGGCGCTATGGCACACGCAGGCCGAATGACAGGCGCTGTGACAGGCATCGTGTACACAGGCACTATGGCAAGCGTCGTGTACGCAGGCCGAATGACATGCGCTATGGCAGGCCGAATGGCAGGCGTCGTAGCCGGCCTCGCCGGGCGCGCTTTTTTCGCCGCCCAAGATGCGGCTCACTCCCTGCTCAATGCGCTGTACCGTGCCGCTGATGGTCTGCTCCACGCCGCGCGTCAGCTCATCGGCCAAACGCTCCAGGGGCGCGACGGCCTCCTGAGCGGTGCGCACCAAGGGACCGGGCGCTCCGGCGGCCGCGGGAGCCACCCGCCGGCGGTCGCTCAAGATGATCCAGGGCAGGTAGTTTGGCATCGGCGCTTGGGGTGGCCGGGTGCGCCAATCTCGCTCATATTCTTCCCAGGCGGTATCAATCCGTCGCCGGTAGGTCTCCCGCGTGGCTGCCGGATCTGCATTCCACATCTTGGGCTGGACGCTGGCGGCTACTGCAGCGAGGATCGCGGGAATCTTGGTCTTGTCGAGCGTCCCATCCTCTTGGATGGCATCCAGCAGGGCCTTTTCATAACTGGCGAGCTGTGCATCGGGCTTGAGCACCTCCATCTGCAAGGGGACGCGATTGACCACGTTGATCACACCGCGCTGCTCAAGGGCCAGGACGATAAGGGTGATCGTCTTGGTTGAATCGCCCAGGTAGAAGGCCGCCTCAATGGCGTTCAGGTCGGGCACCACGCCGGGGGTTTGGAAAGTCTCTATGTCTATCTCGGGTGGCTCATAGGTTGGCTTGGGCTTGCGCGGGCGCGTGGCCAAGACCGTCAGGATCAGGACGGCGAGGGTGATGGGGATGCCAAAACAGAAGGCTCCTGTGCGCAGCGAACGCCATTCTGAGCTGGTAAAGCCTATGAATCCGGCCGGCTCTGTGGGAGCCGGTGTGGGCTGTTTCAAGGGGATGGCGGTCTCTTTTGTCGTGGTGATGAACTCACCAGGAATGTAGAACTTGGGCACCATCGTCTGGTTGGCCCGAAGGTTGTCCTTGCGAACGAAGAGGGAGAGCCAAACCTTGCCCGTCTGTTCATCAGGGGTAGGGAAGTAGACCCAACGATCGAAACGGCTCGTATCTTCTACCAGTAGCCCGGTGGCGTCAACGATCTCGTCTGTGACCTCCTCGGGCTGGGTGATGTTTGCGGGCAATTCAATGGGCAATACGTAGCGAATCTCTTGACGCACGATGGGCAGAGCCCACTGGAAAGGTGCCCAGCCGATGGCGCGATAGGGTTTCCCATTGACCGTCGTCTCATCAAAGACGGAGCTATCTACCGTGTAACGCACCAGGATCTCGTACTGTCCGCCGTTGCGGGTGGGCTTTTCAAAGTTGACCTGATAGGTCTCTGGCCCGCCTTGCAGGGTCACCGTAAAGACCCCATCGGGGCCTTTGCCGCTCGCGGAGACGATGGTATGCTCGCGGGGGAAGGGACCTAGCGCGCTGATCTTGCTGCGACCGCTCTCCAGCTCGGTGAAGGTTAAGGTATAGCGCACGTCTAGGCGCCCATCGTTGAGCACGACCACGTAGGCATCGACCTTATCTATCCTAACGGGGTCGGCCGCTGAGGCAACCAGGGGCAGTATGCCCCAGGTTACAGCCACGACGGCGATAACCAGAAGCGAGATCCTTACAATGCGATGCATGGTCATTCCCTCCCTGCGCCAAACAGGGCTTGACGCGCAACGAGATAGGCAAAGCGGGGCAGGGCTAACATCCGCCGCCAGCGCCAGGGTTGGTGCAACAGGCGGTGTAGCCATTCCAGCCCCATTTTGCGCATCCACCGGGGGGCGCGAACCGCGACCCCGGCGATAAAGTCCAACGTCCCCCCAACTCCCATACATACCGGCACCCCCAGCCGGGACAGGTTGCGATGGATCCACAGGTCTTGCCGAGGTGCCCCATAGGCTACGAACAAAAAGTCGGGCGATGCCTCGCGGATGCGGGCAATGATCCCTTCCTCTTCGGCAGGATCCGGAGACCCTGCGTAGGTCCCGACGATCTGCACTCCCGGATACTTCCGCCTCAGGGCCTCGGCAGCCTTTTCTGCCACACCGGGCGCTGCTCCTAACAAGTATAACCGATAACCCCGTCGTGCGCTCATCTCAGCGATCAAGGGCACGGTATCCGAGCCCGTCACCCTTTCAGGCAGCGGTTGGCCCAGCAATCGCGCGGCCCATAGCAAGCCGACCCCGTCGGGCAAAGCTAAATCGGCCTCTTCCAATGTTACGCGAAACTCGGGATTGCGTTGCGCTTCCATCACGAATTCGGGGTTAAGGGTGACGATCTGATGAGGGCGGCCCTCGGCGATAAAGCGTTCCATCGCCCCCAACGCCTGCTCGGTCGTCACCTTGTCCACCCTGACGCCCAGGATGCGCACCGACCCAAAGCGTACGTCACCCACCGCTACCGACGGCCTCTATCGCTGCGAGAACTTGGCGAGCGCAGCGTTGCCATGTGAAGGCCCGCGCGCGCTCACGACCTCGGGCGATCAATTCTTGCCGCAAGCCGTGATCTGTATAGACCCGTCGCATGGCCTCGGCTAAAGCCGACGCATCCGCCGGATTGACAAGCAGTGCGGCCTCACCGGCTACTTCGGGTAGAGAGGATACGTTAGAGCAGATCACCGGCGTATCACAGGACATGGCCTCCAATACGGGCAGGCCAAAGCCCTCATACCAACTGGGCAACACGTAGGCCAAGGCCCCGCTTAAAAGGGCAGGGAGATCCTCTTGAGCGACATATCCGGTGAATACCACGCGCTCTTGGATAGCCAATTTGTGAGCCATCTCTAGGATCTCTTTATACAACCATCCTCGTTTGCCTGCAAGCACGAGGCGCACATCATCCTCTATGGCTCGTTTAGCTATGAGGAGGGCAAAGGCCCGGATGAGCGTCGTCAGGTTCTTGCGGGGCTGCAGCGTGCCCACGTAAAGGAAGTAACGCTGCCCCGTGCCGTACTTGAGGCGCGCGGCTTCCAGGGCCTTGGGATCTGTCACCGGGGCAAAGCCCTCGGCGCCGGCGGGGTAGGCCAGGATGATCTTGGCCGGATCTAGGCCGTAGTATGAGATCAGGTCGGTTGCTGTCGCCTGCGAATCCACGATGACCCGGGCCGAGGCACGGGCGTTAAAGCGCGTGGCCCAATCTAGGTACCAGCGGGCCCAACGGGTATGAGCTTGGGGATAGTGAAGATAGCCTAGGTCGTGGACCGTGGCTAAACAGCGCTTGGGATGGAAGAGCGGCAACACATGTGCCGGGACATAGAGGACATCCGGTGGGTGTAGGGTCACCTCCCAGGCCAGCCGCACATGCGTCCAGAGCCTCGGGAAGGGGATGATCCGCCAGCTCACGCGTTCGTCGCGCACAAACAGGCCCTCGGGCGGGGCTTGGTTGAAGTAGAGGCGAAAGCGATGGGAACGGCCCTCTTGAATCAGGGCCCGGATCAGGTACAGTGAGTAGTGTTCTGTGCCCGTGCGTTGGGCTGCTACGGCCCGGCTGGCGTCAATGCCGATGAGCATCTTAACGGACAACCGTCTTGATCAGGGCCTGAGCCCCCGCAGCGCGAAGCGCGGAGGCCACCTCATCTTGAGTCTGCTCATCTACGAGGGCGATAAGGCAGCCCCCTCGGCCACTGCCGGAAAGCTTGGCGCCCTTGGCACCGGTATCCAGGGCCGCGAGGTAAAGTGTCTCTAGCTCCCGGCACGATACCCCTAGCTCGCGTAGGAGGCCGTGGTTACGGTTCATAAGCTGCCCCAATTCTCGGAGCTTGCCCTCAGCAATGGCCTGCTTTCCGCTCTCTACGGTGGCCCCGATCTCGTCAAATAGGGCCTCGTAGCGCGGCCGGTCGGCCAGCCAAGCGCGGCGCACGTCCTCAACAGCCGTGCGGGTCTTGGAGGGGATGCCGGTATCGGCGATCAGGAGAGTAAACGGCTTCCCCACCCAGAAGATGTCCGCCCGCTGTCCCTTGACAAAATAAACCGGCTTCTCAAAGGCGATCACCGTGTTATCAATGCCGCTAGGGGTGCCATGGAAGATGGCCTCCGTCTGGTAGACCAGGTCGGATACCGCTCGGGCGGTGAGGTGGCGACCGTAGTGTTCCGCGAGCGCGCGCACCAGGGCCGTGGCGACGGCTGCGCCGCTGCCCATGCCCCTGGCAATGGGGATCTGGGAACGCACCACGATGCGCAACGCCTGGTCTTCGGAGATACCCAGGTATTGTAACGTGTTACGGACGGTCGTCTGAAGGGCGCGCGCTGCGTCGGACTCGTAATCCTCGTCCAGGCGGTAACTCTGGCCAATATCCTCGGCCACGATGATCACCCCGCTACCGGGGCTTTGGGAGGTGATCTCCACGGTGGCGCGCAGGTCGCTCACGGGTACGGCGATGGCTGGCCGGCCATAGACGACCGCATGCTCACCCAGGAGGATCACCTTGCCCGCAGCGGAACTCAAGGTGGAGCTCATCGTGACAGTGAAACGGCCGCTTTCTGGAGCAAGGGGCGGAATTTGTAATTGTAGAGGATGATCCCATCATCCCCTTCCTCGCGTATCTTGCGCGTGACCATCTCTACGGGCATTCCGATGTATACCTCGTCCTGCTCCACATCGGTGAGTTGAGCCGTTATCAGCGGTCCCTCCTCAAGCTTGATCAGGGCCACCACATAGGGGGCATATTTCTCAAAGCCTTTAGGGGCCGCGTACAGGGTGGAAAAGGAATAGACCACCCCCTTGCCGCTAAAGGTGAAGGGTTCCCTGGCCGGCCCGCTGCATTTGGGGCAGACGTCACGGGGCGGAAAGAGCTTGGCCCCGCAGTGGGGGCAGATCTCTCCGACCAGGCTCATGCGTTGCTTGCTCGTGCGCCAATAAGCTGCCAAACTCATAGCGTATCTCTCCCTCTAGATCCGTTCATTCTATTCGCTCCAAGATATGTGTGACCACGATGGCCCCACTGCCACCGATGTTCTGCGTCATCCCAATGCGACAGCCCTGAAGCTGATTGGCCCCCGCTTGGCCCCTCAGTTGCTGTACGGCCTCAACCACTTGATAGATACCCGTCGCCCCTACGGGGTGCCCGCGCGCCTTCAACCCGCCCATCGTGCAGATGGGGACGCGCCCCTCTAAGGTGATCTGGCCCTCCAAAGCGAGGCGCACCCCCTCGCCGCGCGCCGCAAAGCCCGCGGCCTCCAACGATAGGGCGGCCATGATGGTAAAGGCGTCATGGAGCTCAAAGAAATCAATATCGTTCGGCCCTATGCCGGCTTGGGCATAGGCTCGCCAGGCCGAATCCCTGGCCGCTTGCAGGGTTAGCGGGTCCTCGCGATCATGCAGCGCCACGGAATCGGTAGCTATAACAGAGGCCGCGATGCGCACCGGTACAAGGCCCTGGGCGCGGGCGAACTCGGTTGAGGCCACCACCACTGCCGCTGCGCCATCGGCGATCCCCGACGAATCCAGCAGGCTCACCGGATCGGCGATCATCCTGGCGCGCATAAAGGCTTCCAAGCTGATCGGCTTGCGAAACATGGCATTGGGGTTATTGACCGCGTTGCGATGGGCGTTCAGGGCAAAGCCGGCAAAGTCCTCCCGCTTATAGCCGAATTCGTGCATATAGCGGCGCATCAGCAAGGCGTTCAAGGCCACGAACGACAAGCCGTGTTCCGCTTCATAGGTGGCGTCCGCCGCCGAGGCCAAGGCCGTCGTGGTCTCCTCGGAAGTGGTATCCGTCATCTTTTCCACGCCGCAGGCCACGACGATATCGTGTATACCGCCTGCAACGGCCATATAGGCCAGGTGCAGGGCGACGGCCCCAGAGGCACAGGCTGCCTCAACCTTGAGGGCTTCTATGCCCCGCAAACCGGCGTAATCGGCGATCAACGCACCCACGTTCTCCTGTCGCGATAGCTGTCCCGAGAGCATGTTCCCCACGTACAAGGCGTCCGGACGCTTGACATGGGCGTCTTCCAAAGCCGCACGTACTGCTTCAGTACTCAAGTCTCGTAGGGATCTTTCCCAGTGTTCCCCTACGGGCGTTTGCCCGATGCCGATGATGCTAACGTCTCTCACTCGCTCAGCGAACCTTCCAAGGCAAGTTGTCCTGCACTAGTGCAGGTGCAGTTTCTCGCGATAGCGCACGTAAAGGCCATAGTCGATCTCGTGGCGGCGGGCGATGTAATCCCGTGTTAAAGGAGCCAATTGGCGGCACGCCTTCAGACGTTCTGTGATGAGCCAGGAGAAGGCATCGCTCCCGGCGCCCGATCCGAAGGATACCTGAAGCACGCGCTGCCCTGGCTCGGCTATATCCAGTATGGCGCTGAAGCCGATCATGGAGGATCCGGCGTAGGTGTTACCGATCTCGTTGACCAGCAGCCCTGGGGCGATCTGTTCGCGGCTGAAGCCGAGCTCGGCGGCCAGGCGCAGTGGAAAACGGACGTTGGGCTGATGAAAAACGGCCCAGTCAAAATCGGCGGGCGTGTATCCCAGGGCTTTCATCAAGTGTTCCGCCGCGGCAATGGAATGTCGGAAATAGGCCGGCTCGCCGGTGAAGCGACCTCCATGACGCGGGTAACGTTGTTGCGGGCGCCGCCAAAAGTCGGGCGTATCGGTGACGAAAGAATAGGAGGCCTCCAAGCGGGCGATGCTCTGCTCTCCTGGACCGAGGATATATGCCGCACCTCCGGCGGCGGCGGTGTATTCCAGGTCATCCCCCGGCCGGCCCTGGGCCGTATCCATGCCGATGGCCATGGCGTAGTTGGCCATGCCCGAGCCGACCAAGGCGATGGCGGCCTGCATCGCCTCGGTGCCCGCCTTGCAGGCGAACTCCCAATCGGCTCCTTGGGTCTCAGGTCCAACGCCGATGGCCTCGGCGACGATGGCCGAAGTGGGCTTGACGGCGTAAGGATGCGATTCACTGCCCACCCAGACGGCACGGATCTCCTGAGGGTTAATCCCGGCGCGGGCCAGGGCATTGCGCGCGGCTTCAATGGACATGGTGACTGTGTCTTCGTCAAGGCCGGGCACGGCCTTCTCCGAGAGCGGCAAATCGTCCTCGCCGCCATGCCAGATGCGGCTGATCTCCCGGGCGGGCAAGCGATAGCGAGGCACGTAGGCCCCATAGCCCACGATGCCCACCTCGCGGATGGGCTTCATGACGGTCTGAGTTGCGCCTTTCTGCAAACTAGTTTGCATTTTGGGCTCCATCGGCTCTAAGCTCAGCCAAAATCGCCTCGGCGCGGTCCACCCTAATGGCACCCTCGGAGATCAACCGTTCGGCGAGGCGGTCAACCAACTCCCCTGTAGCCCCGGCAGCCATGGCCACCTGGCGGGCGTGGAGCTTCATATGTCCTTGTTGAATGCCCTCCATCGCCAGGGCGCGGAGAGCGGCCAGGTTTTGCCCTAGCCCCACCGCAGCCATGACTTCGGCGAGTTCCCGGGCAGTCGTCACGCCGAGGATCTTGAGTGCCAGGCGTGCCTTGGGGTGCACTTTGGTGGCTCCGCCGACGATCCCTACGGCCAGGGGAAGCTCAATGGAACCCACTAGGTTACCCTGCGCGTCGCGTTCCCAGGTGGAAAGGGGCAAATAGGCCCCAGAGCGGGCGGCATAAGCGTGCGCGCCGGCTTCAATCGCACGCCAATCGTTGCCCGTGGCGATCGCGACGGCATCTATGCCGTTCATGATTCCCTTGTTATGCGTGGCTGCACGGTAGGGGTCGGCTACAGCGAAGGCATGGGCCTCCAGCAATCGCTGCACGCCCTGTTCGGCGCTTAGCCCTTCCAGAGCCAACGCTTCTTTAGGAACCAGGCACCAAGCGCGAGCCAGCCTGCGGTCGGCTAGGTTGGAGAGGATGCGCAGGACAACGCGCCCGCCACTCACGCGCTCTACCGTCGGCGCCAGGGCTTCCACGGCGGTATTGACGACATTGGCCCCCATCGCATCGCGCACATCGTAGAGCAAGTGCACGACCAACATCGGCCCCACCGGACTGTTTGGGATCAGGCGTACCTCTATATCCTTGGCTCCGCCACCCAGCTTGACGATGACGGGATCTTGGGCGTTAGCGAGAGCCAGAAGCTCATCTTTGGCGGCCAAAAGCCGCTGGCGCGCTGCTGCGGGATCGGCCACATCCAGGACCTGGATCTGGCCGATCATGAGGGGCTCGTCCGAGGAGGTGTGAAACCCTCCCCCCTGGCGCACGAGCTTGGCGGCGTAGCTCAGCCCGGCAACAACCGAAGGTTCCTCTATGGCCATGGGGATCAAGTAATCGCGGCCATTGATGCGAAAGTTTGTGGCGATGCCCAGGGGGAGGCCATAGACACCCACTACGTTCTCAATCATGCGCTCGGCCTGGTCAAGGCTCAGTCCGCCTGTATCGCCCAGGAGGGCCAATTCAGCGTCGCTCAGCGAGGCGAAATCTTGCACACGCTGGGCGCGCTCGTGGGGCGTCAATTGAAAGAAGGCTGGGAGGCGTGAACTGCGTTCCACTTCCTTTCCTCGCCGATCTTATCTGAGCACGATGATACGATGCTAAGCAGTAAGATGATCTGAGAGTCACCGTGCCATCTTGGCACCCGAAAGACCTCTCATCGTACGTATAGGATGACCTAAATTATAACAACTGGGGACTGCCAAAAACTGTCAGTAGGTGTCAAAAAGCTGTCAGAAATGGGCTTGGCAAGGGACTCGGGTTAGAGGGGCGAGAGTAAACCGCCGTTTGGCCTTGAGGCCAGGACATACACTCACCGAATGGCCCTAGGACAGAGGCCAGGAAGCCCCTGCCCTAGGGTGGGGGAGAAAGAATGCGCTACGCTTGATCGGCAGGCTTGTCATCCTGGGGAGCCGAAAGGTCTCCTAAGGTGAGCTCGCCGTAGCTGGTGCCGCCGGAGGCAGAGGGCGCGGCCTGCATCTCTATTTGGCCTAACAGATGCGCGCAGACCAGAGTCGCCCAGAAAGTGGTGAAGAAGACGCCCACTCCGCATAGGATGCCGCCCGCTATGCCAGCTACCAGGAACGCGACCACGGTGAGCAACAGAGCGACGATGTAATCGCCCAAGTTCGCGCCGATGAAGCGGAATATCTCACCGAAACGGAAGAAACTGGCAAACTCGCCGCTTTTCGCGTACTTGACCACTGCTGCGGGCAAGATGATCCCCGCGGCCAAGGCCCACAGGGCGTAAAGACAGGAGAGCCCGACCGCACAGATCCCTGCCACGCTCTGGGCGTCTGACGATCCGCTGGCTCCCGCTATGGCCGATATCGCTGCAGAGAGGCCTTGCAGGATGAACATGGGGATGGCGTAGATCAGCCAGGCCACAAAGACCATCAGGCCCTTCATAAAGTCTCCACCCCAATCGTCCCATTCGGGCAGGGGCTTTTCCACGCCTTCGGAGACGTTCTTGAGCGTGCGCAAGGCGTAACCGCCGGGGATAAAGTTCAAGATGGGCACGATGTTCAATAGGCCGCCGATCGCCACCTTCTTGAGCCAATCCTTGTCCTCAAACACGTAGCTGAATGACTTGCCGATATCCATGATTCCTCCTTTGTTTGGTGCCGCTTTTGGGCGGCCTGATCTCTGGACTACGACTTATCCTACGCGATTATACACGAAAAGGTTGCTCCTCTTCAAGGGCGCGAGCATGCCGATTTGCGTGCCGGCAGGCCCGTGAGTAAGCTTGCGATATCAGCAGTGGGGGCGGAGATGCTGTCTGCGAAGGTATCCTGGGACACAGGAGTAGAGGGTGTATCGTCGTGTCATTGAGGCCTGGCTAGACGCGTTGCCGTTGCGTCGCCAGGTGGTTCATTATGTGTGTGCTCAAGGCGTGCGCGCCTATCTTGTCGGGGGGACGGTGCGCGACGCTTTGCTGGGCCGCCAAAGCTACGATTTGGACTTGGCCGTAGAGGGTCGGGCTATGGCTCTTGCTCGCCAAGTGGCCGACAGGTTTCGCGCGGCCTACGTGCCCCTGGATGTTGAGCGCGATGTGGCCAGGGTCGTGGTACGGATTACAGGAGGGGTTCATCACGTTGATTTCGCTGGCCTTCGCGCGGGGGATATTGAGGCCGACCTTTGGGCACGCGACTATACCATCAACGCGATGGCCGTGGACTTGCAAGATCCCTTAGGAGAGTTGCTCGACCCCACCGGAGGGCAGAGGGATCTCGCCGCCGGGTTGTTGCGCGTCGTTCGTGACGATGCCTTCAGAGAGGATCCGCTGCGCATTTTGCGCGGGGTGCGCCTACGGGGGGCTTTGGGGTTCGCTTGGACTCCGGAGACCGAGGCCCTGGCCCGAGCTTGGCTTCATGGCCTGGGGCGAGTCTCCCCGGAGCGCATTCGTGACGAATTGATGCAAATCTTGGCCCTCCACGATGCGGCTGGCAGCTTGGCCTATGCGCATTCCCTCGGCTTGTGGAGTGAATTGTTCCCAGAGTTTGCCGGGCAGAGCGTCTCTTTGAGTGAGCAGGCTGTGCGAGTCGTCGCCTCGCTGGAAAAGCTCTTCGGCCCCTGGACCTGTGGGCAAACATGCACGCCTTTATTGGCCTCTTTGCAGCGCTATCGGCCGGTATTGCTCCAGCGTTGGGCCGAGGAGCTATCTTCGGGGCGCACGCGGTGGGTTGTCCTGAAGCTGGCCGCATTGCTAAGCCCGCTCCCCGAGGCGTCTGCACAGGGAGGGCAAGTGGCACGCCGGCTACGTTATAGCGTGCGGGAGATCCATTTCGTGGAGACCGCTCTCAAGGCGAGCGAGCGCTTGCTGGCTTGGGGGTCGCCGACTCAGTTAGAGCCGGTGGACATATATCGCTATTTCCGCGAGCTGGACGAGGCAGGGGTAGATGGGGCGTTGCTCGCTTTGGCCGCCTATCATGCTCACAGGGGGGTAGAGGAGAGCGACAAAGC
>Ga0078972_1010248_pt1 | contig 17676 bp, 17 predicted proteins | sample YelNatPaOPGAMG01_FD_67568 | JGI IMG/M metagenome (GOLD analysis project Ga0078972, IMG submission 67568) | Hot spring thermophilic microbial communities from Obsidian Pool, Yellowstone National Park, USA - OP-RAMG-01 (SPADES assembly) (version 2) | ecosystem: Environmental > Aquatic > Thermal... | reverse complement strand
ATAGTCAATAATGAGATTGCCACGCACCTTTCAGGTGCTCGCAATGACAGCTTTTCTGTTGTAGTCAATATGCGATCACCACGCCTGCCTTTGGCAGGCTCGTGATGACTTTTTGGTGTTGTAGTCAATAATGGGATTGCCACACTCTCTTCGTTCGTTCGCAATGACTATATAAGTTCTACGAACTCATTGAAAAATGTTTTTGCCCTTTATTAAAAATTTATTCAATTATTTAATAATAAAACTTATTTCACCGAAGAAGAGTTTTGATTTTATTAAAACGGGTATTTTTTCTTCCTTTGATACATATATCTTTAATTCTCCATCCTTACCGAATATTCTTTCATCTTTTATTGAAGGAACAAGGAGGAATGTCTCTATTTCACCTTTACCAGTTTCTATCTTTCCTCCATCATAAATCTTTATTTTTATAAAAGATGGTGAACCTCCTGTATGAACAGGAAATGATATTGAATCGTTCACATTAAATACAATATTTCTCATCATAAAAATTGCTGAGAAAAGGTCATAGTATCTTGTTTTCACTATGTATTTCCTGCCATCTGAGTAGATTATACTATCATCATAATATTCAATCTTCACATATGCCTTATATCTCCCTTCACTTATATTCCTTTCATATAATATTGATGTGAAATCTCCCCTTGAAACACTCCTGTAATAATCGTTAACAGGGTATATCTTTGAAAAAATACCCTTTGTCTTCAAAATACATATCACCTCATTTATATCATCATTCTTTCTGAATTCAATAGTTCCTTCACCAACTGTGATTAACCCATATCTTCCTTCATAATGGAATATCTCTGAATATAAAAAGATTAACAGGTTAAATGTAAACAGAAAGCCTTCTTTTTCCTCTCTTCATCATCTAAATTATTGTATAATTTCACTGCTTCCTGTGTCTTAAAAGATTCTATTTTTATATCTTTTTTCCGAAGTTCCTCAATAAGTTCCTTATCAATCTTCACAAATCCATAATAACCTGTTCCAATTACAATCTCTTTTATCCCTTTATTTATGGGATATTCAAGGTCTTCGATTGAAACTGAATGCCCTTCTTTCCTCCACCAGGGATGATAAACCTCTTCACCAATTATAATAACATCCTTTAAGAACTCTTCCCCATTTATTTTTATATAACCAAAAATGTATTTATCTATCATGGTATCCTGTCAAAACCTGTGTATTTTCTTAATACCTCTGGTATCTCAATACTTCCATCCTTCTTCTGGTAATTCTCTATTATTGCACAGAATGTCCTTGGTGTTGCAATACCAGAGCCATTCAATGTATGAACAAATTCTGTCTTCCCATTATTCCTGAATCTTATATTTGCCCTTCTTGCCTGAAAATCCTCAAAATTACTCACAGATGAGACCTCAAGCCATCTATTCAAGCCAGGAGAGAATACTTCAATATCGTATGTCTTTGCAGATGCAAATGAAATGTCATTATATGGAAGAAGGACAATCCTGTAAGGTAATCCCAATCTTTTAACAACCTCAACAGCATCATTAAGTAAAGATTCAAGTTCATCATAGGAATTTTCAGGCTTAACAATCTTAACAAGTTCAACTTTATTGAACTGGTGTAACCTCATAAGCCCTTTCGTCTCTTTCCCATAAGAACCAGCCTCTCTCCTGAAGCAGGCTGTATATCCTGTAAATTTTAAAGGTAATATATCTCCATCAAGGATCTCGTCCCTCACAATATTCGTTAGTGGAACTTCGGCAGTGGGATTAAGATATAGATTATCCTGTTCAATCAAATACATATCTTCCTTTAATTTCGGCAATTGACCTGTTCCGAACATACATTCTTCCCTTGCAAGGAAAGGAGGGAATATCTCCGTATAATTGTGTTCTTTTGTGTGAAGTTCAAGCATAAAATTTATCAATGCCCTCTCAAGTGTTGCACCTTTCCCTTTGTATAGGGGGAAATTACTACCAGCGATCTTTGCACCCGCCTCAAAATCAATTATATTATGTGCCTTGCAAAGAATAAGATGGTCTTTCACCTCAAAATCAAATTTTTTTATATCAGTCTGATAGATAATCTTTTTTTCTTCAGGAACAGAAATATGGGGGATATTAGGAATCCATATCAGTATTTTATCAATCTCTTCTTCTATCTTCTTCAATTCCTCCTCATTCCTTGCTATCTCTGACTTTAAATCTTTCAGTTCATCAATAATATCTTTTGGGTCTTCATTCCTCCTTTTTTTCTCAGAAACCTCTTTTGTAAGTTTATTCTGTCTTGCCCTCATATCATCTGTCTTTTTTATCAATTCCCTTCTTTTATCATCGAGGGATAAAAGACCTTCAATATCAATTTCCATATTCTTTTTCCTTATCCCCTCTTTTACCCTCTCTTTATTCTCCCTTATAAATTTTAGTGGGAACATTATTTATTCTTCCTCACTGTTATTTTCCACAAACCTTGCTCATCCTCAATACTTATGATCTCAAGTCCCATACCCTCTGCTGCTAATGGTATTTCTTTCTTTGAATCCTCATGTGTTCCTATGATCTGTATCACCTCACCTTTTTTTGCGGATGCTATTGCCTTCCTGAACTCAATGAGTGGTATAGGGCATATTTCACCAGTCACATCAACTATTATATCAGGTTTTATTGAATTCAACCTTCACCTCCTTCACATCCCACAGAGGTTCTATCATCTCTTTTATCTCATTCTCAATATTGTTAGCAAACTGATGTGTCCTTTCAATATCAACTGATATACTTACAACACCATTATCAATATTTATATCTTTAACAAGTTTAGACCTTATCACATCAACCCCGCTTCTGGGGTCTATCACATGCTGAAGTCTTTCTCTTATCTTATTTATATCTGTTGGAATTTTTTCTTTCAGAAGACCTTCTTTATTCTCGTAATTCTCAATAGCAGTTTTTAATGCATCAACAGCAAGGACTGCACAATGGACCTTAACAGGGGGAAGACCTCCAAGTGCGTCAGCAGCATCCTTCCATGTCAATTTTTTTGCCTCATCTATTGTCTTCCCTTTTACGAGTTCAGTTGTAACAGATGCAGTTGCAATATTTGAAGCACATCCATAGGATTCAAACTTTATATCTTTTATAATCTTTGTCTCTTTATCAACTTTAAGATATATCCTTATCATATCACCACATGCTGGACTACCCTCTGTTGCCTTTGCATCAGCATCTTCCATCTTCCCAACATTTCTTGGATTTAAAAAATGCTCAATAACTTTTTCTGAATATGGTAAACCCATTATTCTCCTTTCAATGGACTAAAACTCCTCAATTTTTCTACAACCTCTTTTGTTTGCTCAAAAACATAATCCATCTCTTCAATTGTGTTAAATCTCCCCAATGAGTATCTAACAGAACCATGAGCATGTTCATGTGAGAATCCCATAGCCATCAATACATGGCTTGGCTCAAGTGCCCTTGAAAAACATGCTGAACCTGTTATAACCGCAATATTCCTCATATCAAGGTGTAGAACAACACTTTCACCTTCTATGTAATCAAATGTAACATTCAAATTTGCTGGATGTCTTTTTATAACATCACCATTAAGATGTGAATTTTGTATGGATAAGATTTTATCTTTTAAATAATCCCTTATCTTTTTTACCTTCTCAATCTCTTCATCAGTCATTTTTTCAAGTGCCTTTGCCATACCAACTGCACCTGGAATATTCTCCGTTCCAGCCCTCATATCAAACTCATTGTAGCCACCATCCATCCATTTTTTTATCTTCGTCCCTTTCCTGATATAAATTCCACCTATCCCTTTTGGACCATGTATCTTATGACCTGTGAATGTGAGAAGGTCAACACCCATCTTTTCAACATCAATTTTGCACCATCCGAAAGAGTATGCACAATCAGAATGGAAAATTACACCCTTTTTCCTCGTTATCTTTGAAATCTCTTCAATTGGCTGTATTGTTCCTACCTCATAATTTGAATGCTGGACACTCAAAAGCAAAGTATCATCATCAACATTTTCCTCAATAAAATCAAGGTCAACAAATCCATTCCTGTCAACGGGTATTTTTATAATCTTGTATCCATCCTCTTCAAGGCTCCTTGCTGAATAAAGGACAGAGAAGTGTTCAATTGAAGATACAAGGATTTTCTTCCTCTTTTTAGATGCAATCGCAACCCCTTTTATCGCAATATTGTTTGATTCTGTCCCACCAGAAGTGAATATTATCTCTTCAGGTTTTGCATTTATCCTCTTTGCGATATAATCCCTTGCATTATCAAGCCCCTCTTTTGCCTTTATTCCCATAGTATGACCAAACTGGCTTGTGGCAACACCATAAATCTCGGTATAATATTTTATCATCTCTTTCAAAGCATCTTCATCTATTCTTGTTGAAGCACCATTGTCAAGATAAACATATCTTTCTATCATACTATTCCAAACCTCTTCTTTGCTTCAGGTGAGATCATAGATGGATTCCATGGTGGATCCCAAACTAAACGAACCTCTGCTTCTTCAACACCTGGTATCTGCAAAAGCCTTTTCTGTGCCATATTCTGCAAGGCAAATTGTAAAGGGCATCCTCTCACAGTTAATGTCATATCTATTGCAACCTTCTTTCCATCATTCAAAATATCTATCTTATAAATAAGCCCGAGGTCTACAACTGAAAGCCCTATTTCAGGGTCAACAACATCTTTTAATGCCTCTTTTACATCTTCAATGGTTAGCATATTATCCTCCATTTTTTTATATAATATAATAAATTTCAAAAATTTCAACCAATATTTACTCAAAAAATGTTGATTTTTGCGTTCATTATATTATCATTAAATAATGTTCTCTTTCATAATTGTAAACTATAATGGCGGTGAATACATTGAAAGGTGTATTGAAAGTTTATTAAGATTAAAAGTGGAGAAAGAAATAATAGTTGTTGATAATGGTTCAAAAGATGATTCCTGTGAAAGGATAAAAAAATATCCTGTTTCTCTTTTTAAGATGGAGAAAAATGAAGGTTATCCAAAAGGGATAAATTATGGGATAAAAAATTCAAAAGGGGAATTTATATTTTTATTAACACCAACAACATTTATTATCTCTGGGAATATTGAGGAACTGAAAAGATACGATGTGTGCGGAATAAAACTTTATGATGAGAAAGGTAATATTGTTCGTTCCGTCAGGAAGATACCTTCAATTCTTGATTTTCTCTTTCTTCTTACCGGTATTTCAGAGGTATTTAAAGGAAATAAAATTTTAAACAGATGGAGAGAGCCTCATTTTGATTATGAAAAAAAAGGTCTCGCAGAACAACCTATGTCCTGTGCATTATTTTTAAAAAGGGATGTTATAGAAAGAGTTGGTTATTTTGATGAAAGATTCTTTCTTTATTTCTCAGATGTTGATTTATCAAAAAATCTTAAGGAAAATGGGATAAAGACATATTATATACCTGATATTTCAGGGATACATTTAAGGGGTGGTATAACATATAAAATTGGTTTGAAAAGACTTGAATATTTCTACAAGGATATGATGAGATACATATACAAACATTATAAACTATTCGCAAATCTCTTTATTCTTCCTCTTATTACTAATTATATTTTGAGAAGATTTTTTAAAAATTAAATAATATATTTAAAGAAGGTTTTAAATAAATTTTATTATTATTAAACTCAGGGGTTAAATTAAATCCTAAACGAAGTTTTTTTGATGCATTTCTGCTTGTTTCAACACCAAAATCCTTAAAAGAACGATAAACTAAATATGTTAGACCTATATCAGTGGTAATAAAAATAGTTGGATAAACTCTGAAATAATCTTTACCTAACAATTGGCCTACACCTGCTGTAAAAAGATGTGCTAATGCTGGGATAAGATAGGTTAATGCTGAAGTAACAAATGAGATATCGTTCTTCATTGTTAGTCTTCTTCCTATATAATAACCTGCAATATGACCTAATATTGAACTACCTGCATATAATCTCGCACTCAAATCATAATTATTAAAATTATCATAAGTCCAGAGTAGTGCTGGGATAAATTCTGAACCTAAAGCAGTTGCCCTCAATTCAAATAATGCATCACCAAGTGTAATGTTCTTTTCATCTTTAAAAAGGAACAAATTTAAATAACCTTCTATTAAAGAAAGTATTGAGGAAATTGAATAATCTTTTTTTGTTAAATCAAACTTATCAGTGAAGAGTGTTTTTGTGATAATATAATGATAATAACCATAGATATTGTGATTGAATTTATTCTGATAAACGCCCATACTTATTCCATTTTTTCTGCAAAGATAACCATCTATGAAGTTTTCTGATATACTGAAAGGGAATATAAATCTTGTATCTATAAAAAGGAAATAACCATGGACTGCACCTGAAACACCTCCTAAGAAAGAGGCGTATGCCTGTGAAGATGGTATATTCAAATGACCAGTGATGAAAAAATTCCCCAAAAAGTAAATCAGAGGGAATGTAAGTCCTGTTGCGATCGCTATCTCTGCATCTTCATAATTTTCAGGAAAAATAAATACTGGTAAACTCCAGGAATATAAACCAATTCCAAGTATTGTCTGGCCTATGAGATATTCAACCCGTTTATTCTCATAAATCACACTTGTTGATGTCGGTGTTATTACCCTGCTATAAAATTCTTCATAAGGGAGATATTTTATATTCACATAATTTTTATAATAATTGAACATCAAAACATAGGAAGAATCATTAAACATTAAAGAACTATCTGTAATTAAATAGAATTTCATCATCAGTGGTCTTTCATAAACAATATCAAGGAAATTTGCCTTCTTGCTTTCCTCTATCTTCAACTCTTTCAAAAACACATTTTCACCTATAAAAAAAGAAAGAATAAATAACATATAAACCTCCATTTTTATAATAATTTAAATCATAATTAAAATCTGTCAAGAAGTTTTACCTTTTTGATCTCTCAAAAATAAATCAGAATAATATCACCTTCTTTGTGAATCTTCTCTCTTTTGAATTAATATTTAGAAAATAAATTCCTCTTTTATTCACATCTATTATGAACTCTTTAAAAGTTTTTGATAAATTATTTTTATATATAACCCTTCCTGTTATATCAATCAGTTTTATCTCCATATTTATATTTTCATTCCTTGAAAATTCTATTCTTATCCTTCCCTTATTTATTGTGTTTATATCAACGATTTCAGCCAGATCTTCTTCTGTTCCAACTGCATAATCAACATACCCTATTTTAATATCATCTATATACCATCCAGGTCTTACGACTGCAACATTTGAACCAAAATGGAATCTCACATAAACACTATTCCCTTTATATTGTGATAGGTCAAAAGTTATCTTGTCCCAGAAGGACCTTCCGCCATCACTTGTAAAACCCCATTCATTAGGTATTCCGGCATTTGAAGCAGATATTATAGTATCATATCTATCAGGGTAAAGTGGATGAACAACATTCCACATAATACCATCTGTTGAAACCTTCACATTACCCCCATCAAGTCTCAAACCCTGTGATCTAAACCATTGGAAGTATTCAAGTATTATTCTCTCATCAGGTAGATATATTAGAGGTGTTGTGAGTGTTGAATTGTCCGAATTTGGATAATCGCCTGTCAAGTTTGTCCCCCAGCAATTTATCCCTGAATGTGCATCTGATGGTCCTCCCCAAGAGCCTGAATAATTTGGGTCTCCCCATTCCCATGAGCCTGTTCCTGTTAAACCACCATTGTCTATTTCAAAATCAGAAGAGAATATTGTAACAACAGGATAAAGGTTCATATTTATGTTTAATGTCTCATTTTTTGTAATATTCACTGAGATTGTTGTATCAAAAAAACCTTCCTTTGAGAAGTAAACTTCGTATAGACCCTGAGGTAAGAGAAGAAAACAATCCCCATTTAAATTAGTTGTATCTTCGGAGATATATCTGTATTCATTATTTCTCAATGCCTTTACAACTGCTCCATAATCATCATCGGTTCCCTTGCTATCAACATGAACCTTCATAAAACCAAAACTATGCCCTTGCGGAATAAGAAATGGGTCACCACATAATGTCATACCATAATGCCAGCAAAGTTCATCAAATGTTACACCATTTGAGATAATATAATTAAACCAATCCTTAAATGCCTCTCCGAGATTCTTCCCGTTACTTAATGGTTCATAAAAATATTCAAAATCAAGCATACTTCCTGTTTTTGTAGAACCTATAGAACCAACACCATAGTCATTGTTGAAGATTGCGCATCCTCCACCATATCCATTCTCAGTATATCTGCTGAAAGAACAGGAAAAGAAATTATAAAAGTTTGAAGGTGGAACCTGAGAAATATACTCACTTGAATAATAATAATCATAGGAACTATGATTATTGTATGTAAATTGGTGCCCACCAGGCCAGGAATGTGCAAAGACAGAAACCCATGCCTGCAATGTATCAAGTTTTACCCTGTAAATACTTGCTTTTGTTGTTTCAGGGTCCCAGTAATTCATAGTATCCTTGTAAAGCAAGGAGAGATTATAAGCCCAATAATCAGCCCATGGTATCCAGTCGTCATCACAGAAAAAGAGTGCCCTTTTCAAAAGCATCATTTCACCATTTCTAAACCTATGGTCTTTATTAAGATAATTTTTTATAAGTAATGTATCATCACCTATCCCTGTTGGTGTAAGCCTTCCTATGTAGATTTCAGGAAGCATATTCCCTGTATGTCCATCATATTTCCCATTCCCTGTATTCATTGTATCAAGCCATACTCCATCTAAGTCCATATAAAATAAATCAATTGGAAAATCTGCGTACCCATATGTATTAAAATCATTCTTAATCTCAAACCACGCAACAGGAAGATTACCTATAAACAATGCCCCTTTTAATTGATAATTATTATATAGTTCTTGTAAAGAACCCCTTAAATCTTCAGGTGTTCCACCTGAAATTGTAATATCAATCACATTAAATCCCTGTTCTTCAAGGTCTGAGATCAATTGATTCAACTCTGATGAAATTGAATTATAAATATCCTGTTCAGTTATGATTGCTACTGTCTCTCCTGATTTAATATTATAAAATCTTTTTATTGAAAATTTAAAAGGTTTTAATGGATTTTCTGAAATCCATTCTTCATAAGATTTCACCTTTGAACCTTCAGGCCCTGCCCATCTCAAAAGTTTTACTTCCTTCTGTTGATTAAATACACATAATAAAAAATAAAACATTTATCCCCCTATTTTCATAATTGTTAATTTTATTCCACCCCTTCTCTCACCATAAAGGAAATAAACACCATTCTTTTCTATCTTCAATTCCGCTCTATCTACGAGATGGATAGATTGAATAACCCTGCCGAGTATGTCAATAACATATAAATCAATAGGAAATATATAACCTTCTTTAAGACTTACCCTCACTATTCCATCCAGTGAGAATGTCTCATCAACATCTATTATATCTGAAAGTTTATCAAACTTATCTCTCATAAATGCCTCTTTAACACACCTCTCAAAATCAGGGATTCCGTAACCTGTATATTTGTCCCATCCTGTTTCACCTATATCTATGCAATTATCTTTAATAATCTCCATAACCTCATAATTCTTTAAATCAGGATTTATTGATAACATTAACGCACATAAAGCAGAAATATGTGGTGTTGCCATAGAAGTTCCTATAAACCCAAAATAACCATAAGTATTTAAATCTGCAAGTGTATCTTCATTTATATAAGGCATAAAAACCTGCTGGAATATCCAATCATTATCACTTGTTCCACCTCCACCTGCACCAACAACATCAATCTTATACCCATAATTTGAATATGAAGCCCTTCTCCCGTTCATATTGTATGCACCAACCGCAATCACCTCATCATAGTTTGCTGGATAATATATACTCTCTGTTCCATCGTTACCTGTTGCACCAACAAGTATCACATTTTTATTATAAGCATACCTCACTGCCTCTCCAAGATAACTTATTGTTCCATCAGCACCAAGACTTATGTTTATAACATCAACATCACCACTATCAGTCCCCCATACTATACCATCTGCAACCGTTGAAAGATTACCCATTCCATTATAATCAAGAACTTTTATAGGAACTATCTTCACATTGAATGCAATCCCTGCTAACCCTATGTAATTATCCGTTGCCTCTGCAATAGTTCCAGAGATATGTGTTCCATGCCCATTATCATCATTTGGATGATTATCGTTGTTCACAAAATCCTTTCCAGGAAGGAATGTCTCTGTTTTATAATCAGGGTAAATCCTGTATGTTGTTCCATTCACCTTGTCCCTTTCATATGAAGGGACAGGAAAGAATTCAAATGAGCATCCTGTATCAAGTATTCCTATCTTAACATCTTCACTCCCTCCACCTATAATATCCCAAGCCTTTTCTAACTTTATATAGTATCTCAGATTCCATTGATATGTGTATAATGAATCATTAGGGGACCATAATGCCTTACATACAATATCAGGTTCTGCTTTTAGAATACCTTTCTTATTTTGTATCTCATCAATGAAAACAAGAACATCCTTATTCTCTGGGACTTGAACACTAAACCAGTTAAAATAATGGGCTTTTAAAACCTTAACACCATAAGATTGCAGAATCTCTTCGCTTTCAGCCTTTACAAGTATGTGGTCTTTTGAGAACATAAAAAGAAATAAAAATATCATCTTACCCTCACTACTGAATTTGTGTATCCACCAGATTGTATAGTTTCAGGATTTCCTGGGTCAATATACCAGTTCAATCCATCAACAACAAACTTATATTGGTAAACACCTGGTGGAAGTTTTTTTACAATAGTCCAAACACCATCATTCGCCTTCTCATCACCTTCCATTCCATCATCACGCATCCTGTCTATGCTTGGATCATACCTTCCTGTTGAAGTTCCACCCCATCCATTAAAATCACCTGCAAGTGTTACATATTTTGCTGATGGTGCATAGAATCTGAATATCACACCATTTTTCGTTATCTCTGGTGGTGGAAGCCTTGGTTTTACAAGGTTCACAAATGCACAATTAAGGAATATGGAAAATATTAAGAATAATCTTTTCATGGGAAATTCACCTCTGCCTTTATCTCTATCCTCCCATAATTCCTCATCTCCTTTTCTGCATTCCTCAAAATATCTATGAAGTTGTTATAAATCCTGTATCTATCTATGTTAACACCATTGCTCTCAAGAAAATCTTCCCTTCCCCTCAACCTATCCTCATCATCAAGAGGGTCAAGACCATAAGAAATCCTGATGTATGAATTCCCGAAAGGCTTTACAAATATATAGATGAATGGTGAAATATAGTATTCCCTGAAATTATAATGATAATAGATAAACCTTGTATCTTCACCTATTCCTATCTTCCCTTTTGTTTCAATAACAGGTGTGAACTCAAATGTGTAGTATTGTGAGAAAAGGACAGGTGAATATGTTCCATCGATGGATATCTTTAAAAATCTATTTGAGTATTTATAAACAATACTGAAACTCCCTATATTCCTGTAACCAATATTCATTATCTCCTTTGAACTTATCCTTGAAATGTAGGAATTATAAAATAGGTATTCCCATCTTGATTTATTTATAAAGTAAATATTATTCAAATTTATAGATATGTTATTAAAACACCAGTTCATATTCATTCTAAGAGAAGAAATTTTTTCATTATCTCTGAAAGAGAGTTTTTCAAATTCTGATAGAAATTCAAAATATTTTTTTACCTTCAATGAAAGAATATCCTGGGTGTAATAATTCTCTATCTTTTTGTAATCAACATAATCATTACCTTCTTTCAATCTGTATGTAATATTGAACCTTTTCATCCTCAAAACCTCAAATGAAATGAACCTGTATCCAAGATCAATACCAAAACCTTCATTCTTTTCCTTTAAGAAATATGTTCTGTTTGAATCAACGATTGTTCTCATATTAAGATAATCCTCTATCCTTGACAAAAATCCAATATTAAAATAAGAGAAATCTGTTTTTAGTCTTAATCCATAAATATCAGAACCATCATTATTGTTGTTTGAATAGAAGATGAAGTTATTTCCCTTCTTTATAAAAACACCGCTCATATTTTCACCGAGTGAATCCCTGTATTTCCCTTCATTCCCTATCATATTGAAATTATCATCACTTTTTAAAGAATTTATGTTATAGAATCCTGATATCTCAAAATCTTTTAAATTATATGTGCTTCTTGACCTTTGAAGATATAAATTTCCTTTGTATCTCAATCTTGCCATTGCATCCACTGATGAGAGCATCACTAAAATATCAAGTCTTGAATCAATATCCATTTTAAGGAGTGAGTCGTTGAAATAAAATAGTTTCATCCTGTTCTTCCCTTTAAATGAAAGATATGAAGAATAAGGGATAAGGACATTTCCATTTTCATCAACTATTATTACTGAATTTCCATATTCACCTGCTCTCACAGGATTATCAGGGTCTTGAACCCATTCACCATCCACTATGTATTTATACTCGTATCTATCAGGTTTGAGTTTTAATATCACATACCAGTTTCCCAGGGTATCTTTTTCCATAGGTGTTCTTCCCCATCCATTAAAATCACCAGAGATAAAAACAATATTTGCATCTGGTGAATAATATGTGAATAACACACCTTCATCTGTGCTTTTTGGAAATAGTGATAAAAATATAAGTATCATATCATCTCCTTTAAAAATAATACTTTAAAATTAACCTTAATCTTTCAATTGTTCTTATCTCCCTATCTGCAAAATCTGAATCATTCACAATATCACCATCTGTGTGTGAGCCTTCTCCATATTCAAGATAGATTTCAGAATTTGAGAATGGTCTGAATGATAACTGATAAAAACCTGTTTCCCATACACCCTTTTTACTATTCCCAATCCCAATCCTTGAATAAAAACCTATCTCATCGGTGATATTCATTTTACCTTCTATCCCGAATAGATGCCTTTCACCCATTGAGTATTCAACATTCTTAACACCTATATCCTTTATCTTATATTGTAATTTAATCTTCCCTCTCTTTGATTCTGTTGAAATTTCAAAGAAGAGATGTTTCCATATATCACCATATTTATCCTTTGTAACATCAAAATATGATTTGAAAAATACATTATTTATGAATTCAATGTATATTTCAGTATAACTCCATCTTCTATTAAGATTCTCAAAGGAGAATTTCTCTGTTATTGTGAAAGCCCTTCTCGGAACAAGGAAAGATATATCAAAAAATACACCTTTCTTACCAAAATTTGAAAGATTGAAAGAATTAAAATCATTTGATACCTCATCCCTGAAGTTCAATCCAAAATTATAGTGTTTCATCGTGATGAAAAATGCTCCCAATGGGATTATCTTCATCTCTGCTGCATAAGAATAATTCAAAGAATCTGGATAATATGTGTGGTTTGATATTGCATATTCAAATTTGAAATCAAAAGGTTTCTTTGATACTGAAAACCTTGGTGAGAAAACATCATTCACACCTGTTATAAAATTCTTCTCAATGAAGAGGAAACCAAAATTTATCATACCTGAATATTTCTTCAAATCAAAAACAAAACACTCACCCTTTTCATTCACATTGTATCTTGAAAGAAGAAAGCCTGATGCATATCTTTTATTCCAGAGGTCAATCCTCATACCCTCTGCATTTGCACCCCAGGATTCATCCCTCAATTTCTCAGTTGATACAAGGTTTAGAACAGGGGATTCAAACCAGTGCCTATCCTCTGCTTTAAAAATAGCAATGTTATAAAAACTACCTGAAAATGATATATGCATCCTTTTAAAATAAATTTCTGGTGTTGTTGAAATAGAAGTGTATGTTTCTATTCCTTTTGGTAATTTATTTATAAGCCCTATCTCCGAATAATTCTTTTCATTGAATAAATTCCAGTCATTGTATCTCTGCCAGTTCAATTGCCCTTCAAACCATCCACCAAAATCAGATAATATAATAAATATCAAAATCCCCACCTTGTTGTCCAGACATTATCCATACCGAGTTCAGTGAATCTTAAACCAAACTCTAATGATAGTGAACCTGTTTTTATACCTATACCGAATGATGGAAATCTATTATCAAATCCAAAAACACCATAGAAAACATTGTTTGGTATTATACAGAGACCAAAATGTAAATCATTGAAGTTAGTTGTTTCAAAAGATATTATTCCATTTATGTTTTTGTATGATATGGATTTTCTCTCGTTACTGATTCCAATATTTAATCCTTTATAACTCAATAATGCTCCGTATCTGATATTATAATAAAATCTGGTTCCATACTCTGAAACTTTATACTTACCACCAAAAGAGAAACCTATTATTCCATACTTTAATGAAAACATCAGGTCATTTTCATAATAAGAGTAAACCTTCTTTATCCTTATACCAAACCCGGAAATGAAATCTCTTATATTATGAACAAAATATATTTCACCCCTGTAGAAATCTTCAACACCAAAAGGATTTGAAAATGTGATTGAAATTTCTTCATTCCCTATTGATGCTGGATTAAAAAAAATATTCTCTGGAAGCCCTACCATACCTGATATTGCACCACCTGAACCTGTATAGAATGCTGTTTGATAAATCAAAAGGATTATCATTTTATCCTCACAAATGCCTTTTTTATAATTGATGAATTATCAGAGGTTGTGAACTTTATTATATAAACTCCTTCATCAATTCCTTTCACATCCCAGTAAAATGTTGTGTCCTTCACATCCTGTATATAAAAAAGATTTTTCAGGAATCTTCCATTCTCATTGAATAGAGAAACATTAACAGATGATTTCTCCGTAAGTGATATTGTTATTTCAACATCATTACCCCTGCATACCTCAGGTTCCAATTTCACAAGATTGAATGATGGAAAGATGACTTCATAAGAAACATCCTTTGCAGCATTATTAACAGATACCGATGAATCTGGTTCATTATCATCATCAGAATCTATATTTATCTCCCTGAAAGTATTTATAATAACACTTCCTTCACCCCTTATAGATTTATCATCAGGCATAGCATCACAGGATGTTGAATAATCTCCACCACATATCAAAGATGTTATCCTCAATATTTTAGGTTTACCTATTGAACTAAAAGGTATACTTACTTCAAGGAAGTATTTTCCATTACTAATAGCCTTATTTTCACCCTGATAACTTAAAGGTATTGTTGGTTTTGAAAGTTTTCTTACCCCACCAAGTGATAAATTCCCATTCCATAATGCAATAAGATAATCTGGTTTTGCACCGCTGAACCTTACATCCCTTGGATACCAGTCAAGGAGATTCGCATTATCAATCCCACCTTCACCTGTATCAAGAAAGATTAAAATTGCATTGTTGTTCAGTGAATAGACACAACCTATATATAAATTATTCCTATCCCATGTGAGATATAAGGTATCAAGTTCATTATCCTTTCCCCAGTATGAATCATTGTTTCTATCCTGAACAAAGATTTCGTCAGAGTTAAAATCATTTGCACCATCTATAATGATTGAATGATATGTGAGTGAGAGAAGAAGAAAATATAACATACTATTGAATACTCAATATCTCTTTATTCACCCTCATCGTCGCATCATCAAGTGCTTTTTTTATCTCTTTCTTTCCTGTCAATGCCGCCTCTATCTCTGGATTCACAATATTTTCAACACCCTGATAATCAGGAAAAGGTGGCCTTGGCACAGCCTCTTTAATACCTTCAACAAAAACTTTTAAGTATGGGTGCTTTCCAAAATCAATCTCATTCATACTCATTTTATTCACAGGTATCTCTCCAAGTTCATTTGCCCACATTGTCTGGACTTCTTTAGAAGTAAGATACTGGAGGAATTTTATAGCGTTCTTATAATTTTTAGAATTCCTGAATATCACCATATCAGTTCCGCCAATAGGTGTTGGTCTTCCAAAAGAACCCTTCGGGATAAGGAATATACCAAATGGGAAATTCGCATCAAGCAGTGATTTTATCTTCCAGGGACCATTGAAAACCATTGCGTACTTTCCATTTAAGAAACCCATATCAGGGTCAACTGCACCTGCCTTCCATGCACCTGCCTCTATATCTTCATCGTATAGTTTTTTTATGAATGTAAGTGCGTTAACACATTCAGTTGAATTCAATGTGAATCTTCCTTTCTCCATCAATTTTCCACCAAATCCATAGAAGAAAGGAAGATGCCACCATAATGTATTCCTCATAGCGAATCCATATATCCCTTTTTCTTTATCTCTTAATCTCTTTGCGGTCTCATAAAATTCTTCCCAGTTTTCAGGTATTTTAATATTTTTTTCTTCAAATAATTTTTTATTGTAAAAGACTGCAAGGCAATTCACCTGATCAGGAACACCATAAATCATACCATCAATCTCAACAGAAGTGAGAGATTGTTCAAGTATCTCTTCTTTGTTAAAATCTGTTATCTCAATTATTGCGTTTTTATAAGCGAGTTTTGGAACCATTGCAATATCAACCCTCGCAATATCAGGGGTTGTTTTTGCTGCAAGTGATGTGAGAATTTTACTCTCCATACCGAAGAAAGGAATCCTCTGAACATCTATCTTTATCCCTGTCTTTGATTGGAAATCCTGGACAATCTTCATAAATAGGATATGTTCTTCATCATTGTAAGATTCCCATATAACAAGTTTCTCTCTCTTTTCCTTTACGCAACCTAAAAAAAAGATTAAAGAAATAAAAATCAAATTTCTCATATAAACTCCTTTTTAAGAAAATATAATGGAATATAGAAAATTGTCAATGAAACTTTATAGGAATTTAATAAAGAATTTGAAAACTCTATCTTATTAAAAAAGCGGGGCCGACGAGACTCGAACTCGCGACCTCCGACTTGACAGACCGGCGTTCTAACCAAGCTGAACTACGACCCCGCTATTTTTAATATATAAAAAATAAAAATGTTGTCAAGTATTTTTCTGAATTTAATTATTTATTATTTTTAAAAATAATACTTTACTTTTTGAAAATTTTTATTATAATTTAAAAAAAGGTGGTGTTATGATGGATGAAATTTTATCTAAATTAAAAGAAAGATATGAAAGGGATCCAGATTCCCTTATATTTGCCCAATACGCAGATTATCTCAGAAAAAGTGGGGAAATAGAAGAGGCTATAAAGATACTTGAAAAAGGAATACAGAAACATCCAAATTATGCAACAGGATATCTCATATTAGGAAGGTGCTATAAGGATAAAGAATTATATGAACCTGCTTTAGCACAACTTGAAAAGGCATACGAACTTGACCATCAAAATATCCTCTCATTGAGAGAACTTGCAGACCTTCATCTGAAATTAAATAACATAGATAATGCAATAAAATATTTTGAAAATCTATTAAACCTTGACCCTCTTGATGATGAGACAAGGAAAAAATTGAATGAATTGAAGAAAAAGAAAGAAGAGATGGAAAAGGAAACAGAGGTAAAAATATCTGAGATGAGCAAGAAGGATTTCTTCTCTTATTTTGATGAAACTGAAATCACTGAAAAAAAAGAAGAAGAGAAAGAAGCATTTATTGAAGAGATTCAGGAGGTAGAGCCTATTATCCCTGAAAAAAAAGAAGAACAACCAGC